>Ga0315295_10001142_pt1 | contig 22837 bp, 23 predicted proteins | sample YL17G14_0_MG_FD_204453 | JGI IMG/M metagenome (GOLD analysis project Ga0315295, IMG submission 204453) | Sediment microbial communities from Yellowstone Lake, YNP, Wyoming, USA - YL17G14_0 | ecosystem: Environmental > Aquatic > Freshwater > Lake > Sediment | place: USA: Wyoming | collected...
TTTTGAATACTATCCCGTCATCAAGAGCCCGCTTTTTCTGGGAAACTTGAGCGAGTTTTATTGGCTGACAGGCCGGTTTGGAAAAGCCGAAAGGGTCCTAGATGACTATCTGAAGAAAGTCGGGGAGAACAAGAACATTCACCTTTATCTGGGCAACGGTTACATTCACCAGGGAAAATATGACGCCGCGCTCGCGGAAGCCGATAAAATTCTTCTTCTAGATCCCTCCTGGAAATTCGATGCTTTTTTAAGGGGCCGGGTTTTCCAGGCTCAAGGACGTTGGCAGGATGCCGAGAAGGAATTCATGAAGAATTTGAGCCGCGAGGATCCCAGCCTCACATTGCAGGCAAGACGATACCTGGCTATTCTTTACGACGAGCAAGGACAATTCAGGAAGGCTGAAAACGTCTTGGAAGAGGCAATGAAGCCCGGCGGCGAATTTGCGAGCCTTCGTGACTCACCCGTTAGGGAGGCGATTTTCAAGCCCACTTTGGCCTATGTTTATCTCGGCTCGCACAATTTTGATAAGGCGGACAGTGTGTCGGACGATTTGGTGTCCATCTCCATAAAGAATGATTTTGCTGAAGTCCAGAGGACCGGCGTATGGCTGAAGGGTTTGGCCTGCATAGGAAAGAAGTCAACGGGAGAAGCCAAAAAAGCCGCGGACGAACTGGGACGTCTCGTCGAGCAAAGTCAGGGAAAAAGGCAGGGGACGCGATTATACAGTCACCTCATGGGTTGCCTCGAACTCGAGAAGAGGAATCTTCCCCAGGCGGTTGAATATCTCGAGAAAGCCAAATCCCTGCTGCCGGGTCGATTTGCCGGGGGGAGCGCGCGATACACCACGACGCACCCGATATTCTTGTCTCCTCTCGGTGAGGCCTATTTCAAATCAGGCGATTTTGAAAAGGCGAAAGCCGAATTCGAGGCGGTCAGCCGGGTGATTAATGACAGGGCATATTGCGGCGACTTGTGGGCGAAAAGCTTCTACTGGCTGGGACAGATCGCTGAAAAACAGGGCCAGAAGTCCGAAGCCATCGCCAATTACCGGCGTTTTCTTGACCTCTGGAAAAACGCCGATCCGGACCGCCCCGAACCCGCCGACGCCAGGAAGCGCCTGGATTCCCTGCAGAAATAGCTGATCTATTCAGAATAGATTTCCCGGCGGTGGCCAATCCGGATAACCAGGATGATGAGTCGGGCTTCGTCTTTCTTGAAAATCACCCGATAAGCCCCGATGCGGAGTCGATAAAGCGCTTCTTCTGGTCCGCTGAGCCTGCGGATGTTATTTTTCAAAGCGGCCGGATTCTTGGCCAGAATCAAGAACTTCGCTTTGATGATTTTCTGCCTTGCGCGGTCAATTTTCTTGAACTCATCCACCGCCTTGTCCAGAAAGACGAGCTTATACACTCAGATGCCTAAATCTTTCCAGATATCCTCGGCATCGATGAGCTTCGCTTTTCCCTTCTCGAGTTCCTTCAGACGCTTCCGCGCGACCTGAAGGTCGAGGAGGTCAAAATAGACGGTGAGGGCCTTCTCGATCAGCGAACTCTTTTTCTCTCCGAGTTCCTTGGCTAGGCTTTCGAGCTCTTTTGAAACCTCGGCATCGATCGTGATGTTGTGTCGCACCTGCATATCCTCTGCCTCCTTGGCGATACACTCATTATACACATATAATGTGTATAATCAAGCAGGCAGCAATATCGTGTGTTCATTAAATTTAGACGCCTGAGTAGGGGTGGGAATTTCATCAAACCAGGAAACGCAACCGGAGGGAGCCGCCGGAAAGCGGCTAGCCTGGCTTACTTAAGCCCTCTTTGCAGGTCTGAAAAGGCCTCCCCGAGTTTCTTTTCCAGTGCCGCGTCGAATTCCGCCAGCCATTTTTCTATGTAGCGAGAATCATACTCCGGATTCTTTAATAGGATCGATTCGACATCCTCAATGTCTCTAGGCCTGCCGGCGATTATTTTGTGAATGACCAGGTCTTCGAGGGAGGCATATTTGATGGGCGTCTTTCCAAAAAAAACATCCCTGGCCCTCTTGAGGGCCTGCTTTTCATAGGGAGAGAAAGAAAAGATGAAATCGACCCTTATTCCGCTCTTTTCTTCGATTACAGGTAGGACCATCGTTTCCTTGACGAAGTCGTCAACCTTGTCCGTCAAGTATTTCAGTTTGAGCCGGTCGGCGACTGCCTTCATTTCCTCAAGATGATCAACGCCGACGCCGAGGGTTATATCAATATCCTTTGTCAGCCTGGGTTCGCCGTAAAGGAGAACCGCCTGCCCACCGATGACCATATAGGGGATATGATGCTTATCCAGGCAGGGGCCGATTTTCTTAAGGAGTTCTTGAAACACTGTTGATTGCCTTGGCGATTCTAATATCGACGTCAATCCCTAAAAGCTTGTCTCGAGGGGGGAACGTACCAAGGAAAACCGCTTCTCTATACAAAGCCTCGACAAGGCGGATGTTCTTTGAAAAGTCCGATTTTTCTTTGCGTCGAATGGACCTTTCCAGGCTCTGGACCGCTTCTGCGTTTTTGACCAATTTTGAGGACCTGCTTCGGTTTTATTTTCTCTATTATAGCATATCTTGCGCCCATTTCCTCTGAGAATTCGCTCGCTTTCACTAAAGCGCCAGCCAATGGGCGACAAATCCCCGAATTCAGAATTTTCATCAAAAGGACGGCCGGTCACGGGAACGTTTCCTGGGTTTCCAGCGAGAAACCGACCCCTTGCCATCCCGAACCGTCAGACGCTCGCCATCGCACTAAATAACAATATACTTGACACATAATCGGATAATATGCTAATTATGGTAGCATGATTCCCAGGCCATTCTGGTTCAATCGAATCGAAGAGTCTTGGCAAGAGGCACCCATCGCCTGGCTTGCCGGCGTCCGACGGGTCGGCAAATCAACTCTCGCTCTGAGCTTAGGCTCAGAACGGGCCAAATATGTCAATTGCGATCTCCCGATTGCGGAGGATTTGGTAAAAAACCCTGAGCTCTTTTTTAGAAACTGCGAACAACCGGTCATCATTTTCGATGAGATCCACCAGCTCAGAGACCCGGCGGGCCTCTTGAAGATCGGAGCAGACGTTTTCCCTCATCTTAGGATACTGGCCACGGGTTCATCGACACTTGCCGCCAGCCGGAAATTCAGAGACACGCTGGCCGGACGGAAGCGGAATATCCATCTGACGCCCGTTCTCTGGGATGAGCTTTCCGCTTTCGGCAACGCAACGCTTCTCCGGCGTCTTTACCATGGAGGGCTGCCCGAGGCGTTGCTGTCAGAGGCCAAGAAGCCCGGATTCTACAGGGAATGGATGGATTCCTTTTATTCGCGCGATATCCAAAGGCTCTTTGCTTTTCGGGATCCCGACAAGTTCAACGCCCTGTTTGAATATGTTATGAAGCAGAGCGGGGGTCTGCTGGAGATCACCCGCACGGCGGGCGCCCTCGGCATCAGCCGGGCGACTGTGGAATCGCATCTCCGGGCCCTGGAGGCCACGCATGCCGTCACTCTGCTCCGGCCCTTCTTTGGCGGAGGTCAAAGAGAGATCATCAAGATGTCCAAGGCATATGCCTTCGATACCGGGTTCGTCGGCTTTTCGCGGGGTTGGGACCCTCTAAGGCCCGACGATTATGGGCTCTTATGGGAGCATGTGGTCCTTGAGTATCTCCAGGCTCATGCCCATGCCTGGCGAATTCAATATTGGCGGGACACGGCGGGACGAGAGGTCGATTTTGTCATCGCCCGAGGCAGGGATGATGTCGACGCAATAGAATGCAAGTGGGATCCCGCGGAGTTCGATGCGGCGGCCCTGAAAGTATTCCGCTCCTATTATCCCAATGGGAAAAATTTCGCCTTGGCCCCCATTTCGGGGCCGGGCTACCCGAAAATTGTCGGGGGTCTCGAGGTTTTCGTTTGTCCTCCTGAGGGTTGGCTGAAAAGGCCGGGACCCGCTGCGGGTCCTTGACACCCTAGGGCTAAATTCTTTATTATACTAGCCGTTCGCGAAGAAACAGGCGCGTGGCTCAGTGGTAGAGCGCTTCCTTGACGCGGAAGAGGCCGTGGGTTCGATTCCCTCCGCGCCTACCATCGAACATTGGAGTATTCAAGGGGTCGTGTAGAAGATTGGATTTTCCTCCATCCCCCCTGTTGAATACCTTTAAACCTTAAGGATCGATGAGATGAATATCAACGTCGATGGGGTCGTTTTCTCTATTGAGAAAGGAACCCGGATCCGGGACCTCGTCCCGCAGGTCAAGACGCCGGGGAACCCTGTCCTGGCGGGCGTCGACGGCGAGGTCGTGGGCCTCGATTTCCGCCTTGAGAAGGACGCCGACGTCCATCTGATCTATCCCGACTCGGACGAAGGCATCGACATCCTCAGGCACAGCGCTTCCCATCTCATGGCCCACGCCGTTCTCGAGCTTTTCCCGGGCACCCAGGTCGGGATCGGCCCGGCCGTCGAGAACGGGTTCTACTACGATTTTCTGCGCGAGACTCCCTTCATTCCCCAGGACCTGGAGACGATCGAGAAGAAGATGCATGAGCTGGCCGGCCGCGACATCCCGATCCAGAAGATCAGGCATGATAAATCCGAGGCCGTCGAGAAGTTCAAGAAACTCGGCCAGTCGCTCAAGGTCGAGCTCGTCGAAGAGAAAGGCGGCGAGAGAGTCTCCTGTTACGCCCAGGGAGGGTTTGTCGATTTCTGCCTAGGCCCCCACGTTCCGTCCACCGGCTACATCAAGCATTTCAAGCTCCTCTCCGTCTCCGGCGCCTACTGGAAGGGAGACGAGAGGGGCCAGCAGCTCCAGCGTATATATGGGACCGTCTTCTTCGAGAAAAAGCAGCTTGACGACTATCTCCGCCTCCTCGAGGAGGCCAAAGAGAGGGATCACCGCAAGCTCGGCACCGAGCTCGACCTCTTCAGCTCCTGCGAAGACCTCGGGGGAGGCCTCATCCTTTGGCACCCCAAGGGCGCCCGGGTCCGGGCGGCGATCGAGCAGCACTGGCGCGAGCGGCATTGGGCCGGGGGCTACGAGATCCTCTACACCCCGCACATCGGACGGGCCAACCTCTGGCAGACCTCGGGGCACCTCGACTTTTACAAAGAGAGCATGTACTCGCCGATGAAAATCGACGAGCAGGATTACTACCTCAAGCCGATGAACTGCCCGTTCCACATCCAGGTTTATAAGACCAGGCTCCGCTCCTATCGCGACCTGCCCCTGCGCTGGGCCGAACTGGGCACTGTTTACCGGTACGAGAGGTCGGGAGTCCTCCATGGCCTCCTTCGCGTCCGGGGCTTCACCCAGGACGACGCCCACATCATCTGCACTCCCCAACAGATCGATGACGAGATCCTGCGGGTCCTGGACTTTTCGATCAGCATCCTGGCCGATTTCGGGTTCACCGATCTCAGGATCGACCTCTCGGTCCGCGACCCCAAGAACCCGGCGAAATACGCCGGGAGTGAGGAGATGTGGCGGCAGGCCGAGGCTTCGCTCGTCCACGCCCTCGAAACCCGCAAGCTGTCCTACAAGCGGATGGAGGGCGAGGCCGTCTTCTATGGGCCGAAAATCGATATCAAGATCAAGGATGCCCTCGGACGGCTCTGGCAGTGCACCACCATCCAGTTCGACTTCAACATGTCCGAGCGTTTCGATATGACCTACGTCGGCGAGGACAACCAGCCCCACCGGCCCTACATGGTCCACCGGGCGCTTCTGGGCTCCCTGGAACGGTTCTTCGGCATCCTTATCGAGCACTACAAAGGGAATTTCCCGTTCTGGCTGGCTCCTGTCCAGGTTGTGATCCTGCCCATCACCGACCGGAATGAGGACTATGCCGTCGCCCTCGATAAACGGCTCCAGGAGCGGGGAATCCGATCCCAGGCCGACACCCGCCGGGAGAAGCTCGGCTACAAGATCCGGGATGCCGAGAGTCAGAAGATCCCCCTCATCCTGGTCGTCGGCGACAAGGAAGTGGCCGCCGGCACGGCCTCGCTGAGGGTCCATACCCAGGGGGACAAGGGCCAGGTCCAGGTCGCCGAATTTCTTGAAAAAATCGTTGATTTAAATAAGAATAAGTCCTTGACGCTGAATTTTTAAGGAGGCCGAGCATTTTTAGAAGACAGCCATTCTATCCGGGACCCAAGAAAGCGAAACCGCATCGGACGAACGAAATGATTCACGCCAGAGAGATCAGAGTGATCGACGAAGAAAAGAAGCAGGTCGGAATCCTGACCGTGCCCGACGCCCTGTCTCTGGCTAGGCAAAGAGGGCTCGACCTTGTCGAGATCGCCCCCACGGCCACCCCTCCCGTCTGCCGGATCATGGACTACGGAAAATTCCTGTACGAGGAACACAAGCGGGAGCACGAGGCCAAGAAGCACCAGAAGCAGGTCCAGATCAAAGAGATCAAGTTCCGTCCGAAGATCAGCATCCACGATTACACGTTCAAGATGAAGCACGTGAAGGAGTTCCTGGACGAAGGTAACAAGGTCAAGATCACGATCATGATCCGGGGACGGGAACGGTCCAAGCCCGAGCTCGCCCATCAGCTCATGAGCCGGATCCAGGCCGACGCCCAGGAGTTCGGGCGCCAGGACGGAGACATGAGGAAACAGGATTGGGCCGTCTCCGCCCTGCTCGTCCCCGCCAAATCAGGAGGAAAAGATGCCAAAGCTAAAGACACACAAGGGAGCCCAAAAGAGGTTCAAGGTAACAGCCAAGAAGAAAATCGTTCATAGCAAAGCGTTCAAGAGCCACCTTCTGGCCACGAAGGACGCCAAGAGGAAAAGGCGGCTGGGCAAGAAGGTCGTGGTCAGCCGGGCCGACCGGGGCGCCGTCAAGAAGATGCTCCCCTACGAGTTCTAGGACGCAAGAAGGAGTCTGATATGCCGAGAGTCAAGCGAGGAACAAAACGAAGAGCCCGCCGGGCCAAATACTTAACGCTGGCGAAGGGCTATTGGGGCGCGAAAGGCCATAACTACCGAACCGCCAAGGAAGCGGTGGAGAAGTCCCTTCTCTACGCCTACCGCGACCGGCGCAACAAGAAACGGGATTTCCGGCGCCTCTGGATCATCCGGATCAAGGCCGCATCAGAGCAGAACGGGCTGAGCTACAGCCGTTTTATAAACGGCCTGAAGAGACTTCACGTCGAGCTCGACCGCAAAGTCCTGGCCGATATGGCCGTCAATGCTCCCCAAGCCTTCACCGCCATCGTTCAAAAGGTCAGGGAACCCGTGACCTGAGATGAAGAATTTCGAGAGCCGCATCGACGAGCTCAGGAAGAAATTTGAAGAGGCCCTGGCCGGAGTTAAAGACGCTAAAACGCTCGAGGACCTGCGCAATGAATTCCTGAGCCGGAAAAGGGGGCATCTCACCCTTCTGTTCGATGAGCTCAAATCGCTCCCGGACGAGAATAAGCCGCATGCCGGCAAGATCGTCAACGACCTGAAAGTCTACGTCCAGGGCAACCTGGACAGCTTCGATAGAAGCGCCTTGGCTGCGCCGCCTCCCTCAAAGCCAAAGAGTGGAACAAAGAGCAGTCAGGCGATCACGGTGCCTGAAGATCAGCTGGACCTTACGCTTCCCGGGGAAAGCCTCACCTGGGGAGCTCCCCATCCGCTGATGCTCTTCCAGGAGGAGATCGAGAATATATTCCTGGCGATGGGATTCTCCATCGCCGAGGGCCCTGAGATCGAGACGGACTACTACAATTTTGGGGCCCTGAACTTTCCGCCCCACCATCCCGCCAGGGACAGCTGGGACACTCTTTACCTGGAGGACGACCTCCTGCTCCGGACCCACACGTCGCCGATGCAGATCCGGGTGATGGAAAAGACCAAGCCTCCCATCCGCATCATCATCCCCGGCAAGGTTTACAGGCGCGAGGCCATAGACCCCACTCATCTTCCCATGTTCTGTCAGGTGGAAGGGCTCCTGGTGGACGAAGGCGTTACCCTGGCCCATCTCAAGGGGACGCTGGAGTATTTTCTCCGGACCCTTCTCGGCGATAAAATCGAGACGCGGTTCCGGCCGAGCTTCTTCCCCTTTACCGAACCTTCGGCTGAAGTCGACATCGGCTGTGTCATCTGCCACGGGAAAGACACGGCCTGCCCTGTCTGCGGGGGCACCGGCTGGAAAGAGCTCCTGGGAGCGGGGATGGTCGACCCCCAGGTGCTCAAAAACGTCAATATCGATCCCGAAAAGTATTCGGGCTGGGCGTTCGGGCTGGGCATCGAGCGGACGGCCATGTTCCGCTACCAGATCACGGACATGCGCATGTTTTACGAGAACGACCTGCGCTTCACCCGGCAGTTTAGCTTGAAATGAAGATCAGTGTGGATTGGCTGCGGGAGTATCTGAACGGGGATGTCCCTGTCCAGACCGCCGTTGAGGCGCTGGAGCGCATCGGCCTGATGGTGGAAGGCCGGGAAGAGAAGGACGGAGACGTCGTCCTCGAGGTCGAAACCTACTCGAACCGCCCCGACACCCTCGGCCACCTGGGCATGGCCCGGGAGTTGGCCGTCGCCCTGGGATTGCGCCTGAAGGAGAGGAACTGGCCGCTCTCCGAGCTCGCCGTCCGTACGGCCGACCTGGTGGACGTTCAGATCCTGGACGCCGACCTCTGCCCCAGGTATTGCGGGGTCGTGGTCAAAGGAGTCAAGGTCGGGCCTTCCCCGGCCTGGCTGCAGAAGAGGATACAAGCCATGGGGCTCAACCCCATCAACAGCGTCGTCGACGTCACCAACTACGTCCTCTTCTCGACCTCACATCCGATCCACGCCTTCGACCTCGAAAAGATCGCCGGAGCCCGGGTGATCATCCGGAGGGCCAAGAAGGGGGAAAAGCTCTTTTGCCTTGACGGAACGGACCTCAGCCTCACTCCAGACATGTTGGTTATCGCCGACGAGGCGAAACCGATCGCCCTGGCCGGAGTCATCGGCGGGCAGTCCTCGGCCGTGACCGAGGGAACTAAAGACATCTTTATCGAGAGCGCCTGTTTTAATCCTGTTTCTGTCCGGCTGACCCGGAAGGCGGCCGGACTCCAGACCGATGCGTCCTACCGTTTTGAGAGGGGCGCGGACATCGGCTTTCCGCCCCAGGCGGCCCTGATGGCGGCTTCGCTCCTGACCCAATTCGGCGGCCGGTCGAGCCGGGAGCCGGCCGATGTCTTCCCGCTTCCTCCCAAGAAAAAAGAGATCATCCTGCGCCATCGCCGGATCACCGATCTCCTCGGGGTCGCGGTCGAGGAGGCCTTTGTCCAAAATACACTCAACGGCCTGGAACTGGGAGCCGAGTTGCAGCAGCCCGGCGTATGGCGGGTTAAGGTGCCGAGCTGGCGGGTCGACCTGGACCGGGAAGCGGACCTGATCGAAGAGGTGGCGCGGTACTATGGATACGAGAAAATCCCCTCCGTGGTCCCGCCGCTCCAGGTTGTGGCGCCGATCCTGGACAAGAATCGGGAGAAACTCGGCCGGGTCCGGCCGCTCTTGTTCCATTACGGTTTTAACGAGGTCGTCAATTTCAGTTTTTCCGACGCCGACAAGGAGCAGCTTTTGGCGACTGGACTTGCCCCTGTGGAGATCCGTAATCCCATCTCCTCCAGGGCATCTCTTCTCAGGACGAGCATCCTGGGCGGGCTTCTGGAAACGGCGGCCTGGAACAAGAACCGCGGCTTGGACGCCGTTCAAATCTTCGAGACCGGCAATATTTATTTCCGCGACGAGCGCGGCTGCCGGGAGCGTTTGAGCCTGGGCATCTTGAGCATGGGGATGCGGGAAGAGCCGCACTGGCGGCAACAAGGCCGGGAAGCGGATTTCTTCTACCTCAAGGGCGCTTGTGAAGCCCTCCTCCAGCAGCTTCGTTATGAACAGTTCTCGTTTGAAAGGACCGAGCATCCCTGCTTTGAGCCCGGCTCGGGCCTGGCCTTGGCCTACAAAGAGGAGAAGGTCGGTTCCCTCGGCCGGCTGAGGGACGCCTTTGACTTGAAGCAGCCGGTCTGGGCGGCCGAGGTCGACCTCGAGGTCCTGTTCGGAAAGCAGCCCAAGCCGTTCACCTACGAGGCCGTGGCCAAATATCCGCCGGTCATCCGTGACGTTTCCCTGCTCGTGCCGAGGGACGTAGCCTACCAAGATATCTGTAAAGCGCTCGAGAAGATCCCTCTTCCAATCCTGGAAGAGGCCCGGCTCATCGACCTTTACTCCGGGGAATCTGTACCCAAGGACAAGATTTCGCTGTCGTTCCGCTTTGTCTACCGTCACCTCCAGAGGACACTTTTGACCGAGGAAGTGGATCGGGCGGAGCAGCAGGTTCTCATCCAACTCAAACGGGCTTTTGGAGCCCAGCTCAGGGAAGGAGGCAAAATTGACAACAGAACTGGAAAGAATTAAGATACTGGAAGGGAAGATTTCCCAAGTTATTGATTATGTCAACAAGCTGACCGCCGAAAATGATAAGCTAAAGCAGCAGGTCAAAGAGCTCAAGGCCGGCATCAAGGACTACGAAGAGCAGTCCAGAAAGACGGTCAAGTTTGAGGAGGACCTGAAACGCTACGAAAGCGAGAGGGAAGCCATTAAAGCCAAGATCGAGGCCATCATCGGCCAGATCGATAAGCTCGGGTTATGATCGACCGCATCATCGAAGTCGAGATTTACGGTCAGAAGTACCGTATTAGAGTCAGAGGAGAAGAGGATGAGAAATATATAAATCATCTGACTTCTTATGTTGATCAGAAGATGCACGAAGTCGCAGTCAAATCGAAGTCGGCGGACATGCTGAAGATCGCCGTGCTCGCGGCCATGAACATCGCCGACGAGTTTTTCCTCAGTCAGAAGAAACTGGATCAACTGAATGAAGTCATCGGGCAGATGGAGAGTGAAATCGGGAGCCTGGACGCTCACCTTTCGAAAGAGGACAAGGAATACGATGATCTGGAGAAAACTCCATAAAACGACCGGCGCCAAGACGGCGGCCGCGGTAGCTCGTCCTAACGCGCGTCTTTTCCATGTAGTCTCATAGGCTTTTCCCGTCTCCTCTCGTCCGCCCCTCCTCGAAGGAGGTAGAACGTGAAAATGGCACTTATCAGCGGCATTTCTGCCCTGGTCTTATGGGTCATCGCCGTCGTCTATTATTTTCTCCGGAAGCGGCACGTCACCCAGGACTTGTTCCGGGCCCAGGAAGAAGCCAAGGCCCTGCTGGAGAAAGCCACGACGGAAGCGAACCAGATCACCCAGAAGGCCTCGGCCGAAGTCAAGGAGAGGTCCAGGAACCTTGAAGAAGAGGTCGAACGACAGACCCGGGACCGCCGGAAAAAGATCAACGAAATGGAGCGGCGGCTGGTCAACAAGGAGGAAAACCTCGACCGGAGGTTCCAGGCCATGGAGAGAAGAGAAAGAGAGTTCTCGGGCCGGGAACGCCGCGTCTTCCAGCGGGAAAAAGACCTGGAAGTCCAGGAAGAAAAGGCCGCCGGGCTGGTCAAGAACCAGATGGAGGAGCTGGAGCGTATCTCCGGACTCAGCCAGGAAGAGGCCAAGGGCCAGCTCATCAAGAAGATCGAGGACGAGGCCCGGCTTGAGGCGGTCCAGATAGTCCGGCGGATCGAGGAAGAGACCCGGGAGAAGAGCCAGGCCTTGGCCAAAGAAATCATCACTCAGGCCATCCAAAGGTCGGCGGCCGAGCACGTCGTCGAGACGACCGTCTCCGTCGTGGACCTTCCCTCGGAAGATATGAAAGGCCGGATCATCGGCCGGGAAGGCCGGAACATCAGAGCCCTGGAGCTGGCGACCGGCGTCGATATCATCGTCGACGATACGCCGGAGGCCGTGATCCTCTCCAGCTTCGACCCCATCCGCCGCGAGCTCGCCCGGCTGGCCATCGAGAAGCTCGTCATCGACGGCCGGATCCACCCGGCGCGGATCGAGGAAATCGTCGAAAACATCAAGGTGGAGCTTGAAAACAAGATCAAGCAGGAAGGCGAATCGGTCATCATCGAGCTCCGGGTTCAGAACATCCATTCCGAATTGGTCAAGCTTCTGGGCAAGTTGAAATACCGCACCAGTTACGGCCAGAACGTGCTCCAGCACTCCAAGGAAGTGGCCATGCTGTGCGCCCTGATGGCCAAAGAGCTGGGCTTGGACACCCAAGTAGCGCTGCGGGCGGGCCTGCTTCACGATATCGGCAAGGCCGTGGACAAGGACGTCGAGGGGACCCACACCGAGTTGAGCGTCGAGCTGGTCAAGAAGTACGGCGAGTCGGAAAAGGTGGCCCAGGCCATCGCCTCCCATCACCGGGACGTCGATTTTCCCTCGGTCGAGGCCGTCCTCGTCCAGGCAGCCGATACCCTTTCGGCGGCGCGGCCGGGGGCCCGGCGCGAGCTTCTCGAGACCTACATCAAGAGACTGGAGAAGCTTGAAGCGATCGCCCATTCTTTCGACGGCGTTTCCAAGGCCTTCGCCCTCCAGGCCGGCCGCGAGATCCGGATCATCGTCGAGAGCCAGAGGGTTTCCGACGACCGGGCGGCTCTGGCTGCGAAAGACATCGCCCAGAAGATCCAGAACGAGCTCGATTATCCGGGGCAGATCAAGGTCACCGTCATCCGGGAGATGAGGGCCGTGGAATATGCCAGATAAGCTGGGCTTTCTTTTCATCGGAGATATCATCGGCCATCCGGGCCGCCGGGCGCTCCGCAGGTGCCTGCCCCGGCTCAGGGAAAAGCTTTCCCCGGATTTCGTCATCGCCAACGCCGAGAACGCGGCCGGCGGACTAGGGATCACCGAGGAGGTGGGAACGGAGCTCCTCGGGTTCGTGGATGTCCTCACCTCCGGCAATCATGTCTGGGACAAGAAAGAGGCGCTTCCCTACCTGGACCGCGAGCCGCGGCTCATCCGGCCGGCCAACTACCCGCCCCTTAATCCCGGGAAAGGCTCCTATCTTCTGGAGAGCCCGCGCGGCTTCAAAGCGGGAGTCCTGAACCTCCAAGGGAGAGTTTTCATGGAGCCGCTCGACTGCCCTTTCCGGGTGGCGGACGGCGAGGTGGCCCGGCTCCGGGCCGTGACTCCCATCATCGTCGTCGATTTTCACGCCGAAGCAACTTCAGAGAAACAGGCGCTGGGCTGGTACCTTGATGGCAAGGTTTCGGCGGTCATCGGGACTCACACCCATGTCCCCACGGCCGACGAACGGATCCTGCCCCGGGGCACCGCCTATATCACGGACGTCGGCATGGTCGGAGGGTACCGCTCTGTCATCGGCATCCGGCCGGAACAGGCTGTGGCCCGTTTTCTCACGGCCCGGCCGCAGCGCTTCGAGCCGGAGAGAGAAGGATTCATCCTTTCGGCCCTCTATGTCGAACTGGAGGCCGCAACGGGCCGCGCCCTCTCGGTCCGGCGGGAGACGATCATCGAGGAGAGCGGTGATTAACGAAAGCCTGGTGAAACCCGACCGGATCTACACGGTCTCGGAGATCACCCGGCTGGTCAAACTCGAAGTCGAGAACGCCTTCCCCGTCCTCTGGGTCGAGGGGGAAATTTCCAATTTCCGGAGCTACCCGTCCGGGCATATCTATTTTACCTTGAAGGACGAGCAGTGCCAGCTCCAGGCCGTGATGTGGCGGAGCCATGTTCGGCTGCTCAAATTCGAACTCAAGGACGGCCTGAAAGTCGTTTGCCGGGGCAAGGTGAGTGTTTATGAAGCCCGCGGGCAATACCAGCTCATGGTGGATCTCATCGAACCCAAAGGCAAGGGAGCGCTCCATCTCGCTTTTGAACAGCTCAAGGAAAAGCTCCGGGCCGAAGGCCTCTTCGACCCCAAGCACAAGAAGCCGCTGCCGCTCCTTCCCAAGAAGGTCGGGATAGTCACCTCGCCGCGCGGGGCGGCCATCATCGATATCTTGAAGACCCTGGAGAGACGGTTCGCCCGGCTCCACATCCTCATTTACCCCGCCAAAGTCCAGGGGGAAGGCGCCGCCGACGAGATCGTTGAGGGCATCGACTTCCTGGGGCGCCAGCCGGACATCGATGTGCTCATCGTCGGCCGCGGGGGCGGGTCGATCGAAGACCTGTGGGCTTTCAACGAGGAAAAGGTCGCCCGGGCCATTTTCCGTTCGCCCGTCCCGGTCATCTCCGCGGTCGGCCACGAGGTCGATTACACCATCGCCGATTTCGTCGCCGATATCAGGGCTTCGACACCTTCCGTGGCCGCGGAGATCGTCATCAAGGAGGAACAGGCGCTCGTCGACCGGATCGACGGTCTGCACAGGCGGCTGACCCAGAACGTGCTCTATTTCCTGAAGGCCAGGAAGGAACTCGTCTCGGACCTCAGCCACCACCGTATCTTCCAGAATTTCCGGATCGCTCTCTTCGGCCTGGAACAGAGGCTCGATGAGCTCGAACAAAGGGCGAAGGATGTTTTCCGTCAGAAGAGGATGCGGCTCGCCGAGAACCGGGCCGCGACGGCCCTCTTTGAAGAGAAGATGGCCTCGCTCGTGCGCCGGCTCCTCCAGAATCTGACGGCGCGTTGGGACAAGCTCTCCCTGGAGCTCGACAACCTCAGCCCGCTCAATGTCTTAAAAAAAGGCTACACCCTCTGCTGGAAGGACGACCTTCGGCTCATCCGGAGGATCGAAGATATCGAAGCCGGGAAGGACGTCACCGTATCCTTTTACAAGGGCGCGTTCACCTGCCGGGTGAAAGAGATCGATCCGGAAACACGGCTGGAGGAGCGCTTGATAAAGGAGAAAAAATGACCAGCCTGAGTTTTGAAAAAGCCCTGGCCGACCTGGAGGGCATCGTCCAGAAACTGGAAAAGGGAGGACTCTCCCTGAACGAGTCGCTGGCTCTTTTTGAGAAGGGAGTCAAGCTGGCCAAGTACCTCCGGGAAGAGCTGGCAAAGGCCGAGAAGAAAGTCGAAATCCTCCTCAAGGATAAAAAGGGGGAGGTCCGGAAAGAACCCTTCGACCTCGATAGAGAAGTGGGCTATTCCTCGGAGAAAGAGGAAGAGGAGAAAGAGGAAGACAAGGAGGATGGGGACGAAGAGGAGGAGACCCCCTTCTAAGACCATGCGAGTCGAAGACGGCCTGGCAGCCAAAAAGCTCCTGATCGATAGGGAGCTCGAGCGGGTCCTTTCGCGGGACGATTCGCCCCTTCTCCGGGTGATGCGCTATGCCGTCTTTCCCGGGGGGAAGAGGTTTCGACCGCTTCTGGTCCTCTCTTCCGGCGCCTGCTTCGGCGCCGCCCCGCATCATCTCATAACCTTTGCGTGTGCCATCGAGCTCATCCACAACTATTCTCTTGTCCATGACGACCTGCCTTCCATGGACAACGACGACTTCCGGCGGGGCAAGCCGACCTGCCACCGGGCGTTCGGCGAGGATCTGGCGATACTGGCGGGGGACGGGCTTCTCACTCTGGCCTTTGAACTCATGTCCGCCGCCGCTGTTCCCGCGGGAGCACTGGGACGGAAACAGGAGGCCATCCGGACGGTCAGCCGGAGCGCCGGGGTCGACGGGCTGATCGGAGGCCAGGTGCTGGACATCACTTTGAAGCCGAAGAGCCTGACCCGGCCAAAAATTGACGAGCTCATCCGCAAGAAGACGGGGGCGCTCATCTGCGCGGCCGTCGAAGTGGGGGCCATCTTTAGCGGGGCCCGTGCTGCCGAGAGACGCGCCCTTCTGGACTACGGAACGAATATCGGGCTGGCTTTCCAGGTCCGGGACGATATCCTGGATTCCCGCCGGAAAAAGAGAACGCACATTCCAGACCGCCCGGATTATGTGGTTCTTGCAGGGAAAGAGGGAGCGGGCCGGAGGCTGAAGGGTTTGGTCCGCAAGGCCGTCGGTTCCCTGGAAGAGTTTTCTGCCCGGGCCGATGAACTCCGCTGGCTTGCCTCGTCCCTTCTCGAGCCGGAGAGGGAGGTCAGCTGTGCCTAAAATCCTCGAATCCATCCACAGTCCGCAGGACTTGAAGAAGATCCCGCCGGAAGACCTGCCCCAGGTCGCGGACGAAGTCCGGGCCCTGATCCTGGACGTCGTCTCCAAAAACGGCGGCCATTTGGCCTCCAACCTGGGCGCTGTGGAGCTGACCATCGCCCTCCACTATGTCTTTGATTCTCCCAAGGATACGATCATCTGGGACGTCGGGCACCAGTGTTATACGCACAAGATCCTGACCGGACGCCGGGAGCGGTTTTGCACTCTGCGGCAGCACGGGGGGATCCTGGGGTTCCCCGACCGGCAGGAGAGTGAGCACGATATCTATAACACGGGCCATGCCTCGACCGCCCTGTCGGCCGCCCTGGGCATCACCGTCGCCAAGAACAAGCTCAAGGACGACCACAAAGTGATTGCCGTGGTCGGCGACGGCGGCTTGACCGGCGGCGTCGCCTGGGAGGCGCTCAATCAGATCGGTCATCTGCGTGAGCCGGTCGTCATCGTCCTCAATTTCAACGAGATGTCGATCTCGCCTAATGTGGGAGCCCTGTCAAAGTACCTGAGTTACTTGGTCTCCGGCCAGCACTACCTCAGGATCAAAGACCAAGCCAAGTCGATCCTCAAATCGATTCCGGCTATCGGCCAGCCGATGATCAAAGTGGGCCGGGCAATGGAGGACACCGTTAAGAAGGTCTTCTTCCCCGGCCTGGTGTTCGAGGAGTTGGGCATCCGGTATGTCGGACCGGTCCAAGGCCACAGCTTGAACTCCCTGATCGAGGTCTTCGAGGACGCCAAGACCTATGACGGCCCTGTTCTTATCCACTGCGTGACCCAAAAGGGGCGTGGCTATGCCCCGGCCCGGACGAACCCGGAGCGGTTTCACGGCGCGGCGCCGTTCAACCGGGCGACGGGGGAGCCTCTCAGCCGGGCTACGATACCCACTTACTCGCAGGTGTTTGGCCGGACTATGCTTAAGCTCGCGCGTCGGGACGACAAGATCATTGCCATCACGGCCGCCATGCCCGAAGGCACGGGATTGAGCGGCTTCGCCCGGGAATTGCCCGGCCGGTTTTATGATGTCGGCATTGCCGAACAGCACGCCGTCAATTTCGCGGCCGGCCTGGCCCTGCGCGGCCTCAAGCCGGTCGTGGCCATTTATTCCACCTTCCTGCAGCGCGCCTACGACCAGCTCTACCACGACGTCTCCCTGCAGGACCTGCCTGTAGTTTTTGCCCTGGACCGCGCCGGCGTGGTCTCGGATGACGGCCCGACCCACCAAGGGATCAACGATATTATTTACCTGCGGCACATGCCCCACATGATCGTCATGGCGCCCAAGGACGAAAACGAGCTGCAGCGGATGCTGAAGTCGGCGCTCGCCTATGGTCATCCGACGGCCATCCGTTTCCCCAAGGGCAAGGGGCGGGGCGTGGCGCTCGTAGATGATCCCAGGGATATCGTACTGGGACGGAGCGAACGGCTCAAGGAAGGGAAGAACCTGCTGCTTGCCTACGGCAGCATGGTCTACCCGGCGCTCGAAGCCGCCGCTGAGTTGGAGAAAGAGGGCTTCTCTCTGGCCGTCATCAACGCCCGGTTCGCCAAGCCCTTGGACGAGGAGGCGATCCTTCCCTATGCCAAAGCGGGGAATGCAGTGATCACCATCGAGGAAGGCGTCGTCAGCGGAGGGTTCGGAAGCGCGGTCCGGGAGCTCCTCGACCGGGAGCGCCGGTTCGACCTCCGGTTCCTCGCTATCGGCCTTCCCCCCGAGGTTTATCCTCTCGGGAAGGCGGACGAGATTCGCAGGATCTACGGGCTTGACTCCGCCGGACTGGCCGACCGGATCCGCCGGTTTTTCAGTGAGTAATCTCTAGTGGCGCGGCTCACAAATAACTTGCCCTTGGAACAATCCATTGAAGACGCGCCACCGCGGGGGGAGTTTGAGGGGGACGGCGTCGTTCCCCTCAGGGGGTCAGCGGAGCAGAGCGAAGCGCCGAGGGGGGAGCCTGACTCCCCCCTGGAAGTGTCCCGTCTCTGCAGAGGACTTTGGAAAGAGATTGACGGGACGGGACACTAGTGTTCCCATAATAATAGTATGATTAAAAAGGAAAGGGCCGACCGGCTCATCCTGAGCCGGGGTTTGGCCGAGAGCCGCGAGAAAGCCCAGGCGCTCATCATGGCCGGTCTCGTCACCGCCGGCGGGCGCATAGTGGAGAAGCCGGGCGAATTCCTCGCTGTCGAAACCCGGATCGCCGTCGAGGAGGGCAACCCTTACGTGAGCCGCGGCGGCCTGAAGCTCTCCGGAGCCCTGGAGGCCTTCGCCGTCCAGGTCGCGGGGAAGGTGGCCGCCGACCTGGGCGCATCGACCGGCGGGTTCACGGACTGCCTCCTCCAGAGGGGAGCCCGCTTAGTTTATGCCATAGACGTCTCCACCGGCCAGCTGGACTGGAAGCTGCGGCGCGATCCGCGGATAGTCCTATTGGAAAAGAACGCCCGCACCCTCGACGCGGGGGATTTTGCGGAACGGCCGGAGCTCGTGACCATGGACCTTTCTTTTATCTCCGTGCTCAAAGTGCTCCCCGCCGTCCGGCGGTTCCTGGGCGGCGGGGACGTCCTTTGCCTGCTCAAGCCGCAGTTTGAGGTTGGCAGAGGACAGGTGGGAAAAAGGGGAGTCGTGCGGGACCCGGCGCTGCATGAAGCCGTCTTAAACCGGCTTCTGCAAGGCGCGCTTGAATTGGGGTTTCTCGCCCGTGGGCTTCATGGATGCCGGGTGCGCGGACAGCGGGGGAACAGAGAATTCTTTGTTCACTGGACTTTGACAGGCCGGTCTTTGTCTGCGGAAGAGACTCGGGAAATGGTTAAGGAGGTGGTCTATGGAGAAAAAGATTAAAACGGCCGGCGTTGTGATCAAGCCTCACGCGCCCAATATCGAAGCGATCCTGCGCGAGCTGATGCGGGGCCTGGAGGAGAGAAATATCGCCTGTCTTCTCGAGGACGTGGCCGCGCGAAAGCTGCTCCTCAAGGACGGGATCCCGCGCGAGGAGCTTCCGGACCGGGTCGACCTGATAATCGTACTCGGTGGGGACGGCACCCTTCTCAGTATCGCTCACCTCGCCGCCCAGAGGGATGTCCCGGTTCTGGGAGTCAATCTTGGACGCCTGGGTTTCCTGACGGAGGTGCCGACCGATGAGATCTTTGTCACGTTGGATTCCTTTCTCGGCGGCCACGAGGAGATCATCAGTCCCCGCCTGCTCCTCGAGGCCAGGTGCCGGGGAAAGAGCTTCTATTGCCTGAACGATGTGGTCATCAACAAGGGGGCGGTCGCCCGCATGATCCAGATCGGCATCTGGATCGACGATAAAGAGATCGCCGCCCTGAAAGCTGACGGGCTGATCGTCTCTACTCCGACAGGGTCGACCGCCTATTCTCTGTCTGCCGGCGGGCCCATCGTCCAGCCATATGTCCCGGCCTTGGTGCTTTCGCCCATCTGCCCTCACACCCTGTCCTTCCGGCCGATGGTCATAGCCTCGGGCTCCAGGGTCAGGCTCCAGATCCTGACGGCCGGCGAGGAGGTCTATCTCACGCTGGACGGCCAGAGGGGGATCACTTTGGGGAAGAGCGACGTCATCGACATCAATAGGGCTGAATTCGCGCTCAAACTTCTCTCCTCGCCGAAAAGAAACTATTTCGACCTGCTCAAGGAGAAGCTGGCCTGGGCCACCTTTCCATAAATTGGCTCGGGGCAATGGCCTCGAAACCACGCCCGTTTTCCCCAGCGAGGGAAACGGGCTCGATTCGTCATTCGCTCTTCTCTCCCTTCGGTCGAGAAACCGTGCCCGCCGGCCTTATTCCGAGGCGCCAACAATATTAAGGCCTCCCTTGATTGCTCAAGGGAGGTAGGAGGGATTAATGGCTTTCGTTAAATGTCTTGAAGGTGCCTCGGGCCCGGTTTCTCGTCCACTGCCCCTCGCCTGGGTAACATGAAAGCGGCAAGGCCGCGTGTCGGTTTGACAACCGGAGGTTCGGCCATTAATATTGACTCTCCCGATGACAAACGAGCTTCGCGTTGCCCTGGTTACTCCGGAGGCAGCTCCTTTTGCCAAGTCCGGTGAGCTGGCGGAATTCTGCTCCTCGCTCCCCCGGTATCTGACCTCCCTCGGGTTCAAGGTCTCCCTGATCATGCCCAAGTACAGGACCCCCCAGATCGCCTCGCTGGATGCGGCCGTCGTTTTTCCGGAAATCTCCGTGCCTTTGAACGGTGAGAGAGTCAAGGCCTCGATCCTCAGGGCGGAGCAGAAGGGCTATGATATCTACCTCGTCGATAACCCGAAGTATTTCCTGCGCGAGAACATCTATGGCCCCCCCACCGGGAATTACCTGGACAACGACGAGCGCTTTGTCTTCTTCAGCCGGGCCGTCCTGGAGTTCCTGCGGCAGGCCGGTTTGTCCCCCGACGTCATCCACTGCCAGAACTGGCCGACCGCCCTCATCCCCTTATTCCTGCAATCCCATTACCGGGAGGATCCCGGCTTAGGGTCCGTCGCCACCGTCCTGACGCTCCATAACACCGCCTATCAGGGCGAGTTCCCCGCCGAGAGCCTGGCCCTGACCGATTTGAATTGGGACTTCTTCAGTCCGCGCCGGCTGTCCCTTAACGGAAAATTCAATTTCCTCCAGGCCGGAGCCGTCTGCGCCGACCTGGTCAATACCGTGAGCCGCGCCTACGAAAAGGAGCTGCTATCCAAGGGGAACACGTCCGGGCTGGGCGGTGTCCTGAGGAAAAGAAGGAACTCGTTCACCAGCGTTCGCAACGGCCTCGACCGGGAATCCTGGGATCCGGAGAGAGACCCTTACATCGCCGCCAGCTTCGGCCCGGGCCGGGCCGATGGAAAGGCCAGATGCAAACAGGACCTGGTCGCTGCGCTGGGGCTCACCCAGTCCGCGGCGAGGCCTCTTCTGGCTTATGTCTCCCATCTGTCGCGTCCCAAAGGAGCCGATATCCTGGCCCAGTCTTTGGAGGCGATCGTCAATCTCAATGCCGGGGTGATCATCTTCGGAGAGGGCGAGGAGCGCTTCGAGAAAGAGTTTGAGACCGCCGCCCGCCGTTTTCCCGGCAGGGTCGCCTTCCGGTTCGAATCGGGCCCGGTTCTGACCCATAAGATCATGGCCGGAGCCGACATCCTGCTCATCCCTTCGCTCATCGAGCCCAGCGGGCTCAATCAATTCGCCGCTTTCCGTTACGGGACGGTCCCGGTCGTCCGGGCCACCGGAGGCTTGAAGGAGGCCGTCCGGGCGTACAATTCAAGAACAGGGTCCGGCAACGGATTTGTCTTCAGCGGTTATTCGGCCGAAGCCCTGATCCGGGCCGTCAAGCAGGCGGTCGACTGCTGCACCGGGAATCCGGCCCGCTGGCGGAGGCTGATGGAGGAGGGGATGCGCCAGGAATTCTCCTGGGAAGACACGGCCCGCGGGTATGCGGACCTCTATAAAAAAGCCCTGAAATTAAAGAGAGGAGGATGAATCGCCCATGGATATTCTCAATGTGACCGACGCCGATTTCGACGAACAAGTGCTCAAGTCTTCGCTTCCCGTGTTGATTGATTTTTGGGCCGCCTGGTGCGTTCCCTGCAGGATGCTAGCGCCCACCGTCGAGCAGATCGCCGAGATCCACAAGGACAAGCTCAAGGTGGCCAAGATGAACGTCGATGAGAACACGAAAACCCCCGGCAAGTACGGCATCCGCGGCATCCCCACGCTCCTCCTCTTCAAGGGGGGTGAACTGAAAGAGACCATGGTGGGCGTACAGTCGAAAGACAAGATCATCGAGATCATAACCAAGCATTTATGAGCGCAGGGACGGCCTATGATGTCGTAATCATCGGGGCCGGGCCAGCCGGCTTGGCCGCCGCGGTCTACACCGGCCGGGCCCGCCTTCAGACGGTCGTCCTGGAGAAGGCGATCCCCGGCGGGCAGATCCTGCTCACCGATTGGGTGGAAAACTACCCCGGGTTCCCGGACGGCGTCGCTCCGTTTGATCTCATGGACAGCTTCCGGAAACAGGCCGAAAGATTCGGGGCGCTGATCGAAACCGACGAGGCCAAGGCCATCCGGCGTGGGGAAGAATATTGGGTGGTCAACGGCCAGGGCCGGGAGTACAAAGGGAGGGCTGTGATCATCGCCAGCGGCGCCGCCTACCGGAAGCTGGGGATCCCGAACGAGACGCGGCTGACGGGGAAAGGAGTCTCCTATTGCGCCACCTGCGACGGTCCCTTCTTCCGGGACGCCGTAGTCGCGGTCGTGGGCGGAGGAGACAACGCCCTGACTGAGGCTGTTTTGCTGACGAAGTTCTGCCGGAAGCTGTATCTTATCCACCGGCGCGACCAGTTCCGGGCCATCAAGATCCTCCAGGAGCGGGTGCTCGCCAATCCCAAGATCGAGGTCCTCTGGAATAGTGTCGTGGATGCGGCCGAGGGCGAGAACAATCTCGAGCGGGTTATCGTCCGGAACGTCAAAGAGAATAGAATTTACGCGCTTCCCCTTGAAGGGCTGTTCGTCTCCATCGGAATGGACCCGCATAGCGGGTTTGTCAGGGGAGTCGTAGAGCTCAACGAGTGGGGCGAGATCAAGGTGGATCCGCGGATGGCGACCTCACAGCCCGGAATCTATGCCGCGGGGGATGTGGCCGATGCCTGCCCCAAGCAGGTGGCAACGGCGGTCGGGGCCGGGGTCAGCGCAGCGCTAGCGGTGAACGAATACCTAGTGTCCCGTCTCGTAAATCCCCTTCCAAAGTTCTCTGCCTAGACGGGACACTTCCATGGGGGAGTCAAGCTCCCCCCTCGGCGCTTCGCTGACCCCCTGAGGGGAACGACGCCGTCCCCCTCAAACTCCCCCGCGGCG
>Ga0315295_10001143_pt1 | contig 22793 bp, 23 predicted proteins | sample YL17G14_0_MG_FD_204453 | JGI IMG/M metagenome (GOLD analysis project Ga0315295, IMG submission 204453) | Sediment microbial communities from Yellowstone Lake, YNP, Wyoming, USA - YL17G14_0 | ecosystem: Environmental > Aquatic > Freshwater > Lake > Sediment | place: USA: Wyoming | collected...
GCGGTTGTATTGCCAAAGGAAAAAAAAGCAAGGATTGCTAATACAGCAAAAAAATTTAGTGTTTTCATAGTTTAAAGATTTAGTAAAAAATGGGTAAATAATTCAAGATCCTTCATTAGATTATGTATCAATTTCACTATTAAGGTTCGGCTATTAATGGGTATTTCAATTTCACTTTTTAACCGGTTTCTTCCAGTTTTTATACAATACATTCAAGTTTTTGAATCAGGATAGATAGTTGGCTGCTATTTAAGTACATCTGGTTCGTTACTCAGATCTGATACTATGATCTTACGGTATTACGCCCTTTCAGGGCTTGATATCTGACTTTCAATTAAATACTCCCCTTCTCCCAAAGGCTACCCTTTGTAAATATCACAAGCATTTACAAATCCTGTAAATAATATTGTATTACAATAAAATATATACCTAACACAATAAATAAATGACCCATATCAATAAATGATTTAACCATATATGATACAGAAGTTTTAAAATGGGAGATGTGAATAAAAGGTAGACCCCTGGGAGAGGGGGATTGCCTTCGGCGAGCTCGTCCCGATAAATCGGGACTCGGTTTAGGGGGTGAGGCCAACTCCTTCCGGGGGAGGGGTTTTGGGGAGAGGTAAATTCAAAGGAATCGTTGTGTCAGACTCATCCTGAAATTCTGCCTTTCTGTCGGCAAAACCTCCCTGTACTTCTAATAAATTTTTCTTCACATCAGATCCACCCTATTTTTGCATCAAAAGATTTAAATTATGAAACGAGGAATTCTGATATTTTGTGCAATTTTAATCTGTTTCACCGCAGAAGTACAGGCACAACAGGATAGTATCTGGACACTTGAAAAGTGCATTAAATATGCTTTGGAAAAGAATATCCAGGTCAGGAAAAGCAAACTATCAAATCAGCGGTACCAATATTATGCCGATCAGGCAAAAGCCGAGAGGTTTCCCTCGCTGAACGCATCTGTAAGCCAGAATTTTAACTGGAGCAAGAGCACAACAGCAGGGGAATCTGGATATTCCGGAAGTTTATCTTTAGCAAATACTTTTTCATAACATCTAAATTAATAAATTGCGCTGGTAATCCGGAACCATGATCATGATGAGATTTAAGCTATTAAGTTCACTGGTTCTTTCGTTGCTCACGGTAATGGTGACCCCGCAGACAAGGTCGCTTGATTATTATATTAAACAAGGACTTCTCAACAGCCCATTGTTAAATGATCTTCAAAACCAGCTTAATTCGACATTGATCGACAGCCTGATTGTAAGGGCTCAGAGAAAGCCTCAGATTGAAGGGCAATCACTATTTCTTTATTCACCATATAATGACCATTTTGGTTATGATGAAATAATTACGGACGGAGGTAATTATCAGATAACCGGTTATGTTTCACAAAATATTTTCAACAGGAAAATCACAGAGAACAAATACAAGACTATAAATAATCAGATGCAGGGTATAAACCTGAATAAGAATATAACCGGGGCAGAGCTTAAGAGGCTTATTACAGGTCTTTATCTGGAATCTTATTCGGTTTATTCTGAGCTTACCTTTAACAGTTCATTTCTTGGCCTGATGCAAGGTCAGAATCAAATCATAGATCAGTTTGTAAAAGCCGGTATCTTCAGTCAGTCTGATTATCTTTCATTGCTTGTCGAAACCCAGGGCCAGGAGATAATAATCAGTCAGCTCAGGAATCTGTATGAAAAAAACGTAAGATTACTGAATGAAGCCTGCGGAATTGTTGATACTGCCCATATCGAACTTGTTTTACCTGAGATTAAACCGGCAGAAACCAATAATACATCTGATTATCTTTTCCTGAAACAATTTGCAATCGACAGCATACAAATAATAAACGAAAGGACAGCATTAGGGTTGAGATATAAGCCTTCAGTGAACTGGTTTGCTGATGCAGGAATCCTGACAAGTAAACCTGAAACTTTTTACAGGCATTTCGGCGCAAGCGCCGGCTTCTCCTTAAGTATTCCCATTTTTGATGGGCAGCAGAGAAAACTTGAAGATCAAAAACTATCAATAAGGGAAAATACAAGATCTTTTAATAATATCATTTCAAGAAAAAAGTATGATCAGCAATACCTCCGTCTGAAAGGTGAACTACAGGGGATAAAAGAAATCAGAAGCAAGCTCGCAACGCAACTCCAGATTTCTGACCAGCTTGTAAAATCTCTTAAATCACAGCTTGAAACAGGTATTGCAAAAATGACCGATTACCTGAACGCACTCAGGAATTACAGGAGTATAAACCACAATCTCAATATGACCGGTATTGAAATGTTAAGTATTATAAATGAGATGAATTATATACTTGCAGAATAATTCCTGCGGATAAACCATGAAAAAACTTAAAATGCCAAAATCACCCTGTAATTATTTCATCTTTCCTCTTATCCTGTCAGCTGCAGTTATATTGCCATGCTGTAAAAACTCCGGGAGCAAAAGCGCGGAAAATAAAATTGAGGCCAGAACCCCTGTAACAATAGTATCGGTATCTGATAAGTCAATATCAGAAACAATTGACTTGTCGGCTGTATCGGTCTTTATGAACAAAAACATAATCAGGTCAGCGACAACAGGCACAATTGAAGACATTTCAGTCACTCCGGGAGACTTCGTAAGCAGGAACCAGCTTCTTTTTACTGCCAGGACCAGGGAGGCAATGGCTGTTCAGAATACTCAGTCAGGTGATTCAAGCCTTAACTTTAAAGGGATAATAAAGATCTTCTCTCCAAAGGAGGGGATTATAAGTTCTATATCGCATCAGAATGGTGACTTTGTGCAGGATGGTGATGAACTTGCTGTTATCGCAGAGCAAAACAGCCTTGTTTTTATCCTGGAAGTGCCATTTGAGTTTAAGAGCTTGATTGAAAAAAGAAATACATGTTCATTAAAACTGCCGGATAATTCTGTCATAACAGGAATAATTAAAGGAAAACTTCCGGAGATGAATGTGCAAGCCCAGACTATTAGTTACCTGGTGAAACCTGTTACTTCCAGCCGACTGCCACAGAATCTGATTGCAGAGGCAAGCATCATCAAAAACAGTAAGGGAAATGCTGCAGTGCTTCCTAAACCAGCAGTGCTTGGGAATGAAGCTCTGACGGAATTCTGGGTGATGAAACTGGTAAATGACAGCATGGCGGTCAAGGTTATTGTTAAGAAAGGAATAGAGACAAATAATGAAGTTGAAATTGCTGATCCTCTATTCCTTCCTTCCGACAGGGTGATCCTCACCGGAAATTACGGACTTCCTGATACAGCATCAATAATTATCATGAAATGACAGGATGAAGAATTTCTTCCTTACATATAAAAATCCCATTTCAGTTGTACTGGCCGGAATCATAATCGGAGGTCTGTTTCTTTATGGACGGATACAAACATCTCTTTTCCCTGAAATCACATTTCCTAAAATCAAGGTAATAGCAGATAACGGAGAACAGCCGGTAGATAAAATGATGATTTCCGTAACGCGTCCCCTGGAAGATGCCATAAAACAGGTACCTGATCTTAAAATGCTCAGAAGCGCCACCAGTCGCGGCTCCTGCGAGATCTCCGCATTTTTGAACTGGGACGCAGATATAAATGTAAATCAACAGATGCTCGAATCAAGGATAGCTCAAATTAAAAACATGCTTCCTCCTGATGTCGATATACAGATTGAAAAAATGAATCCCTCGATACTTCCGGTTATCGGTTACACCGTGGAGAGTGACAAAAAGACACCAATTGAGCTAAACCTTATAGCGACATATGTTGTAAAGCCATTTCTTTCCCAGATTGAAGGTGTCTCATCGGTTGGCATTATCGGAGGAAAGACCAAAGAGTACTGGATAGAGCTTAACCAACAGAAAATGACAGCTGTATCAGTAACTCCCGAAATGATAAGCGAGATACTCAGCCAAAGCCATTTTATAAGCTCAAATGGCTTTCTTTCTGATTACCGAAGGCTGTACCTGACAATAACGGATGCGGCTCTTTACAATCTTAAAGATATCTCCGAAGCAGTGATCCGTAACGATGGCAAAAGAATAATAAGGCTTAAGGATATTGCAGAGGTAAGTGTCAGCGAAAAGACGGAATACACAAGAATTAATGCAAATGGCAGACAGGGCCTTTTGGTGGCTATATTAAAACAGCCCAACGCCAACCTGGTGGATCTTTCCAAAAGAGTTGCCGGGAAAAAGAAGGACCTTGAGAAAATACTTCCTTCAGACGTCCGCCTCTCTTTGTATTATGATCAGGCCGATTTTGTCAATGATGCTGTCAGGAGTGTAAATGACAGCATATGGATAGGTTTATTACTTGCTATTCTGGTTGCAATTATGTTTCTGCGGTCATTTCGTGCCAGTTCCACAATACTGGTGACTATTCCGGTTACCTTGTTACTGACAGTTATTGTACTTTATTGTGTCGGCTACACTCTGAATATTATGACTTTCGGAGCAATTGCTGCGGCAATAGGACTGATCATTGACGACGCAATTGTTGTTGTCGAGCAAATCCACCGGACACACGAAGAATATCCTGAAAGACCGTCAAATCAGCTTGTTCATCAGGCTATTAATTATCTTTTCCCTTCAATGGTGGGATCATCAATAAGTACTATTGTCATCTTTTTCCCTTTCATGCTGCTTAGCGGTGTTGCAGGAGCATATTTCAATGTCCTAACAAATACGATGATAATTACGCTTGTCTGCTCATTTCTTGTCACATGGATTGGCTTGCCTGTTATTTATATCTGGTTTTCAAGGCTGAAACCTTTGTTCCCTGTGAAGAAGGAGCAGAAGATTAAAACCGTAAAAAGCAGGACATGGGTTAGCTTTTTCATTAAGAATCCGGTTATCAGTATCGTGTTCCTGATCATTCTTGCAGGTTCAATAATCTATATTCTTCCAAAGCTTGAAACAGGTTTTCTTCCTGAAATGGATGAAGGATCAATTGTGCTTGATTATAAGTCGCCGCCGGGGACATCTCTCGATGAAACAGACAGAATACTTAATGAGGTTGAAAAGATAATTGTTTCCATTCCGGAGTACGAAACATATTCCAGGAGGACAGGAGCAGAAATGGGATTCTTTATAACAGAGCCAAATGACGGGGATTTTCTGATACAGCTGAAGAAGGACAGAAAACGCACCACTGAAGAGGTGATTGATGATATAAGAAAAAGAATTGAGGCAACACAACCAGCCCTACAAATAGATTTTGGCCAGGTAATCGGAGATATGCTTGGAGATCTTATGGAATCGGTTCAGCCTGTTGAAATAAAGGTATTTGGCAGTGATCAGGACAAACTTAATGAACTGTCATCACAGATTGCCCTGGAAATAGAGAACGTAAAAGGGATAGAAGATATCTATGACGGTATTTTAATAGCCGGCCCATATATTGACATAATTCCGGATAATAATAAGCTTGCACAGTTCAATGTCACTCCTGCATCTTTTCAGTTCCAGCTTCAGACAATGATGGAAGGCAATATTGTAGGTAGTATCCCTGAAAAGGAACAGCTTACGAATATCAGGATGATCTATCCCAACAGTACAAAAAACGGACTTAACCAGATTAAGGATCAGTACATCTTTCTGCCTGCCGGGAAACTTAAACCCCTGGCAAGCCTGGCTTCGTTCAATATTAAAAAAGGAGTTGCAGAATTAAAGCGGGAAAACCTGAAATCAGTATCAATTGTAACTGCAAGGCTTAATAACCGGGATATCGGGAGTGCAATTAAAGAGATTCAGCAAATTGTTGACGCAAAATTCTTTCTTCCCCAGGGATATCATATAGAATACGGGGGGACGTATGCCGAACAGCAAAAATCCTTCAATGAGCTCCTGATGATTCTGATATTATCAAGCCTTTTGGTTTTCGCCCTTATGTTATTCCTTTTCAGGGACTTCAGGGCTGCATTCACAATACTTCTGATTGCCGTTTTTGGTATTTCGGGAAGTCTGATAGCGCTTTTCATTACTAATACTCCATTGAACGTCGGTAGCTATACCGGACTGATTATGATTGTAGGCATAATCGGAGAAAATGCAATTTTTACCTTTCAGCAGTTTATGACAAACATGGCTGATGGTTCAGTTGATGATTCCCTTGTTTATGCTATCTCTACAAGGCTGAGACCTAAACTTATGACAGCCCTTGGTGCTATCATAGCCCTGCTTCCTCTTGCAATGGGTATAGGAACAGGTGCTCAGATGAATCAACCACTTGCCATAGCAGTAATTGGCGGTTTCATAATCGCTCTGCCTCTCCTCCTTATCGTTTACCCTACTCTCCTCAGGCTCGCTTATAAATCAAAGAAATCAGATTCTCATTAGACTCCGGCTTCAGTTTCTTCTGACCTTTTGATTTTCCGGTCCATCTCATAGGGTTCCAATTAAACTTTCCTTTCTAATTGGCAGTTTGTATTGATGATTAGTCATAAACAACAGTCAAACCCCATACGAATGGGGGTATTCTCCAAAAATATATATAATATTTGGTAATAGCCCCAAATCCAAAGGGGGTGATATGAATAAAATATGATATTTATTGTAATACTTGTATTTTTATTATATTGTACCCGATTTGATAATAAATTTAAAATATTCATGGAAAGATTCTTTAAAATAAGTTTCCCGCTGGTCTTGTTAGCTTTATTAACTTTCTGTATGCCATTGTATTCACAGGATGAGGAATCAGGTCCGTTTACTGTGGGGGCTGATTTTTACAGCAGTTTTATCTGGAGGGGTACCAAATTGGGTACAGGACCTGCAGTTCAGCCAGTTCTTGAATATACTTCCGGTCCTTTCACAGCTGGCGCCTGGGGATCGTTCGATTTCAGAAGCTACCAGGAAACAGATCTTTATTTCACCTTTTCATTTCCGGCAGGATTCACCCTGGGTATAACTGATTACTATTTGCCGGATTTAAAATATTTTGATTATTCCAGATCAACCGGAAGTCACGCTTTTGAACTGAACCTTGGATTTTCAAAGAACAACTTAAGTCTCAATGCAAACTACATACTTAACGAAGCTGGAGGTGTCGGATCCTGTGGAAATGATCTTTATTTCCAGGCAGGATATTCTTTCGGATCTTTCCGTCTCTTTGCCGGTGCCGGGAATGGGTGGCTTACTTACGACCCGGAAACAGGTACAAGTAACTTTAACATATGCAACGCCGGGATTGAAATATCAAGGACAATTAAAATTACTGATTCGTTTGGGATCCCTGTCACAGGACAACTGATCTTTAATCCTGATAAAGAACAATTATTTGTTGTTGTGGGATTTACATTATAAATGAGGTCTCATAAAATCATTTACCGTGTCATTCCGAGCGCTAAGCGAGGAATCTTCTCAATATCATACAGCCTCTAAAGCCAACAGTAAATTATGAAATCAAGTCTCCTTTTGAATTGTATCTCAAATAATTTATACAGATTTTAAATTATTTTGTTATTACCCTGAAAAATAATGGGTAATAAATGACAAATATGTAATAAATATTAATGATACCCCCTATAAAATAGGGTATTCGTCAAAAAGTATGCTGAAATAATTGAGATACCCCCTAAAAATATATAGGTTTGTTGCAATTAACTTAATTTTTAATGTTTAGATCCTTATTATGAAACTGAAATGGAAAAGAATCCTGTTTATGCTTGTGTTCCTTTTATCAGGCATAACTGGCCTGTTTGCTTCGGACGGAGCTAAAATTGACACCGGTGCAACCGCATGGATGCTTACATCAACCGCGCTTGTATTACTTATGATTCCCGGACTCGCAATGTTTTACGGAGGACTGGTACGTTCCAAGAATGTGCTTGGCACCGTTATGCACAGTTTTGTTGCGATGGGTATTATAAGTGTTTTATGGATTATTATCGGATATAGCATGTGTTTTGGAAAAAACATCCTGGGAGGGTGGTTTGGATGGAACTGGGACTATTTTTTCCTTAAGGGAATTGATACCAACATCATGGATGCTGGCGTTCCAGAATATGTTTTCTCAATGTTCCAGTGCAAATTTGCGATTATTACCCCGGCATTGATAGCAGGCGCTTTTGCCGAGCGGGTCAATTTCAAGGCTTACTGTTTCTTCATTGCATTATGGAGCCTTCTTGTCTACAATCCGCTTTGCCATTGGGTGTGGGCATCAGATGGTTTCCTTTTTAACCTTGGTGCAAAAGGGGCAATCGATTTTGCCGGCGGCACTGTAGTCCATATCTCGGCAGGGATCAGCGGTCTTGTAGCAGCTTTGTTTCTCGGCTCACGTCGTGGATATCCTTATCAGGTCATTCGCCCGAACAATCTCGTAATCACGATGCTTGGAGCTGGTCTGCTCTGGGTAGGCTGGTTTGGGTTCAATGCCGGAAGCTCTGTATCAAGCGGACTCAGCACCGCCCGGGCATTAACTGCCACCCAGGTAGCTGCAGCAACCGGTGCTCTGACATGGATAATAATTGAAGCCTTCCATCAGGGAAAGGCAACTGCTCTCGGATTTGCCAGCGGAATTCTGGCCGGTCTTGTAGCAGTCACTCCTGCAGCTGGTGTAGTGCAGCCATATGGAGCAATGATACTTGGGATCCTGGCTTCTATGTTGTGTTATATGGCCATTCAACTTAAAAACAAACTTGGCTATGACGACAGTCTTGATGCATTTGGCATTCATGGTATCGGAGGCATAACAGGAGCCCTGTTCCTGAGCTTTTTTATCCGTCCTTCCTGGATGAAAGAAGCCGCCGCAGCACATGGTGGATCATGGTCAATTTGGAATCAGTTTAGTGTTCAGGCTCTTGCTGTCGTAATTGCAATAGCCTTTTCAGCCGTAATGACATTCATCATTATATTTTTGCTGAATAAGGTCATAAGGTTTAAATCAACAGAAGATGACGAAATGGCGGGTCTTGACAGATCATATCACGGAGAAAGGGGATATGGAATGCTCAATCCAAGCTAAATAGACTAAAAATAAAAAATACGACAATGAAAATAATTACTGCAATAATACGTGAAGTTCAGCTTGATAAAGTACGTGAAGCACTTATAGCAGCCGAAATTACCAGAATTACTGTGAGCCGGGTGTCAGGCCATGGCCAGCAAAGAATTGAGGAGATGTACAGGGGACAAAGGATCATTCCTGATCTGATACCCAAAATAAGAATTGAAATAGGTGTAAATGATGCATTTGTAGATATCACTGTCGATGCTATTCTACGGTCGGCAAGAACAACAGACGGGGAAGAGGGCAATGTGGGTGACGGTAAGATCTTTATCACGCCCCTAGAAGAATGCATCAGGATCCGTACCGGGGAAAGAGGCGGATCGGCGATATAAAAATTGATTTACTAAAAAAAAGAGCCGTTCCATGTAACGACTCTTTTTTAGTCATTTTCTGAAATATACTCTGTATTCACCTGGTGAAATCTTGCTGAGCCAGTGCTTATATTCAAGGCTGATGGTCTTATCGAGCAATGGTGCAGGCACAAATGGTGCAATTATTTCGAGTATCTCATTTTCATTCAATTTTTTAATTGCCGCCATTACCTCATGCACCGGCTGTTCATCCCTGTTAAGCATTTCCCGGATGTCTATTGTATCAACGACTGAATCTTTATTAAACCAAGAAGGGCAAACTGTCAGGTATTTTGTTCCTGAATCATCTATCTGTTCAATGCTGCCTTGCCCCACTTTTTCCCTCAGGCTGTTAACAAGTTTTTCCACATTTAATCCACCGATTAAAGCAGCCTGGCTAATATTGGTTATTCGCGCAATAGTCTTTCGGAGAACCGGATTGTTCAGTTTTTTAAATTCCGGGGAGTAACTGATGAGAACTTCTTCCAATTCGGGATAGGACTCAAGCAGATCGTATATTTTCGTTTTGGGAGTTATTAAAAGCTTATCCATAATTTATTCAGTTTTATCTGTGTAAGAGAGAATTCTTTTTTCTCCTTCAAGCTTTCTGAAATTTGTCACGTCCTGTGAGACCTCAAGTGTTCCAAGGTATTCTCCATTTTCATCCCTTAGCGCGAAATACTCAATCTGGATAAACTTACCTTGCATCTGAATCCAGAATGGAGCATTCGATGCTCTCCCCGATTTGAAATCGTCAAGAATCTTCTCGATAATATGAACACTTCCCGGAGGATGGCATAGCCTTACATCACGGTTTATAATAGAGCGGCTTCGGGCAAAAATGCGTTCCCTGCCCTGTGTAAAGTATTTCACTTTGTCATCCTTGTCGACAAAGGTCATATCTACAGGCACAGTATTTAATATTGCCAATATCTCTTTAGCAGAAAAGCTTCCGGAGGGCAGTTGAATAAGACCGTTTTCATTTAGTATGCCTGTTTTTCCATAGGCTTCAGAAGCCATCCCATCAGGTTTCCAGTCAACTTCCGGGTCATAAAGTGAGAACCCAAATTCAAGAGTCTGCCTGTGAATATGCCACCAGTCTTCAGTTGAAAGCACGTCCATGCACATCGGGAAAAGAATATCTTCTTCCTTTTTTGTCATGTCATCCACTGCTTTCAGCACTGGTTCAAAAAGGATTTCAAGAGCATCCTGCAGATCAGATTTTTTCAGCCCATCGGTCCTGAGTATTTCAATACAACCTTTTAACTGGTCACGGATCTCATCATGTTTGCCCCACATCACTTTGGGCGGTCCTGTAATCTCATTTTTTTCCAGATAGGGAAATAACAGATATTCCTTGCGTTTATAGTGCTTATCAACATCCATCAGGTCATTAAAACATGATTGCAGTTTAAGTGCATGTTCCCTGAAATTATCTTCAGACACAGCATAAAGGGTGCCTAAAAGCATCTGGGTTTTTTCAACTACTTTCCGCAATTCCTTGTTTTCGTGCTTAAAAACATCAACCGGATGTCCTTCAGGTATAGCTTTTGCCCCACTCTGATCTATGTGCCCGTCGAGAACTTCACCATGCACGTCGCATAACTTAAGAACTTCCGTTTCAGGCAATCCTTCTGCTATCAGTTCCTGCTCCACCTCAACCACCTCACCGTAAGGAATCTGGCGGAGGGTGCTTACAAGCTCGGCACGCACCTGCTTTGGATCTTCTCCCTGATGCAGTTTAAGAATAAGCTCTTTCAGCTTTTCCTTCCTGAATTTCGAATTGTTAATTAATTCGCTCATATCTATAATACTGACTAATGTTCTTTGATTTATCTTTCATTAATCCGGTACAAATTACGAAATATTATTATAACTATGTTTCCGAATACAAGGATGCTGTCGTTGCTTATTATAAGATTACCTTTCAATGCAGCATTGTTCCAGTTCCTGTATTTATAATTATCAGGCATAATATGCCTACATAAGTCAACGCCTGAGAATAATTCCCTGTGATTCATCAAAATTCCTGTAGCTCCGTAATATAATAGTATAAATGAAATTATAAATCCTGGCCACCTGTGGAGCTTTTTGAATGTAGTCCAGCTTTTTTCCAATGGTTTTATCTTAAATGCTTTTTGTATATCTTAATGCAAGTGATTTAAAAGTTTCTGATGTAACGAGATCTTCAATTGCATCTCTGATGGGAGCATATCTTTCATACATGGGACATGGATTATCGGGAGTGCAATTTTTAAGTCCAGAACCGCAGTCGGTGATTATTTTATTCCCCTCGGTAGCAGTAATTAATTCCTTGATTGTCAGTTCAGGCTTATCTTTATCGGGTAACTGTTTCTATTATAATTGACAAATACTTGAACCGGATTTAAAGTATTGCAAAGTTATTTTCAAACAACCATTAAAATACTTCATCAAAAATAATTTATAATCTGATTGTAAATGGAAAAACGTAAACTTTGGTTTGGCTTTTTAGCCGTAACTACGATCTCTTTTGCCATGCTGATATATTTTGGCAGAGAGATATACAGACAGGCTCCTCCCATACCCGACAGGGTGATAACTTCAAGTGGAACAATGCTGTTTACAGGGCAGGATATAAAAGACGGGTAAAACGTCTGGCAGTCAATGGGTTGGCAGGTAACAAACCTACAAATGAAAAACAGACTCCTTCGCAGAAGGCAACTTTAAAATACTTCTGGATTGTTATGGTTGTTGCTTATGGGCAGGGCTATCTGGCCGGCATTGAAGCAAAAATCAGAAAGCCGGAGTCTGCTGGTCCTTTTCCTTATTTCCACTATTGCAATTGCTGCATTTTATGGAGCATGATTAATGTGGGGCAGACAAACCAACCTTGCTGTTGCCGAATACTGACGCTGGTGGGTAGTGCACCTCTGGGTCGAAGGTTTTGTTAAATTCGCTTTCTGGGCAATTAATATCGGACTGGCAGGAGGATGGAATGTAAAAAAGAGATAAATCATTATTGAAATTTTCTTATTCTGCGTTCAATAGGTTAATTTTACATATAGGACGCAGTTTTTTTCATATGTCAGAACTTAACAATAATAGCACAGGGCGGATAAATAGCTTATTTGAGTTTGCATGTCGTCTGATTGATGGTGAAAATGGTAAGCTTCTTATTGCTGAATACGAGCCATTTATTGAAAAGGTTACTGCGGTTGAGACAATGCATATACTGGACAGCCTTTTACTGCAGGGATATCCTTTGAAGATTATAAAAAGTTACGTTGGAAAAATCATCAATGTCTTCTATAAATCATTGAATGGGAACAAGTGGGATAAACCCGGAGAAGGTCATTTCCTTTATTACCTGATGCTTGAAAACCGTGAGGTGGAACATATCATTGCTGAAGCACGCCCAGCAATAAAGTCCATACTTAAAGGAGCAGGCGCTGATCAGGAAATGACGCTGGTGCATCTCCGGACTTTTATCAACAGATTAAAGGATTATGATCTTCATTATATCAAAAAGGAGAATATATTATTCCCTTACCTGGAAAAGTCATTTGCACAACATCGTTGTCTGCAACTTATGTGGTCGTTTCACGATGATTTCCGGGATAGCCTGAAGGCTTTGGAATCAGCATTACAGGGCGATAAGCCTGACAAAGAGTATCTGAATAAAGAACTTGGCAGACTGTTTTTTGTGATTTATCCTGTTATTTTCAGGGAAGAGCAGATTGTATTTCCTGTTGCTTTTCATACACTGCAGGAAAATGCCTGGATTGAAATGCTGGAACAAAGCTTCGAAACAGGCTGGTGTTATAGCATAAAGCCTTTAATAGAAGAGAATACTGAATGCTCTTTGTTCAATTCGAGTGGTATGGTTAACCTGGATACAGGTTTTCTTAACCCGGAACAACTGGTTCTGTTGTTCAACAATTTACCTGTCGACATTACCTATGTTGACCAGAATAATGAGGTGCGTTATTTCTCGGGCGCAAAACATCGTATTTTCCCACGTTCAAAAGCTATTATTGGACGAAAGGTCCAAAACTGCCATCCACCTGAAAGTGTTCATGTTGTAAATGAAATAATTGATTCATTCCGCATTGGGGTCAAAAATCATGCTGATTTCTGGATTCAGACAAAAGGTTGTTTTATATATATCCGTTATTTTGCTTTAAGGAATGAGCAGGGAGAATACATAGGTACTATTGAAGTAAGCCAGGATGTCACAGAAATAAGGAAATTGGAAGGCGAAAAAAAATTGCTGGATTGGAATAAATAATTACTCCAATCCAACAATTAATAATTAACCTGCAACCAGAATTACTTTGCCGGTATCAGATCCTTTGTCTTAATCTCAGCGGGCATAAAGATTCCCAACACTCCTTTCAGACCAACACTCATTACTATGTTATAGAAAAAAGCAATGAATCCGATTAAGATTAAAGTGCCGGACAATGCAGCCAGTATCATGTACACATTGAACTCTCCATTTACATAGAGTGACCTCCTTAGCATACCATTCAAACCGGCCATACCCATAAATGCTCCCATGCCAATACCGCCTATCAGGTGACACCAGAAATGAACATTTGCCAACTTCTGGCTATATATCTTTGCCCCATTGGTGAGGATCGGGAAAAGAATATATATGGCTGAATAAAGAGTCATGGTAAGACCAACAAGAACTGCCACATGGACGTGCGGTCCCACAACCCATTGCGTATTGTGAAGAATTCTGTTCAAGCCAACATCAGCCTGCATAATTCCGGCTGGAACTGCCAGGGCAAAACCAAGTAAGCCTCCAAGAAGGAATTTCAGAGGATTTGTCATTTTAAGAGGCCGCGCACTCCATAAGGTAGCCAGTGTTATAAAGAAAGCAAGACCCTGGGTTATCAGCTCAAAAGCTGTTACCATTTCGCCCGAAACAACTTTAAGTATTCCGGGTTGAGCCTGGTCGGATAAAAGGTGGTGCGACCAGACGGTCCAGGAAACGACCAGTTCCACAAGGAGGGCAGCTCTTGCTATATTCTGCATGAAGAGTGGCTTATTTGTGATAAGCATTGCAAGCAGATACCAGGTACCGGCAACAAAGATCAATACCAATCCGTCGGCAATCAGGTCAAGTCCCCACCAGAACCAGTTTTTATAAAGAAGGGCATCAATTGCCGTTTCTTTCAGATCGTATCCCAGTATTGAACCAATCATATAAACAAGGATAAGCACACCTGTAAACAGAATTGTAATTGTATTCAATGCCATGTCAACACTACCCCTGGCAACAGCTGCAACCGGAAGAGGAACCAGGTGCTCTTTTTTGTTTTTTCTGAAAAGATTATTAAATCCGGTTACCCCCAGGGCAGATGAAAGCAGGGCGCCTGACCGCTGCTTCTCCCATCCTTCGGGAGTATATGTGATAGTTTTGAAAATATTAATTATGAAAAGTGCCGTTCCAACCATTACAAGAGCGATCCCGATAATAAAGAATGTTCCTCCCCATACGCTGAATTGAGAGAAATCAGCAGGAAGAGGCCAGTAGAGGGTATAAAGAGGTGCATAGTGGCTGACAAAGCCTGCAAACCAGAATACAAATGTCCCGACAGCAATAAGGATGAATGTCCAGTTACCAAGCTTTATGCTCCAGAGAGGTTTTTTCATCAGGAAGGGAACCAGGAACAGAAATGCTCCGCAGACAATTGAATAGGTTGATCCGAATATTCCAACGAGCGGATGGGCAGTAAGTATTGCAAAAAACTGAGGCTCAGTAATAAATGGGAGAGGCTTGACTTCATAGAGCCTCATAAGCATGCCTTCAATAACGACAAAACCGAAATAAATCAGCCCTATAACAACAAAGCGCAGTGTCAGCTTTTGCATCGGGGTGAGGGTTTCCGACTTGAAAAGTCCTTCCTCACCGTTTATTAATGTTTTATAGAAATTCATACTGTTAGTGTTTTAAGTTTACTGATTTGATTAGTTTGCTGCGCTTACTGGCACAACTTCAACAGCATTCTTTACGATCATAAATGCTCCCTTCGGACCTGAATATTCAGTTGAACGGATGGTAAACACCCCGGGCCGGTCGAAATGCCAGATAACATCATTCCGGTGTCCCGGAACAACCTGCATCTGAAATAACATACTGTTGTCCTCTCTGAAGAGGCCAAAGCCATAAGTCAGATCTTCAGATGTGACATCAAAAAGCACATCGTCATTGACATTGATGACCATCTTTTCAGAAGGCAGAATGAACTGATGATTCTTTACAGTAATATTAAATGTTTTATCAGGCTTATAATCTGGCCTGTTAAGATCAACCTTAGTCCAGGGTATGGTGTTATAAGTTATAATGTGTAGTGAAACACCCAGAACTGTCAAAAAACCGACAAAAGTATAGAACAATGCCGGCTTAACTCCTTTACCCTTGCCTTTGTCCGTTACTTTCCAGGCAAACCAGGCAACAACCAGAATAATTACAATACAATAAATTGTATATGCAATTGTCTGACCTGTCAGAACCATTTTTGAATCAACCATAGGACCTCCTTTTTTATAGTTATAACCATTTAATATTTACTGAATTAATGTTTTTCCTGTTAGCAGATAAGCTAATGATGTTTTTTGAAGCATATTAAGAATTTCAGCTCTCATTTTAATCCAGATGGGATGCATAAAACACCCGTAATTGAATGGACATTCATTAAATCCCATAATACATTTGTTAAAACTATCCAGTCCTTCAGAGGCTTCAATTATGTCAGACAAAAATATTGCGGATCTATCCCTGCTGAGTCTGAAGCCACCATTTCTCCCTTTGGTGCCAATAACCAATCCGTTCCTCGAAAGGTTACCAAGGATTGTACGAAGGTAAGAATAGGGAATATGGAGTTTTTTATAAAGATAACTGGCTGACATTCTGACACTATCATGTTGTGCCATATAACTCAGGACATTTAGTGAATAAGAAGTTGTTTTTGAAAAATTCATAAATGATACCTTTATGTGGCAATTTATGAAAAGTTTGTTGATCAGTAACTATCCGCACCAATTATTTCTTCTACAGACGCTGCTGCCGTGTTCTCAATCCTTAGATCAAAAAAATTAGGATTAAAAAAGAACATTCGTTCTACGCTTGAGCTGGAAAGCGGAAGCAACGACCCCATGGCTTATGCAAATCGTTCTGTTCCTCACCCTGGGTTTGCTTGTTTTCCCGAGTCAGATAATTCCTGTTCTCGGCATCGGACTGCTTGTTTCAGCTTTCCTGATGTTTGTTGCACGTCCGTTCAGTGTGTTTGCAGCTTTACTCCCCTTCGGGTTAAAACTGAAAACAATAACATTCATATCATGGGTCGGATTGCGGGGAGCAATTCCGATCGTTTTTGCCACGTATCCACGGTATGTTGCCAAATTGCTTCATGTAGCTGTTCCGGAAAAGGTAAAGCAGAGAACCCCGCCGGATATTGAACTGTCGGATACAATGAAATCGGAGCTTACAAAAATTGAGATCGATGACAAAAGTCCGGCTATCGGAAAAAAGATTTTGGAAATTGGATTTCCCAGAGCAGCACTGATAGCACTTATTAATCGCAGAGGCGTTTTTATTACACCCAATAGATCAACTATTATCGAGCAGGGTGATAAGCTTGTTATAATTGCAGAAAATGCTGAAAGTCTCAAACTTGTTCACGAGTGCCTCGATCACATGCAACAGGAAACCTGAATTGATTTTTTAAGTAATATTATGTTAATATATCCTGAAATCCATTAAGGAAATTAAGACACCAATTGTTTTATCACGATTCCTCTTAAGAATTTTTGCATCTCTGGTTTTATCTATATCTGATACTGCATTTCCTCTGACGTGTTGTTAAATATATAATATGTAAGTAAGGATATTTCCAGCTATTTTAAGATAATTACTTCTTTTAGTGTGTATTAACTCCGTATTCAGTAAAATTTAATTACCTTTAATAGATATAAACGAGTATGCAATCATGCAAAATCATAGTAATAATCTGAAATTGGTGGTCCATCAAATAATTGCATTTCTGAAATAGTAATCCTTACTTTATTCAATCAGAAATTATTAAAGCCTATGGAAATTATTGAACTTCAGCAAGTGACAAAAACCTTCGGGGATGTTACTGCTGTTCATGACCTCGACCTGAAAGTGCCGGCAGGTACCATTTACGGGTTTATCGGGCCAAATGGATCGGGAAAAACCACAACCATCCGAATGATCATGAATATCTTTTTCCCCGACAAGGGTACCATTTATATTCATGGCAAAAAACATGAGAGCTCAAGGCTCGAACATGTGGGCTACCTGCCCGAAGACAGAGGTTTATACAAAAAGATGAAGGTGTATGATATATTGAAGTTTCTTGGCGATTTGAAAAATACCAGGAATATCAAATCGGAAATCGAGTACTGGTTGAAGAAACTGAGTCTTTATGACAGAGCCGATAATAAGGTTGAAACCCTCAGTAAGGGAATGATCCAGAAATTACAGTTTATTGCTACTGTTATTGACCGGCCTGAGATCATAATTCTCGACGAGCCTTTCAGTGGCCTCGACCCGGTTAATGCCGAAATCCTTAAGGAATCGCTTCTTGAATTTCAGAAAAACGGAGCCACAGTTATTTTCAGCACGCACGATATGAATATGGCAGAAAAAATGTGTGATTATATTTTCATGATTCACAAAGGGGAAAAAGTGCTTGATGGAACATTGCAAAATATTCAGGATAAATATGGAAATGATACCATCAGATTGCAAACGGAATCAGGTATTTCTGAATTAACAGGTATCGAAGGAATTGAGAAAATCAATGATTACGGGCAGGTTCAGGAATTACGATTAAGTGCAGGAACCGAGACACAAGATATTCTTGCCAATGTAATGAAGAAAACTCGTGTTTTAAAATTTGAAGTAACAAAGCCTTCATTGCACGATATTTTTATTCGAATCGCGGCACCCGAAAGAAAGGAGGAAAACCATGCGTAAAACCTTTATTATAGCCTTGAGAGAATACAAAGCAGCTGTAAAAACAAAAAGCTTTATAATAAGTCTTATTATGTTGCCAGTATTGATGGGAGGAAGTACGGCCGTTTCCCTTCTTACACAGAACAAAGTGGATACTTCAGATAAAAAGTTCGTTGTCATCGATCATTCCGGGCTTTTTTCCGAATCTCTTCAACAAAGTGCCAAACAACGCAACGAATCCGAGATATACAAAGCAGGAACACATGACAAGATCAAACCTGCTTATTTTCTAGAGTTTATGGACCCTGATTCAACAGATCCGGTTAAACAAAAGCTGGAACTTTCAAAACGGATCACGTCAAAAGAACTTAGTGGTTTTTTTGAAATAGGGCCTTCCATTTTGCACCCCGACAATGACCCGGGCAATGCATTTGTCAGGTTTTATTCGGAAAGTGCATTCCTTGATGAAACGAGCAGTTGGTTTGCCAACCCGATAAACAATCATTTGAGGCAACTACGTATGGCAGAACTGAATTTATCCGCCGACAGCACCAAAGAATTATTCTATTGGACCAATATTGAAGGTCTGGGATTACTAAAGATCGATGAAAACACCGGTAATATCAAAGATGCTGAAAAAAGTAATATGCTTCAATCAATACTTGTTCCTTACGTTCTTGTGATGTTAATGTTTATGATGGCAGTTATGGGGACAACGCCCTTGCTAACTGCAGTGATGGAAGAGAAAATGGAAAAAATTGCAGAAGTCTTACTGGCAACTGTAACGCCATTTCAGTTTATGGCAGGCAAAATCCTGGGAAGCACAATCGTATCACTTACAACGGCAGTTATTTATATCATAGGAGGTGTTATCACAGCACAACAACTCGGAGCCGGTGATATGATTCCGTATGATCTTATTCCCTGGTTTTTCATATACCTTGTTTTGTTCTTGATAATGGCCGGTTCGATAATGGCTGCTCTCGGATCAGCCTGTAATGACAATAAGGATGCACAAAATGTCTCTTTTCCTGCTATGTTGCCCATGTTACTGCCACTTTTCGTTGTTATGCCTGTTTTGCGGAGTCCGATGGGAAATATGGCTACCTGGTTATCACTTTTCCCACCTTTCACTCCGATGCTTATGATTGTGAGGCAGGCCACTCCGGTTACAATTCCTGCATGGCAACCCTATGCAGGATTAATCGGAGTAATAATTTTCACAGCCTTTTCAGTTTGGGTAGGGGCAAGGATATTCCGGACAGGTATTCTGCTGCAGGGACAAAAACCCACCCTGGCAAACCTGATAAAATTTGCTTTTAAAGGTTAGATAAGCGTGCCCTGAAAAAATATTGAATATGACTGGGATTAATTTATCCTAAGAATATTGTAAATGTGCAAATGAAAAAGAGGGAACATTTCTCTTTTATTAATGCTCCAGAGGTTTAAAACCAGGAGCAACATAACGTCTTTATTTTTGGGTGTAACTGATGCTGAAGAAACGTCGTATCCCAGGAATCCGGGCCAGCAAATTTATAAATGAATCAATCGGGACAACGTTAATCCAGAGCACAATGAATATTGCTGCTGTAATAAGCAGAATTTCAACAAAAATGAGTGTAACATGATTTGGCCAGGACCACGCAGGGAGGTAGACGATAATAGCCCATATTGCCCATATTGTAAGGCCTAAATTAGTAACAGTATGAATTAAAAAAGCGGAAGTGAAACCTGAATTGCCTTTTCTGGACAAATGTTTATGCGCCGGTTACAATCCTCGCAGGTTGTGTTCCAATAGGGTTTATTTTGATGCATACTGATTGTGCCTGCGGGACAGAATCTGGAACATATCTGGCATCCTGTGCAGTATTCATCGGCAATATAGAATTTACCTAACAGCCTTCGACCCAGTTTGCCAAAAAGACCTGCAACCAGGTAAGCCCAGATTCGGTTAAAAGTACTGCAATAGAATAAGTCAATCTTTTCAGCCAGGAATTTTTCAATAAATGCCTGAACATCTGCTTCTCCGGTACGGAAAATAACTTTCGTATCGGATTCATTGCAGGGATTGGTCATCTGAGTCCAGTTATCAGGAAATACCCCTTCACCGCATGTTCTGTTTTTCCGGTCCCGGTGAAATAATGAACAATAACTTTTGACATATATTGGTTCCTTTTTTCAAACAAATAAAAAGGAATTAATAATAATAAAAATCATACATGCAGGAGGTCATGATAAACTATTAATATAAATTTGAAAGAGTAGTAAACAAACAATGCAAGGATGAAAAACATGAGAATCATAAATAACAGAATTGCGAATTTTCGTTTTCTCATTTGTTTAGCTGTTTTTTTAAAGCTTCTGTCTCTGTCAGAAACTGATGGACAAACTGTATTACAAGACAGCGTCATAAATGGCAATAATTTCGAAAAAGCTTCTTTTAGTCTGTGGTTCAAAAGCGATATAAAGAAAATTCGGGGACTTATTGTTCTTACTCCCGGTTCAAACAGCGATGGCAGGAAAATGGTTTATGACACAGCCTGGCAGAATTTAGCAGCACGGCATGATTTTGCATTACTAGGATGCTATTATAAAGATAAGGTTCATGAAAATATGGCCATTGAAAATTATGCAGATGTAAAAAATGGAAGCGGGCAGGGTCTGATCGATATTCTCAGGATCTTTTCAATAAGATCAGATCATCCTGAACTTGGAGATGCACCGCTGGCTCTATGGGGAGTTTCAGCAGGAGGGGAGTTTAATTATGAATTTGTATGCTGGAAGCCGGAGAGGATAATTGCCTTTATTGTAAATAAAGGGGGAATTTATTATTCATCTCTGGCTCCGGCTGCTGCATGGGAAGTCCCGGGCATATTTTTTACAGGAGAGAAGGATTCGCCTTTCAGAAATAATATTATTAAAGGGATCTTTTCAATCAACCGGAGATTTGGTGCAAAATGGATATTCGCTGAGGAGAAGGGAGCAGCTCATGAATTCAAAAAATCTGAAATATTTGCCCGGTTCTTTTTTGACAAAATCATTCCATTGCGACTTCCCGGAGATATTGTAAATGACCATTGTTCATTACAAAAAATAACAAATGAAGGATATACCGGAATTATTACTACGCGACAAATTTTTCCGGATTCAGTTGATAAGCATGGTGAAATCACATCATGGTTTCCAAACCGGCAAATCGCTGATGGATGGTTGGATTTTACCAGGTAAACAGGTCGTCATAAATATGGCACCTGCCGATATCCGGAAGGAAGGATCTTCATATGATCTTCCTCTCGCTGCAGGTATCCTGGCAGCTGACGGAAAAATTACAAAAGGAGAGATAGAATCCTATGTGATTATGGGAGAATTATCGCTTGACGGGACATTACAGCCCGTAAAAGGAGTTCTTCCCATAGCTCTCCGGGCAAGAGAGGAAGGATTTAAAGGTGTTGTCGTGCCGGTCAAAAATGCGCGTGAAGCTGCAGTTGTAAGCGGACTTGATGTTTATGGCATGGAAAAGCTTGGTGATGTGCTCGATTTTTTCAATGCTTCCCGGAAATTCGATCCGGTAAAGGTCGACCTGATGGAACTCTTCAGGGGTGAGGCAAATAAATATGATGTTGATTTCTCAGATGTACGGGGGCAGGAAAACGTGAAACGGGCATTGGAAGTTGCAGCTGCCGGGCACCATAATTTACTTATGATTGGCCCTCCTGGTTCTGGTAAAACAATGCTGGCCAAAAGGTTATCAACTATAATGCCTCCTCTTACCCTTGAGGAAGCGCTTGAGACGACAAAAATTCATTCTGTTGCCGGAAAGATTGATGACCATACTCCTCTGATGACTAAAAGGCCTTTCAGATCTCCTCACCATACAATTTCCGATGTATTGGTGTCTAATGAGGGGGTTATGTTATTTTTTTTTGCTAATTCTTTTTGGTGCTTAAATATTATTTAATTGAGAAGGATGTCCCGATACTACCGCAATCTGGAAAAAGAATTTGGAGTGATTTGGACATTCTTGCTGTTGGAGAAGAAGTTCATTTAATAAGTTGCAAAGACTATTTACCCAGTGGCAAAGACATTAATAAAGTAATAAAAAACTTAGAAGATGCAGAACAATACATCAAACAAGAATACAAACATCTGAAAGGGAAAATGTTCAAAAAGATGTACGTATATGGTGGAACTGCAAAGGATGCCCTTGAAAAAGCAAGGAATAATAATATTGTGACTGTTGAGTTAAAAACCCTTTTTGCAATGTATTTAAAAGAACTTGATGGATTTTTATTAAAAATGAATGTTGGGAGAAAAGATATTCCAAGAGGGAAAAGATATTACATTATTGGAGAACAAGAGGGATTAGATAAATTTATTTCCTTTTTATTAAACAATAATTTTGTTAATGATAGTGCAATAAATGAACAATTGAAAAAATT
>Ga0315295_10001145_pt1 | contig 22773 bp, 18 predicted proteins | sample YL17G14_0_MG_FD_204453 | JGI IMG/M metagenome (GOLD analysis project Ga0315295, IMG submission 204453) | Sediment microbial communities from Yellowstone Lake, YNP, Wyoming, USA - YL17G14_0 | ecosystem: Environmental > Aquatic > Freshwater > Lake > Sediment | place: USA: Wyoming | collected...
TGAATAACGTTTTTTTTGGCAGCCCTGTCGGCCAGTTTGATTGCGGCAGAAATTTTGGCCAAAGTTCTATCCTTTTTGGCGACTCTGACGGCAACTTCGAACTGTTTTCTTATTAAGCTGTTTACTTTAAACTTTCTTTTGGCAACTCTGAGGGCTCTTTTGGCTGTTTTTGTAACAGGCATGGCTGGAGTATAATCTAACAGGATTTAAATATCAACATGGTTGGAAAGATTTTTGACAGAAGTAAAAAGCTTTTAACTTCCCAGCAATCTTCGGTTCTTTCCGCGGCGACAATAATTATGCTGATGATTGTTGCCTCAAGAATCTTGGGTCTTGTCAGGCAAAGAGTTTTGGCCAATTTCTTTACCCCGGATGATCTTTCTTTGTTTTTTGCGGCCTTCAGGCTTCCGGATTTGGTTTTTGAGGTTTTAGTTTTCGGGACTTTTTCCTCCGCTTTCATCCCTGTTTTTACCCGGGCTTTGAAAAAAGGAGACCACGAGGCTTGGGATATTGCGGGTACGGTAACCAACATCGGCCTGATTGTTTTTGTAATTTTGGCAGCGGTTATTATTATCTTTGCCAATAATTTCTACGGAGTTCTGGCTCCGGGTTTTTCGCCCGCGCACAGGGACCAGATAGTCGGGCTGACCAGAATACTTTTCGCGGCACAAGGGTTCTTTGTGGTCAGTTATGTCTTAACTGCTGTCTTGGAATCCTCGAGAAGATTTTTGATTCCGGCCATTGCGCCTCTTTTTTACAACATCGGAATAATTGCGGGCACCGCCCTTTTCTCTCCGAGCATGCACCTTCTTGGGCCAACCTTGGGTGTGGTCATCGGCGCGGGGTCCCATTTTTTGATACAGCTGCCTTTGGCCATGAAATTGGGATTCAGGTTTAAGCCAAAGATCAACATCACCGATGAGGTGAAGAAGATAGGCAAGTTGGCGCTACCCAGGATTATCGAAGTATCGTTTTTGCAGGTGGCCAAAAGCGTGGAGCTATTTTTGGCTTCCTTGATATCGACCGCTTCCTATACCTATTTTACGTTTGGAAACTCTCTGCAGCTTTTGCCGGTGGGGCTTTTCGGAACATCGATTGCCAAGGCGGCTCTGCCGACTTTGGCCAGGCAGGCGGATTCCAAAATTGAATTCAGAAGAACCCTTTTTGCCGCACTCTACCAGGTGGCCTTCTTGGTTTTTCCGGTGGCCACGGCCCTGGTCGTTTTAAGAATACCCATCGTGAGACTGGTTTTCGGGACCGATATTTTCGGCTGGGAAGCAACCGTGCAAACAGGAATGGTGGTTTCAGCTTTTGCTTTCGGTGTGTTTTTCCAGGCCGCGGCGTCACTTTTGGCCAGAGGTTTTTATGCCCTTCATGACACAAAAACTCCGGTAATCATCTCCGTGACCGCGATTGCTTTAAATATTCTGGGAGACTTTATCCTGATCAGAAAGTTTGGTTTCCCGGCCTGGGGCTTGGCGGCCGCATTCTCTTTCGGGGCGTTTTTCCAAACAACCCTGCTTTTTTTCTTCCTGAACAAAAAGATAGGAGACGGAGCCAATTTTAAAACCATTTTCCCGATCATTAAGGCAGTGGTTGCGTCTCTGGGTTCAGGCATGGTGATGTATTTTCTGCTGAAGTTTTTTGACAGGTCGGTCTGGATCAAAAGACTTTCTTTCTTGGGAAAACTTGAAGGAACAAGGGGCATTGCTTTCGAGAAATTCGTACTCGATACCCGTTACACCGTAAACTTATTGATACTGACCGTCTTTGTCGGTCTGGTGGGGGCTTTGGTCTACCTGGGACTTTCATTTGTTTTTAAATCCAAAGAGCTTCGTTATTTCCTGCGCCTGATTAGGAAGGTGGTCGTAGGCAGAAAAGTGGAACCAATTCCTGCAAAGGAAACCGAATCGGTAGCACCTCCGCCGACGGATACGGCAGTCTAGCGGGTCTTGACAGGCTTTAGCACTCATGCTAATCTTCTGCTAAATTAGAATTGCCATGATGGAACCGCTTTCCGCAAGACAAACACAAATACTCAAAGCCCTCATCGATGAATATATCGAAACCGCCGAACCGGTAGGATCGGAAAACTTGGACAAGAAATATAATCTCGGAGTTTCCCCGGCAACGATCAGAAACGAGATGGGAACACTCACCAGAACCGGATATCTAAAACAGCCTCATACCTCCGCAGGCCGCGTACCGACCCCGACCGCCATGAAGTTTTTCATTGACCAGCTGATGGAGGAAAAACAGATGAGTCTTGCCGATGAGGTTAAGGCTAAAGAAGAGGTTTGGGACGCCAAAGACGATATCGATGAACTTTTAACCGAAGCAACCCATGCCTTGGCAGAAAGAACCCGAAGCTTAACCGTTGCCGCCACCGACGAAGGCAAAGTCTGGCTTTCCGGATATTCCAATATCTTTACCAATCCCGAATTTTCCGATTTGCACACCTGCGCAAATCTTTTCAATTTTCTGGAAGAAGCCGAGAAAATTCATGAGCTCTTCTTCGAACGCCCCCTTTCGGGAAGCCCGATAGACGTTTTTTTTGGTGAAGAGCTAGGCTGGCCGGATCTTTCCCCCGTGGGAGTTATAGCCACCCATTTCAGCGCCAAAGGCAAAAACGGCGTACTCGGAATTATCGGGCCGGTCAGGATAAGCTATCCTACGGTAATCCCGGTGTTGAGGTATTTTAGAAATTTAATTGAGGAGGTAGCGGGATGAAAAAGAACCCGGAGATTAATATTAAAGCGCAACTTGCAAGAGCCCTGGCAGACTATGATAATTTAGTTAAGAGGGTTGAAAGAGAAAAATACGAGTTTGAGAAGAAAGCCAATCTCAAGCTTGCAATCAGGTTGCTTCCGGTTTTAGATATATTAAAGCAAGCGCAGAGACACTTGGGGGATCCCGGAATTGCAATTACGATTGCCCAGTTCGAAGACGCCTTAAAAGCGGAAGGGATAGAGGAGATTAAAGTTGCGCCTGGAGATAATTTTGATCCCCAGCTGCACGAAGCGGTTGAGGTTGTCGAAGAAGGCAAAGGGAAAGGTAAAATCAAAGAAATTGTCATGACAGGCTGGAGATTTAACGAGGGGTCCGTAATTAGGCACGCAAGAGTAAAAGTATCTAAGAAAGGGTAAAAAATATGAGCAAAATTGTCGGAATTGATTTAGGAACCACAAATAGCGTTGTTGCGGTCATGGAAGGTGGCCGTCCCAAGGTTATTCCGGCGGCCGATACGGGGAGAAATATTACTCCTTCGGTAGTCGAGCCTGTTAAAAACCTGGTCGGCGATGTTGCCAAGAGACAGGTGATTTTAAATCCCAAAAACACAGTTTATTCGGTTAAGCGACTTATGGGCCGCAGGGAATCGGATAAAGAGGTCGGAAGGACCAAGAAAATGGTTCCTTACGAGATTAAAGCGGGCAAGGACGGAATGGCCGTAATTTCGATTGAGGACAAAGAGTATTCTCCACAGGAGATCTCGGCCAGAATCCTGATGAAGCTTAAAAAGGACGCCGAAGCTTATCTGGGAGAGAAAGTGGAATCAGCGGTAATTACCGTCCCCGCGTATTTTGATGATGCCCAGCGTCAGGCCACCAAACAAGCCGGTGAAATTGCGGGATTTAAGGTCGAAAGAATTATCAACGAACCCACGGCCGCTTCCCTGGCCTACGGACTGGATAAGAAAAGCACGGAAAAGATTGCCGTCTACGACTTGGGTGGAGGAACTTTCGACATCTCTGTTCTTGAACTCGGTGAGGGTGTTTTTGAAGTTAAGGCTACCAACGGGGATACCCATTTGGGCGGGGACGATTTCGACGAAAGGATAGTCGACTACATTGCGGAAGAGTTTAAGAAGGAGCACGCGGTTGATTTGAAGGCGGATACCCAGGCCCTACAGAGAGTCAGAGATGCCTCCGAGAAGGCGAAAATAGAGCTATCTGCTGCCGAGGAGATTGAAATCAATCAGCCGTATATCACCCAGAAAGATGGGCAGCCGCTTCACCTGACAATGAAGTTGACCCGGGCCAAGTTGGAAAGTTTGGTCGAGGATCTTGTGGAGGCAACAATGAAGCCGACCGAGGCCTGCCTCAAAGACGCAAAACTTGATCCCCACGATATTGACGAGGTGATATTAGTGGGAGGAATGACCAGAATGCCCAAGGTGATAGAGGCGGTTAAGGGATTTTTCGGTAAAGAGCCCAATAAATCGGTTAACCCCGACGAGGTGGTTGCGGTGGGAGCAGCCATCCAGGCGGGGGTTTTGGGCGGAGAGGTTAAAGACATATTGCTTCTGGATGTTACGCCCCTGACTTTGGCAATCGAAACTCTGGGTTCTGTTGCAACCCCCATGATTCCCAGAAATACCACGATTCCGACTTCCAAGACGGAAATTTTCTCAACGGCGGCCGATAATCAGACTCAGGTTGAGATTCATATTACCCAAGGAGAACGTCCTTTAAGTGCGGATAACAAAAGCCTGGGACGCTTTGTCCTGGATGGGATTCCCCCGGCCCCAAGAGGGGTTCCCCAGATTGAGGTTACCTTTGACTTGGACGCCTCGGGTATCTTAACCGTTACGGCCAAGGATAAAGCCACAAGTAAAACCCAGAACATTAAAATTACCGGCGCGGTGGGGCTTTCCGACGATGAAGTCAAAAGAATGCAGGAAGAGGCTGAAAAACACAAAGAGGAAGATACCAAGAAGGCAGAAAAGATAACGGCCAAGAATCAGGCTGACTCATTGGTGGCTGCGGCAGAAAAAGCCCTCAAAGACGCCGGAGACAAAGCCCCCAAGGATGTTAAAGAAAAAGTAGAAGAGAAGATAAAAGTAGTTAAAGAGATTATGGCCAAGGAAGATTTTTCGAAAGATGAACTCGATACGGCAACCAAAGACCTTTCGGAAACTCTTTCCCAAGTAGGACAGGCGATGTACGGTGCGGGAGCCCAAGAAGCAAAGAAAGAAGAAGCCGGGGAGAAGCCGGAGGCAAAAGAGGAAAAAAAGGAAGAGGGCAAAAAAGAAGAAAAGGTTGAAGAAGGGGAAGTTGTAAACTAGTAATGAATGGCCGCGAAATCCGATTACTACGACATCCTGGGAGTCTCCAAGAGCGCCTCAGCTGAAGAGATAAAAAAAGCTTACCGCAAGCAAGCCTTAGAGTGGCACCCCGATAGACACAAAGACGAGAAAGAGGCTGCGGAGCGGCGCTTCAAAGAAATAAACGAGGCTTATCAGATTCTATCCGATCCCCAGAAACGTTCGGCCTATGATCAATTCGGGCATTCTGCCTTTTCCCCGGGTGGCATGCCCGGCGGTTTCGGGGGCGGCGGCGGACCCTTCGGTCAAACCGGTCGTTACGGCCCCTTTACTTATACCTATACAACCTCCAGCGGGAATGGGGGTAATCCCTTTGCGGGATATAATTTCGGAGATCCGTTTGAAATCTTCGAACAATTTTTCGGCGGGGGCAATCCCTTTCGCCAGGCAAGGCAAATTCCGCGCTACTCGATTAGCGTAGATTTTATGGACGCGATAAAGGGGGTTGCTAAAGAGGTAGATATTGAAGGGAAAAAGCGCAAGATTAAAATTCCCGCCGGAGTTGGGGAGGGTTCAAGAATCAACTTCGGAGATTTTATGCTCTCTATTAATATCAGGCCGCACGAGGTATTTGAAAGAGACGGAGACGATATCTACGTAAAAGTCGAAATTCCCTATTCGATGGCGGTTTTGGGAGGGGACGTCGACGTTCCCACGGTTTACGGAGATGTAAAAATTCGTATCCGTCCGGGAACCCAGTCGGGTACGATGGTGCGCCTGCGTGAACGGGGTGCCCCCCGGGTTCACGGTCGGGGAAAGGGAGATGAGTATGTCAGGATTAATATTGTAGTACCTGGCAAACCCACGCATAAGCAAAAAAAGATAATCGATGAAATGAAAGAGGAAGGGTTATAACTTAAACGTATTTTATTGCCTTAAAAGGAAAAGTTTTTTGGTAAACGATTGCATCAAGGAGAAAGGTGGGGGCGACTCTTAAATCTCCTTGTTTCCCCTCTTTAATAACCTGAAGATCCAATAGCTCCTGATAAGTGTAGGTTTTTCTGATGGAGCGCCAGGCCACTTCGTTTAAGGTTGCGGCATGAATTAAGCCGACCCTATCCGGTCCTGTAAGTTTTCCTCCCAAGACACAAGCGCCGACATCGTGGGCCAAGTCGTCTAAACTGAAAACTCGCTCGTGTTCGGTGCCGACAAATAGCCTGTTTCCCTGCCCGATCCTTACCGAATTTTCTCTGGTCAGAAGATCGTTTTGTCCTCTGGCATTAACAAAGCTGGTTCCCAGCGGAACCTCCTGGGGGTTAAAACCCACATCTTTGGCAATTTCATAGAAGGACTCAATAGAACGGTCGTGGTAGGCAGCTGATAAGCGATGTCCGTGTTGGGCAATTTTATCCCTGACGTTTTTTAAGCTATTTAATTCCCTTTGCTTGAGAGAAGGCTCGATTCCTTCTTTAATCTCCATTAAACTGATTTTATCGTTTTTGTTTTCGGAAAAGAAATAGATTGACTTAAGGGAGCTTCCGGAGTAAACTTCAGGGTGGATTTGGATTTGAATGGTGGGATTTTTGCCCGCCATTTTTTTTAGAAAGATATATGCAAACACCAAGAACTGAATTTGCCCAGGCACTAAAAGCCATAGCCACCGAAAGGGGGCTTGACCCCAACGTGATTTTGGAAACGATTGAGCAGGCGATAATTGCCGCCTACAGGAGGGACGCCAGAGAACGCGGTGAGGATACGGAGGAAATGGATTTCGACGTTGAAATTAATTCCACCAACGGGGAGGCTAGAATCTTTGCCTGGCCCTTGGAGAAGCCGGAAGAAAGAAAAGACGTTACGCCTCCGGGATTTGGCCGAATAGCCGCCCAGACTGCAAAACAGGTCATTCATCAGAAAATCCGCGAAGCGGAAAAAGGTGCCATTATGGATGAATTCTCGGGAAGAGTGGGAACGCTCATTTCCGGAATGGTATTAAGATTCGACGGACCGAATGTCAGGGTAGATATCGGCAGGACCGAGGCTTTAATGCCTGCCGAAGAAAGAATCCCCAACGAAAGACTCAATTTGAACCAAAGGTTTTCTTTTCTTCTGAAAGATATCCAAGAAGGACTTAAGGGCAAAGAAATAATTCTCTCAAGGGCAGACCCCCTTTTCGTAGAGAAGCTTTTTGCTAGGGAAGTTCCCGAAATTTCCTCAGGAAATGTGGTTATCAAACAAATAGCCAGAGAAGCCGGCACCAGGACAAAAATAGCGGTTATCTCCAACCAATCCGGAGTTGACCCGGTAGGAAGCTGTGTCGGGCAAAAAGGCGTTAGGGTCCAGGCGGTGACAAATGAGCTTGGTGGAGAAAGGGTTGATATTATTCCTTTCAGCGAAGATTCCTCGGAGCTGATCGCCTCTGCGCTTTCTCCGGCCGAAAATATTAGTGTGGAGCTAAATGAAGAGAGCAAAACCGCCAAGGTTAAAGCCCCCGAAGACCAATTATCTTTGGCGATAGGCAAAGAGGGACAAAACGTCAGGTTGGCCGCCAGACTGACGGGTTGGAGAATTGAAGTAGAATCCTCCGGCGTTAAAACCGAGGGAGAGGCCAAACCCAAAACCAAAGCGGTTGCCAAGAGGAAAACCAAAAAATCTGCAGAAAAAGTAGAAAAAAAGGAAGAAGAAGTGAAGGAAAAGCCGGAAAAAGCCGAGAAAAAGGAATGAAAAGCTTTTTCCCTCAAAACAAATTAAATTATGAAAAAAGGATACGAAAGACCTCCGATAGTCACAGTCTTGGGTCACGTAGACCACGGTAAGACTACCCTTCTTGATGCCATCAGAAAGACTAATGTTGCTTCGAAAGAAGCAGGCGGAATTACCCAGTCTATTGGAGCCTCGGTCATAACCACCAAAGATGGTAAAAGGATAACTTTTATCGATACCCCCGGGCATGCGGCCTTCAGCAAAATGCGCTCAAGGGGAGCGGATGTGGCCGATATTGCCATTTTGGTCGTCGCGGCAGAAGACGGAGTAAAACCGCAAACTCTGGAGGCACTTCAATTGATTAAAGAAGCAAAAATCCCCTTTATCGTTGCCATCACCAAAATAGATTTATCCTCGGCCGATGTGGAAGGGGCAACGGGGCAGATAGAGAAACAGGGCATTCTTTTTGAAGGCAGAGGCGGGAGCAACCCTTTGGTAAAGGTATCCGGAAAAACCGGGCAGGGGATAGACGATTTAGTGGAAACCATAAGCCTCTTATCCCAAGTCTCGGAGATTTCGGGAGACCCCAAGGCTCCCCTTGCTGGAGTGGTCATTGAAACACAGAAAGACAAAAAAGGACCTCTGGTTTCGGCAATAGTCCGCGGAGGAAACCTGAAGGTGGGAGATAATATTTCGGCGGGAGATACCTCCACCAAAGTGCGTGGGCTTTTCGATGACAGAGGGCTTCCCGTAAAAGAAGTTTTACCTGGAGAACCGGTGCAGATCTTGGGTTTTAGCGTACTTCCGGAAATCGGAGCCAAAATTGAGATTAATAAAAAAGAACCCAGCGAGGAAGAGTATAAGAAAACGCTGCCCGTTGCGAAACTTAAAAAGGGAGAGCTGGGGGTTATCGTTAAGGCGGAAAATGCCGGAGGCCTGGAGGCTGTTCTGGGTAATTTACCCCCGCGTATCGTAGTGGTAGATTCGGGTATTGGCGACATCTTCGAATCCGATATCTTGCTGGCCAAAGCCTCGGGAATAAAAAGGATTTTTGCCTTCGAGGTCAAGGCTTCCCCTAATGTAATCAAATTGGCTGACGCAGAAGGGGTAAGAGTTGAGAAGTTTGAAATCATCTACGAACTTTTTCAAAGGCTTCAGGAGCTTGTCCAAAAAGGAGATGTGGAAATTCTCGGTAAAGCCGAAATTCTGGCGTCCTTCCCTTTCAACAACAGAAAGGTTGCTGGGGCAAGAGTGATCAGCGGCAAGATGGCCAAAGCCGATACCCTGATTCTTATGCGGGGGGATAAAGAACTCGGCAAAATCAGGGCGATTTCTCTGAAAAAGCAGAAGCAGGAAATAGCAGAAGCCAAGGCGGGAGAGGAATTCGGTATGATTTTCGAACCCCAGCTTGATTTTGCAATTGGCGATGTGATAGTATCCGTGCGCAAGTAAAATCTATGGAAAATTCATTCGGCTCAATCATCAACTCAGCCAACTCGATTTTGATTCTGCTTCCCTTGAAGCCCTATTTCGACCAGGTCGCGGCAGCGCTTTCGCTTTATTTGGCCATCAAAGGCAAAAAGGAGGCAACTATAGTTTGCACCACGCCCATGATAGTGGAGTTTAACCGCCTCGTCGGAGTAAATAAAATATCCACCGAAGCGGGGAACAAGAATTTGGTTATCCGTTTTGCCGGCTACAAGGCCAGCGAGATCGAAAAAGTCAGCTATGATGTGGAAAACGGCGAATTTCGCCTGACCGTGGTACCCAAAGCGGGATTTGTCTCTCCCAAAAAGGAACAGGTCGACCTTGCCTATTCCGGAATTTCCGCAGACACGGTAATTCTGGTGGGCGGAGCAATGGAATCTCACTTCCCAGCTCTTTCCCAGGAAATCGCAGGAGCAAAGATTCTGCACATAGGTACAAGAGCCTTATCCGGTGGTGCCGCGCTTTCATTTGCCAGACCTTCATCTTCAACATCCGAGCTGGTTGCCAACCTTATCGCGGAGGCCGGTCTGGCACTCGATGCAGATATTGCTACGAATCTACTGATGGGAATTGAGGAGGGTAGCCGTGAATTCAAAGGACAGGATGTTACGGCAGATACATTCCAGACGATTGCAACTTTATTAAGGGCCGGAGGCAAAAGGACAGGTGCCAGACCGGAGAAAACTGCCTTCCCGGTAGGGGCTATCCCCGGAGAAGTTTTTCAGGAACCGGAAAAGAAGGAAGAACCCCCCAAAGATTGGCTGGAACCGAAGATTTATAAAGGGACAAGCGTAAGTTAGTTTTGCCTTTTGGGAATCCTTGTGTTAATATAACCCCGATGCTTACAAGGTTGTTCGATTAAACGAACTACTTTGTTCGACACGACCATGGCTCTAACACCAGACGAGAAAAAAGACATAATTAAAAAATTTGCCAGGGAGAAAGGTGATACCGGTTCCCCCGAAGTGCAGATAGCCCTATTAAGTCTCCAAATAGACAGGTTAACAGCCCACTTGAAAGAACACTCAAAAGATGTACACTCAAGACGAGGGCTACTGTCAATGGTAGCCAAAAGAAGAAGACTATTAACCTATCTTCGAAAACGGGATGAGGAGCGCTACAAAAAACTCATCGCAGATTTGAAGTTGGAGAAATAAAAAGATCCACAGTTTAAAAATATATAGAAGGAAAAAGGAACAATCCTTTTCCAATTTAAAAAATAAATGAAGAAAGTTGAAAAATCCATCGAATTAGGTGGAAGAAAGTTAACACTCCAAGCAGGAGTTTTAGCAGAACAAGCCTCGGGTGCAGTTTTAGCCCAATACGGGGAGACTGTTGTATTGGCAACGGTTGTCTCGGCGCCCCTGAAGGTTGATTTGGGGTATTTTCCCTTGACGGTTGAATACCAGGAAAGGCTTTATGCCGGCGGCAGAATAAAAGGTAGCCGTTGGGTCAAACGCGAGGGACGTCCTTCCGATGAGGAAATCCTCTCCGCCAGGCTTATCGACCGTTCCATCCGACCTCTTTTCCCGGAAACCTACAAGAAAGATGTTCAGGTCATGATCACCGTTCTTTCGGTTGATATCGAAAACGACCCGTCGGTCCTATCCGCCGTTGCGACTTCGGCCGCCATTGCGATTTCCCCGATTCCCTGGAAGGGCCCAGTAGGAACTGTACGTGTCGGCAAAAAAGACGGCACTTTCTTTACGAATCCCCAGGATTCGGAAATGGCATTTTCGGATATGGACCTGATAGTTTCCTCGACCAAAGATGCGGTTCTGATGATTGAGGCGGGAGCCAAAGAGGTAGATGAAGAAGCGGTTTTGGGAGCAATTGAGCATGGACAAAAAGACGCAAAGAAGGTAATTGAGCTAATTGAGGATTTAGCCAAAGAGGTTAAGGTGGAAAAAGAATCTGCCGGAGAAGCCCTTTTTACGGCTGAAACAAAAACTAAAGTTAAAAAACTCATGGAGGGAAAGGCCGAAGACTTGATAAAGGTTATGGCCGAGCGTGAAGGCGGAGGGGAACTTGACGAGATTAAAACAGCGATTGCTCAGGAATTAAGCGAAGAATCCCCGGCGGCTGTTTCCTTAATTGTAGAAAAAATAGTTAAGGAAAAGGCCCGAGAAATAACCCTGAAGGGCAAAAGGGTTGACGGAAGAAAGGTTGACGAGATTAGAAAACTTTCAAGTCAGGTCGGAGTCCTTCCCAGGACCCACGGCAGTGCAATTTTTCAAAGAGGACAAACACAAGTCTTAACCGTTACTACTCTTGGAGCCCCGTCTTTGAAGCAACTTATGGAGTCAGCCGAAGGCGAGGAATCAAAAAGATATATGCACCATTACTCAATGCCTCCCTATTCGGTAGGGCAGACAGGCAGGGTAGGTTATCCGTCAAGGCGGGAGATTGGTCACGGAGCTTTGGCCGAACGGGCACTGGAGCCCGTAATCCCGGCAGAAGATGTTTTTCCTTATGCAATTAGGGTGGTGTCTGAGGTTACCAGTTCAAACGGCTCAACCTCGATGGCTTCCGTCTGCGGCTCGACGCTTTCCCTGATGGACTCGGGTGTTCCCATTGCCTCTCCGGTTTCGGGAATTGCCATGGGTTTGGTCATCGACAGCCCGAAAAAGTATGTGGTCTTATCCGACATCATGGGACTTGAGGATTATATGGTTGGGGATATGGATTTTAAGGTGGCCGGAACCCAAAAGGGAATAACCGCGCTGCAGCTGGATGTTAAAACCCTAGACTTAACTCTTGAGATTCTCGGCAAAGCCCTTTCGCAGGCCAAAGAAGGCCGCGCAAAAATTCTTAAAAGCATTCTTGAGACACTTCCGGAGCCAAGAAAAGGCGTTTCCGCTTTTGCACCAAAAATTAGAGTTGTTAAGATTTCCCCGGAAAAAATCGGGGAGGTCATCGGTCCCGGGGGAAAGATGATTCGCAAGATTATCGCCGAAACGGGAGCCCAGGTTGAAGTAGAGGACGACGGCAGCATCAACGTTTCTTCTATCACCGATGCCGCGGTTACGGCGGCGATTGAGCGGATTGAAGGCTTAACCAAAGAAGTTGCCCCAGGCGAGATTTATGACGGGGAGGTTAAAAGAATTCAGCCATTCGGAGCATTCGTGGAGATACTCCCGGGTAAAGACGGATTGGTTCACGTATCCGATATGGGTGAGGGCTTTGTAAAAAATCCGGAGGATGTGGTTAAGCTTGGAGATAAGATTAAAGTTCGGGTCAAAGAAATCGACAATTTGGGGAGAATAAACCTTTCAATGAACATGGATCCTTCCAAAGACAAGCCCAGGACTGAAAGAAGAGATAGTTTTGGCCCCAGGAAATTTGAAAGAAGGCCAGGCAGGGGCTTTGCAGACAAAGGAAGCTTTGGTGGACCCCATTTCCCCACAAGCAGATTTGTAGATTCAAAGAAAAAAGGCTTCTAGGAAGCTATCCGAAACGTAGATGACTTCTTCAAATCAATTTGGTGATATAGAATAAAAGATATGGATACTGCTGCCCAGGAAATTAGTTTACTGGAAGAAAAAATCAAGAAAGCTTCTTTGCCTGAAAAGCTGACCGAGGTTGTTTTGGTCAGGCTTAATCAACTGACGAAGCTTACCAACTCTCCAACCTTTTTACCGGAATTTGACAGAATTAGCCGTTATATAGACTGGATTACCAAGATTCCTTGGGGCCAAAAGACCCAGGATAGCCTGGATTTGGTAAATGCCAAGAAAATTCTCGATAAGAACCATTTCGGACTCGGTGAGATCAAAGACAGGATTTTGGAATATATTTCCGTGATGAAACTTAAGCAGGAAAAAGGCGAAGGGATCGAGATAACCCGCGCACCCATTCTTTGTTTCGTAGGCCTTGTCGGAACCGGCAAAACTACCATTGCGTTTTCGATTGCGGAGGCCCTCGGCAGAAAGTTTGCCAGAATTCCGTTTGGAGGAATGGGCGACCCTCTGGATTTAAGAGGACAGTCAAGAATGTATGCCGAGGCCGAGCCCGGCAAGATCGTCAAATCCCTGGTGGTCAGTCAAAGCCGTAACCCGGTAATACTGCTTGACGAGATAGACAGGGTAACCGATGCCGGCAGGGCCTCGATTATGGGAGTTTTGGTGGAGCTTTTGGATCCCGAACAGAACCACGAATTTATTGACCACTACATCGATTATCCGGTGGATTTATCGGAAGTCTTATTTATCGCAACAGCCAATAACACAACCAATATCTCAACTGCGGTTTTGGACAGAATTGAGCCCATCGCCATGCCGTCCTATTCGGACAACGAAAAAATTACCATCGGAATTTCCTATATCCTGCCTAAGGCCATGAAGGCTGCGGGGATTCCCGATGGGGCATTGGTTATCGATCCGGATGTCTGGGCCAGCATCGTCAGACCTCTGGGCTATGATGCGGGGATCAGAACGCTGGAAAGAACCATAGAGGGACTGGTCAGAAAAGTTGCCAGAGGCATAGTTGAGGGAAAATCAACAGGTTTTCATATTAATGCCCAAAACGTCAGAGAATTTTTGCCGCAATAAAATGGAAGATAAAGAGAAAGCAGAAAGACTTCAGGGGTTAAAAAAGAGAATGCAAGAAGACAAAACCCTTCCTTTAAGGAATTCCGCCACCCAATTGGTGTTTGGTGAGGGCAATCCTGATACAAAAATATTCTTTTTAGGAGAGGGGCCGGGTTATTGGGAGGACCAAAAAGGTAGGCCCTTCGTGGGAAATGCGGGTGCACTGCTTAACCAGCTGCTTTATTCTATTAAACTACCTAGAGAGGATGTCTTTATTACGAACGTGATCTGTTTCAGGCCGCCCGAGAACAGAGACCCCTTGCCCGAGGAGATTGAGGCCTTCGCCCCCTATATCGATGAAATGATTGATATTATTAATCCAAAGCTGGTTGTTACCTTGGGACGCTTTTCTATGGCCAAATTTGTCTCCGGAGTTAAGATAACCGCTGTTCACGGAAAATCTTTCGTTGTAGACTGGAAGGGAAGAAAAATTGCCGTTGTGCCGATGTTTCATCCGGCCGCGGCCTTAAGGAGCGGGGAAGTATTGCGAATGATTAAAGAAGACTTTATGCTTCTCCCGGAAGTTCTTAAGCAGAATAGTCAGGTACAAGCCGAACAGATGAATTTAAGCATATGAAAAATAACCTCAAATTTATAGCACTCTCCGGCACGACCGGAGTAACCGAAAATTTCTATATTTACGAATACGGAAACGATATGATAATCGTTGACTGCGGCGTGGGATTCCCCGAGCAGGATATGTTCGGGGTGGACTTGGTCATTCCGGACTTTTCCTATGTCAAGAAAAATATCTCCAAACTGCGCGGAGTACTTATCTCCCACGGACACGAAGACCATCTTGGGGCTTTACCCTTCCTCTTAAAAGAGATAAAAACTCCCATCTATTCGACTAAGCTGGTTGCGGGTTTTATTGAGGATAAATTTGAAGACTATGGATTACCGAGCCCGAGGGTTGTGGTTTTTGATCCGGAAAGGGACGTTATCTCTTTGGGAGTTTTCAAAGTAGCACCCTTTAGGGTCTCACACTCCGTTCCCGACGGTGTCGGCTTTGCAATCGATACCCCCGAAGGAAAAATTTTCCACGTCCCCGACTATAAATTTGACTGGACTCCGGTTGACGGGAAGCCTTTTGATGTGACCAGAATGGTGTCTTTGGCGACAGGGGGCGTATTGGCCGTTGCCTCGGACTCACTCGGGTCAACTACTCCCGGCTATACCGAGAGCGAGAGGGAAATAGAAGGCAAACTGGAAGAGATTATCAGGAAGGGCAAACGACGTGTTTATTTCACCACGATTTCTTCGAATATCTCTAGGGTTCAGCAGGCATTACAGGTGGCAAACCGTTTGGGCCGCAAAGTGAGTTTTGTCGGAAAATCAATTGACAGGAAAGCCGAAATTGCCAGGAACTTGGGATACCTGCATTATCCAAAAGATTTGGTTATCCCGGCAAAGCAGGCCGCCAAACTCCCGATAGAGAGGGTAATGTATATCATTTCCGGCAGTTACGGTCAGCCCGGAAGCGCACTGTATAGAGTGGCCCTGGGGGATCATGATTTCCTAAAAATAGAGGCTAACGATTTGGTCGTCTTTTCTTCAGACCCGGCCCCGCCCGGATCCAAGACAAACGTGGACTTTGTGGTGGATAAACTTATCGAGCTTAATGCCGATGTGCACTATTACGATGTCCAGGAAGATTTGCACGTCTCCGGGCACGGTAGCCAGAAGGATATCCTGATGCTTTTTGGACTTTTAAAGCCCAAATATTTCATACCCATCGGTGGGACGGTCAGGCACATGAGGTCTTATAGCCTCTTGGCCCAAAGCATCGGGGCGGATGGCAGAAACGTCTTTGAGCTAACCCCGGGTGAAATCGTCGAGTTTAAATCCGGCCTGGCCAGGCTTTCCGGAAAGGTCCCCACCAGAAATATTTTGGTTGATGGCTTAGGAGTTGGAGACGTGGGCAACGTTGTCTTAAGAGACAGGCAGGTTCTTGCTCGTGACGGTGTGGCGATAGTTCTCTTGATGTTTGACGGGGCCAACAGAGTCTTAGTTGCAGACCCCGAGATAATCAGCCGCGGCTTTGTTTACGAGAACAAAGAAAAAGAGTTTCTACTTAAAGCCGGTAAAGATTTAAGACACCTTATTGAATCCAAAAAAAGGATAGACGGAAAACTCCTGAAGGACGAATCTCAAGACTTCCTTGAGAAGTATTTCTTTACAAAGACGGGCAGGCGCCCGATGGTTCTTCCCCTGATTGTGGAAGTATAATGTAGATTGCGATGAGCAAGAGGCACAGACGTTCAACCAAAAGAGCTTTTAATCTCAGGCTGAAAAAAGGCACGGTCTATTCTATTGTCCAGGTTTTTTTCTTTGCCTTGGCAGGACTTATATTGGTGTCTTTTTCAAGGCAGGGGTTAGTTTTGGTTAGGCTTAACGATTTGCTTATCAGCGCTTTTTCCTGGACGACTTTTATCCTGCCTTTCCTCTTTCTTTCTTTTGCCCTGCTTGTTTCCAAAATCAAAAACCCCTTGGGGCAACCGAATGTGGTTATCGGCGGACTGCTTTTTTTTGTTTCGGTTCTGACCATGGGAAGGGCCGGAGCAATCGGAAAGATGGCTTGGGGCGGAGCTTCTTCGTTGGTTACCCCCATCGGGGCATTCATAGTACTTTTAGGTACCACACTGGTGGGGCTGATCATTCTTTTCAATACTTCTTTCGAACAGGTAATAGAATTGGCCTCGGCTATCGTTGCCCAAGCGAAGAAATATATCCTTGGAGAAAAAGGATTTTCAAGGCAAACCTCTCGTGGGCCAATGAAAGTCTCGGGTGGAGCTCTGCCCCAGGCTGGGGCTAGGCCGCCGCAGGAGGTGCAAGGACAATTGGAGCAGAAGCTGGTGAGTAATGTTCCTGGAGAAGAAAAGGTTTGGAAATATCCCTCCATCGAACTCTTAAGCGATGTCGAAAGCGGCAAGGCCAATCGAGGAGACATTAAAGGCAACGCCGCCACGATTGAAAAAACTCTTGAATCGTTTGGTATAACCGCGCGGGTGGTTGAGGTTAACTTGGGTCCCGCGGTTACCCAATATGCACTTGAGGTGGCCCTGGGAACAAAACTTTCAAAGATTACTTCTCTGGAGCGGGATTTGGCTCTGGCCCTTTCCGCCCCAACGGGAACAATCAGGATTGAGGCGCCGATTCCGGGAAGGAATCTGGTGGGCATAGAGCTGCCCAACATCAGTCCGGAGTTTGTTCCCTTAAGAAGAATGATGGAATCCGATGTAATCAGAGATAATCATTCGAAGCTTGCCGTGGCTTTGGGTCTTGATGTTTCGGGTAAACCGATCGTCACCGAGATCGGCAGAATGCCCCACGTTCTGATTGCAGGCCAGACCGGTTCCGGAAAGTCGGTTTGTATCAACGCTTTCTTGGCAACCATTCTTTTCAGGGCGGCTCCATCCGAGGTCAAGCTGATTATGGTTGACCCCAAGAGGGTAGAGCTTACCCATTACAATGGTATTCCGCACCTTCTCTCTCCGGTAATCGTCGAACCTGAAAAAGTGATATCTGCCCTGAAGTGGATTCTGGCGGAAATGGACAGGCGTTATAAGCTTTTTGCCCAAGCTGGAGCCAGAAATATCGATGGCTATAACGAAATGTCGGGTTTCCAGGCTCTTCCTTATATAGTGCTTTTCATCGACGAACTTGCGGATATCATGCTTTTCTCACCGGTGGAGGTAGAAGATGCGATAACCAGAATTGCCCAGATGAGCCGGGCCACAGGTATACATATGGTCCTGGCGACCCAAAGACCTTCGGTGGATGTTATTACGGGTCTTATTAAAGCCAACATTCCCTGCAGAATAGCCTTTGCTGTTGCCTCCCAGGTGGATTCTAGGGTGATACTGGATACCCAGGGGGCAGAAAAACTCTTGGGGCGGGGAGACATGCTTTACCTGCCTCCCGAGCAGGCCAAACCGATCAGAATTCAGGGAGCCTTTGTTTCGGATAAAGAGACCAACGCATTGGTTGCCTTCCTTAAAAACCAGGGAGTTACCCCCCAATATACCGAGGAGGTAACCTCAATGCCTAAGGGTAGGGGGGCAACAGTTCCGGGTCTTACAGGTGAGGCAGACGATTTGTTTGCGGAAGCGGTGAGGGTAGTTTGCCAATACGAAAGAGCCTCGGCCTCCCTTTTGCAAAGACGGCTTTCAATCGGCTATGCCCGAGCAGCCCGAATTATCGACCAGCTGGAGGCTGCCGGCGTCGTCAGCCAGGCCGAGGGATCCAAAGCCAGGGATGTTCTGGTCCAAAACGCCGAAGAATTTCTAGCTTCTGCCTCACAGTCTAGTGAGCTCCAATGAAAACCATAGGTAGTTTTATTAAAGATGCCCGGGCCAAAAAGAGATATTCTTTGGCCAAACTGGAAGAGGCTACCAAGATCAAGAAGGATTTTATTGAGGCAATAGAGAAAGAGGATTGGAAGATCCTCCCCGATTATTCTGTTGTTGTGGGTTTTGTAAAAAATATCGCTGCATATCTGCAGGCCGGCGAGAGACAGGCAATAGCGCTTCTAAGAAGGGACTATCCTCCGCAAAAGTTATCCATAAATCCCAAACCCGATGTTTCCAGGCAGTTTGTTTGGAGCCCAAAACTGACATTTTTTGTCGGTGTGGGGGCAGTGATTGCCATAATTGTCGGATATCTTATCTTCCAATATGTCAGATTTATCAATCCTCCGCATCTTGAGGTTTTCGAGCCCAAAGAAGGACAGGTAGTTAATACGGCGGTAGTCAGAGTCTCAGGAAAAACCGACGGCGACGCGGTAATTAAAGCTAATAATCAACCGATATTGGTATCCGACGACGGAAAATTTAGTGCAGACATTGAGATTTTCGCCGGAACCGGTGAAATCGTGGTCAAAGCCGTTTCCCGCTCTGGAAAAGAAACTACTGTAAAGCGTATGATAAAACCGGAGTTGAAATAATATGGACGGGGTACAAACATTATTGGCGGTTGTGGTGGTTTCTTTGACCGCCCTGTTGGTAATTGTCGGAATTCAAGTTCTTTTGATTATTGTCGATTTAAGGAAAGCAATAAAAAGACTCAATAGTATTCTGGAGGATGCCATCTTGGGGGGTGGGCTAATCAGGCCGGAAAAGCTTACTGGAGTAATCGAGATTATCAAGAGAAACAAGAGACTGGAAACATTGGGAGCGGATTCCTCGGAGAAATAGACAGTCTTTATATCAGCCTCCTTTGTCTATATAATCTAGCCAGAAGCAAAGCTTTTTAAGCCGGCTATTATGACCACAGACGAGATTCGCGAAAAATACCTAAAATTTTTTGAAGAAAGGGGACACGCAAAAATAGAGGCAGCCCCTCTGGTTTTGGAAAACGATACGACTACCCTTTTTACCTCGGCCGGAATGCAGCCTTTAATTCCCTACCTTAAGGGTGAAGTGCACCCCAAAGGCAAAAGGCTGGTGGATATTCAGCCTTCTTTAAGACTGCAGGATATTGAAGAAGTGGGAGATGCTTCCCACACTACTTTTTTTGAGATGCTTGGCAACTGGAGCTTGGGAGATTATTTCAAAAAAGAGCAACTTGCTTGGTGTTGGGAGTTTTTCACCAAAGAGCTGGAACTGGCCCCCGAAAGACTTTTTGTCTCTGTTTTTGAAGGAACTAAGGATGTTCCCAAAGACACGGAATCAGCCGAAGTTTGGAAGAGCCTGGGGGTACCCGAGGAGAGAATTTTTTACTACGGAGTCGATAAAAACTGGTGGAGTGGAAGCGGAACCCCAGAGTCTATGCACGCGGGGGAAATTGGGGGACCGGATTCGGAGGTCTTTTTTGAGTTTAAAGATGTTGTTCACAACAAGAAGTACGGAGAAAAATGTCACCCAAACTGCCAATGCGGCAGATTTATGGAGATAGGAAACTCCGTCTTTATTCAATATGAAAAACAAGAGGGTGGAAGTCTCAAAGAACTGCCCCAGAAAAATGTGGATTTCGGGGGAGGGCTAGAAAGGATTGCGGCCGCTGCGAGTAGTCAACCGGATATATTCAAGATTGATTTACTTTGGCCGTTAATAGAGAAAATTTCACAAATCGCCGGCGTTGATTATAAAGTAAATGAGAGCCGCTTCAGGATAATGGCAGACCATATAAGGGCTGCTGTTTTTTTAGCATCTGAGGGAGTTCCCGCAATAAGTGATGACAAACATGGGTCGGTACTCAGGAGATTACTTGATGGAGTATTAGAACAGGGTAGGAAATTAGGTATTGATAAAAAGTTCTTACCACAATTGTCAACCATTGTTATTTCAATCTATAAGAGTTCTTATAATCTGTTGGACAGAAGAGGAGAGGAAATACAAAAAACGCTTTCCTCAGTAGAAGACAGAGTCGAAGAAATTATTGCCACCCCATCACCCGCGGCGTCAATGTTCGAAGACTTAACGGGTTCAAAGTACAGCAAAATATTTTATAAAAACATTGGATATTTTAGAGATGATGAAATATTTATTGATATGAAGAGGAAATTTGAGAAGTTATTTAATAATCAGATATTTGACCAATATATTAGAGCTAACCGTTATACATCTTTACCTTCCGTATACGCTGGCACAGTAGCGTTCGACGATAAGACTACTTCTGGTTATCCAGTGACCTATGTGGAAGATGAAGCACGCGATACTCTTTCCTCAAACTTTAAAGCGGATGAATTTTACAAAACATTTAACGAATTTAATGAGCAACATAAAAATATATCAAAAAAGGCTGGGGAAAAATTGTTCAAAGGGGGACTCGCTGATTCCTCTGAAGAAGTTACTAAGCTTCATACGGCGACACACCTTCTACATGCTGGCCTAAGAAAGGTCTTGGGGGAGACGGTTTCTCAGAAGGGCTCAAATATAACTGCGGAAAGACTAAGATTCGACTTTTCCCATCCTGAAAAATTAACCGATGAACAAGTTAAAAAAGTCGAAAGCCTTATTAACGAAGTCGTCGACAAAGATTTACAGGTTTCGTTTGAAACTAAGACATTGGACGAAGCGATTGAGGAAGGTGCTTTGCATTTCTTCGGCGAAAGATACGGGAATGAAGTAAAAGTCTATACCATCGGGGACTCCAAAGGCGGCTGGTTCTCAAAGGAAGTTTGCGGTGGGCCTCATGTGGAACACACGCGTGTTATTGGCCATGTTAGAATAGTTAAGCAAGAGAAGGTTGGCTCGGGAATTGTCAGAATTTATGCCACGAATAAGCCCGAGTAGTTTTCTATGGATTTCAAGAGCTTTTTATCAGGCGAAAAATTGGGAGCAAAGGAGCATTACTGGGCGTTGGTTATCGAGCCCGGTTGGATTCAGGCGGGCATATGGGAAATAGAGGGAGATAGGGCAGAGGTAACCTCGGTAAGCCCCCCCGCCGCCTGGGAGGTAGAAGAAGAAATAATCGGGGCGGCAGACACGGCGCTTTCGGCAGCAGTACAGAACTTGCCGGAGGATATCGGTGAACCTTCAAAAACCGTATTTGGAGTCCCAACTTCCTGGGTATCCGACGGACAGATAAAAGCAGAACATCTGGAAAAGATCAAAAGAATTTGTTCGGAGCTTTCGCTGGAGCCTTCCGGTTTCGTGGTTTTACCCGAGGCAATCGCCCATCACGTCAAGTCCGAAGAGGGAGCTCCCCTTAATGCCGTGGTTATTGGGGTTGGCGATGAAAATATTGAAATATCCGTCTTTAAACTGGGGAATTTGGTGGGAAACTCCGTGGTGGCCAGAAGCGTTTCTATTGCCGATGATGTCGCCGAAGGCCTGGCAAGATTCTCCGGAAGTGAAGCGCTTCCCTCAAGACTTTTACTTTATGACGGCAAAGAAGGAGAACTCGAAGAGGTCAGGCAAAATCTGTTAAAGGTTTCCTGGGAAGAGCAGGAAAAAGTAAAATTCCTTCATACACCAAAGGTAGAGATTGTGGACCCCGAGACCAAGGTTTTGGCAACGGCTCTGGCCGGAGCCTCGGAAATAGCTAACGTTTCCAGTGTCAAGTCCACCAAAAAAGAGTATGAGGAGGAAGAGGGAGAAATTCCGCCCGAGACCGAAAACGTCGGCAAACCGGATGGGGGCATCAATGCCGAGGATTTGGGTTTTGCGATAGGGGAAGATGTCGCCAAAAAGCCTGGAGCGCCCGGCTCCGAGACAAACCAAGCCCTTCCCGTAAATAACATCCCGCAAGCCCCGAGACCAGCCCCGCCCGCGACCTTACCAAAAGGTTTTGAGGCCGGACGATTCTTCGCTAGGGCGAAAAATTTTCTGGTATCAATGTTGCCCACCAAGACGATACAAACAGGATTCCCCGCACCAGGCAGAAGAGTATTTGCTTTAGGTGCGGGATTTTTTGTGTTTTTGTTAATTCTCGGTTTTATTCTTTGGTGGTATCTGCCCAAGGCCGTGGTTTCCATTTATGTTTCCCCTAAAAACATCGAACAAAAGACGGATGTGGTTTTTGATACTACAGTTACCAGTCCGGATTTGGCCGGGGCGGTTATACCTGCGCAGATAGACAAGACGGAAGTCTCCGGGGACAAGACAAAATCAACGACCGGGACCAAAGTGGTCGGAGAGAAGGCCAGAGGGAGTGTTAAGATTCGTAACGGCACAGCCAGCAACATCAATCTTGCGGTAGGTACCATTTTGGCCGGAACAAATGACCTTAAATTTAGCATCAATTCCGCAGCTTCCGTTTCGGCTGCGCTTTCTCCTTCCGAGCCGGGTACGGCAACGGTTGATGTCTCGGCTGTAGATATCGGTTCGCAATATAATCTCGGCAAAGACGAAACCTTCAAGATAGGCAATTACCCCAAAGCTGATGTAGATGCGGTTGCGCTTTCGGATTTTTCCGGAGGTACCAGTCGGGAGATTTCCGCCGTTTCCGAGGACGACCAAAAGGGATTGGAAGAGGAGTTGGCGGCCGAGCTTTTAGATAAAGCCAAGC
>Ga0315295_10001146_pt1 | contig 22767 bp, 23 predicted proteins | sample YL17G14_0_MG_FD_204453 | JGI IMG/M metagenome (GOLD analysis project Ga0315295, IMG submission 204453) | Sediment microbial communities from Yellowstone Lake, YNP, Wyoming, USA - YL17G14_0 | ecosystem: Environmental > Aquatic > Freshwater > Lake > Sediment | place: USA: Wyoming | collected...
GCCGGCGCGAGACCCCTCGCGCCTTTTGGGCTTGGATTTCCGTTTGGTCTCTTCGAGCATGTCCACAGGTGCAACGGCTAATTTTTTAAATCCGGTCAACTTCAGAATAAGCCAAGAAAGGTAGCCGGCCAATAAAGCTACATTGATGACAAAGTAGTAGGCAAAACGCCGCATAGATAAGGTAGCTGCCAGCATAATCAGGCTCCAGACAACGAACACCGTTTTTTCGGTTTCACCTCGTTTAATAACGAGATACGCGAGTATGCCCAGAGAAATAAAGCTGAGGAAAAAGCTGGTGGTGAAATTGCCCCATGCGACCCCAAAAGAGAAACTGCCACCCGGAAAGAGCAGGGGTTGCATCTCAAGAACAGTTGTCCCAATAGGCCAGATAAATATGCCGAGACTTCCTATTATAGTCTGAAAAAGAGACGGATTGACCATACGGAAAACTACCAGGCTGACCAATCCTATGCTGAGAATGGCCGCCGGATATATTATTGGCTTCATATTGCGGCTGGCCATCAAGTAGGAAAGCACAGCCATAGCTATAGGGATAATAATAGCGATAGTCAAAGAAGCTAAAGTCATCCTGTTCGGAGAAAGGGGCATAAACATCAACAGGGTAATTACGAAAGTAATAGTGCTGACGAAACAAAGATATTCAGTTGACCTGCTCTTTAAATGGTCAATAATAAACTGGATAACGAGATAAACAAAGATGATGAAAACAAACAGTAGCGCTCCCGCCCAGGTGAGAAAGTAGATTCCTAGGAAAACGCCGGCCAGAAGGCTATAGATAAATGGCTTACTTGCAGTTGCCCATTGTCTGTGCCACAGGTGTCCAAATGTCAACTCCGTGTCTCTGCCAGTCTTCACTGCCAGAATCAGGAACAGCATCGTCACCGTGGTGAATAGCACTTCGGCAACGTGGTAGTCGGTGAAGCCGAGTATTGACCTGCCTAGAAACTCACCAGGGAAGATAGCAACCAGGCCGGCAGCCATTATACCAGCCCAACGATTGAACAGTGCCTTCCCGATAAAGTAGACCGGAATGGTAGTCAGGGCGCCGAGGACTGCAGGGAAATAAACACCCACCACATCCACCGTATGTTGAGTAGGAGAACCAAAGCCGATTAGCCAGGTAACTCCAGAAATCAGGTAGGGCCAGAACTGGAGATTATTAATTCCTGAGCCGCCAGGATAAATCAGATAAGGATCAAAAGCGATAAGATGAGGAAAATTATGTACCAGGTTATCGACAAGGCGCATGAAAAAATAAGCATCGACGCCGGTGAACTTTATCCAGTCGCCGACAAATACTTTATCATAGGGTAAAGCAACTCGAAGGTACAAGGCAGCGCCAAAACATACTGCCAGTAATATACCGGCAATGAGTCCGGAGGGGAATCTATTCTGGTTCATTACATTAGCCCTGAGGGAGATTATAGTCTTGTTTTGATGGTGGTACAAGGTAATGTTGTGCGGGATAGTGTACCATCAGAACATGTAGCTGCGAGGCTTTAGCCTCGCTGAACTCGACCCTAAAGGGTCGAGGCTACATGTATGTGGTGGATGGCGACCTTAAAAGGTCGCCACTACATGTGTGATAAATCCCGACCTCAAGCGACCCTAAAGGGTCGCAACTACATTGGACTTAGAAAAGCCCGAATAGATGATACACTGTCTAAGTTTGTCGTCTGATGTCTGATGTGATAAACTCAACTAGCTTTTGAGGAAGCTGCTTTGAAAATACTTGTTAGCAATGATGACGGTATTTATGCCGAAGGGCTTTGGGCTCTGGTAAAGCAGCTAACAAAAATAGCCGAGGTATTTGTGGTCGCTCCGGATAGAGATGAGAGCGGCTCCGGCACGTCCGTAACACTGCGCCATCCATTGAGAATGATTGAAATAAAGTCGCCGGTAGACGGTGTGACCGCATATTCGGTGGAAGGAACCCCGGCAGATAGCGTTATTCTAGCCCTAAGGCTAATTTCTAAGGAAGGGGTAGATTTAGTAGTTTCCGGCATTAACGAAGGTCCGAATCTGGGTGATGATGCTTATATCTCAGGAACGGTTGGCGCTGCTTTGCAAGGCTTTTTTTACGGCGTTCCGGCTCTCGCCTTTTCCATAGCTGCTTTTGGAGATCTTTATTTTGATGTGGCTGCCAAACTAGCCAGGATAATGGTCAGTGAGCTAGTCGATAAAGGCTTGCCCGGGAGAATGTTGCTGAATGTTAACCTGCCTAACCTACCGCAAGAGAAACTTGAGGGGATTGAGATTACCCGCCTGGGCGAACGTAAATATGTCGACCGGATAGAACCGGGACATGATGGCAAAAGGCAATACCATTGGATTATGCGCGGTAAGTCTGAGTGGAAATCGGTTTCAGGAACCGATATATGGGCACTGGAGCAGAATAAGATTTCGGTTACTCCTTTATTTGGTAATCCCGACGGCTCCAGCCGTGAGCTGCTTAAAAGCGTTGCCCCGGAGCTTTTCCAGAAGTTAGTAAACAACGAAGAGTCCTAAACCTAGTTACAAGTGGAACAACTATGTCGAGATTGATTACGTGAAAAAGATGTAGCGGCGAGGCTTTAGCCTCGCTGAACTCGACCCTAAAGGGTCGAGGCTACATGTGTATGGAGATAGGCGACTTTTCCTGAACTAGATAAGGAATAGAGAGCTATGTCAGAGGTGGTCATTGTCAGCGGCGTCAGGACAGCCATTGGCGCTTTCGGAGGATCCTTAAAAGAAGTCCCCGTGGTGAATCTTGGTGCTCTGGTTATCAGGGAGGCGTTGAAACGAGCCGGCCTAAGACCTAAAGCTGAAAAAAAGCCCTCAGATTATGCCCCGAAGTCACTAAAGGATGCCGGGCCGATTGAGTTGGAAAAAGCTCACTATAACTGGGATGATTCACTCAGGGAAGTACACATTGATGAAGTAATTATGGGCAATGTGTTGCAGGGAGGCCAGGGGCAGAATACTGGTAGGCAGGCTACGATTTATAGTGGCTTACCTAAAGAGACCTATGCCTGTACTGTCAATAAGATTTGCGCCTCGGGGCTTAAGGCCATCACTTTGGGAGCTCAGACGATAGCACTCGGTGAGGCCGACGTGGTGATTGCCGGTGGTATGGAAAATATGAGTCTGGCACCGTACGCATTGCCTCGGGCACGCTGGGGATACAGGATGGATGTTACTGCCAAAGGAGAGGTCATTGACCTGATGGTTTATGATGGGCTGTGGGAGATATTCTACGGCTATCATATGGGGCTAACTGCTGAGAACATTGCCGCTAAATACAACATTTCACGGCTAGAACAGGATGAACTGGGGCTGGTGAGCCATCAGCGAGCCAGAGCTGCTATAAATCAGGGCTTATTCAGGGAGGAAATAGTACCAGTGAATATTCCTCAGAAGAAAGGGGAGGTTGTGGTTTTTGATACTGATGAACGGCCGATGGACACCAGCCTGGAAAAGATGGCAAAGCTGCCTCCAGTGTTTAAGAAAGATGGTACCGTAACCGCCGGTAATGCTTCCGGTATTAACGATGCCGCAGCGGCAGTAGTGTTGATGAGCCGAGAAAAAGCTAAGGAAATGAGGCTGGCGCCGATGGGTATTATCAAGTCTTATGCCTCAGGCGGCGTCGATCCAGCCTACATGGGATTAGGGCCAATACCGGCAGTAAAGAGAGCGCTGGAAAGGGCTGGCGTAAGTATCCAAGATTTAGACATAATAGAGCTGAACGAAGCCTTTGCTTCCCAGGCTATTGCATGCATGAGAGAGCTGGGATTAAGTACAGATAATACCAACGTGCATGGCAGTGGAGTTTCCCTGGGGCATCCCATCGGTTGCACCGGCGCCAGGTTAGTGGTGACTATACTACACGAGATGAAGAGGCAAAACTTGCATCTGGGTCTGGTAGCGATGTGCATCGGCGGCGGCCAGGGCATGGCCATGGTTGTAGAAAGGTAAGCAAGTTTGATAGATTTAATTGTCATTCTGAGTGAAGCGAAAAATCTTCTCAAAAATGTAGCAGCGAGGCTAAAGCCTCGCTGACCTCGATCCTAAAGGGTCGAGGCTACATGCTTGGGGTGGCAGGCTACCCTAGAGGGTCGAGGATTGAGACTTTGGGTGAGACCCTTCGCTACCGCTCAGGGTGACAGGTGAAGGTTCAGGGTGACAGAAGTATGTCAGGAGATTTTCTTTGACGCGGCTTATTATAGTGAGACATGGCCGGACTGAATGGAATCGGGTAGAAAGGTTTCGCGGCAGAGCAGATATCGGACTGGATGAGGTGGGTATGAAGCAGGCTGAAGCTGCGACTAAACGAATTACAGGATGGCCGATTTCAGCGATTTACTCAAGTCCGCTCCGCCGGGCTTTGACCACAGCCGAAATAATGGCGGACCGCGTTGGGTTAAAAGTAAGGCTAATGCCTAGTATTATTGACATAGACTACGGGGTGTGGCAGGGGTTGTCTACAGAAGAAGTTATTGCCAGGGATGGTAGTCTTTATTCACAATGGATAGAAAGTCCGAATAAGGTGAAGTTTCCGGGCGGTGAGAGCTTTGCTGAGGTCAGAGAAAGAGCCGCCTCAGCAGTCAATGACTTGATACAACAGCACCTAAAGGAAACAGTCGTTTTGGTATCACATAAGGTAATTTGCCAGATTCTTATTCTCAGTTTGCTGGGTTTGGACAATTCACATTTCTGGCAAATTACTCAGGATGTCTGCGCCATGAACCTTTTTGAAGTGAGAGGTGGTATACCTTCAGCTTTGTTTCTCAATGACACCTGTCACTTAGAAGGTCTGAACTAAAAATTTTTGTGGGGTTAGTTATGGCAAAATTAAAAGTTGGCATCATAAATGTTACCGGCTATGCCGGTGTAGAATTGGCCAGGTTATTATATAAGCACCCGAAGGTGAAGCTTAGCTCGATTACAGGCCGAAGTGCTGCAGGGCAGAAGCTAGCAGATGTGTTTCCGCACCTGGCGGAAATAGATATGACTATTTCCACCGAGCTTGGCGAAGTCGACCTCGCCTTTTCAGCAATGCCACATAAGTCTAGTGCTGAAGTCATCGTACCCCTGATTGAACAAGGCGTCAAAGTTATCGACATCAGTGCCGACTTTAGACTCAAAGATGCCGATGAATATCCAAAGTGGTACGATTTCATCCATCCAGCGCCGAAATTGCTGCAAAAAGCAGTTTATGGTCTGCCCGAAATCCATCGCGGTGAAATAGCAAAAGCGAATTTAGTGGCCAATCCTGGATGTTATCCTACGGGAGCCTTGCTGGCTTTAGTGCCGGCCGTCAAAGAAGGGCTTATTCATTCGGATATTATAGTTGATAGCAAGTCAGGTGTGTCTGGTGCCGGCAGGACTTTAAACCTCGCAACACATTATACTGAGGCCGTTGATAATGTCCGCGCCTATTCGGTGCAAGGGCACCGCCATCTGCCGGAAATCGTACAGGAACTCGAAGCGCTAACCGGTTTGGCTCCTTCGGTGACATTTTTACCTCATCTGGTGCCTATGTCACGAGGCATACTCAGTTCATGCTATGCCAAACTCAAGGAAGGGAAGTTAGGAAAGAAGAAAGACGAGCTGATAGAATGCTATCGTGATTACTACAAAGGGGAACCTTTTGTCAGGGTGGTGGATAAACCACCTGAGACCAAACAGACCTGGGGAAGCAATCTTTGTCTCGTTTATGCTACAGTTGACGCTAACAACGGCAGGCTTATAGTTATAAGTTGCATAGACAATCTGGTGAAGGGCGCTGCTGGACAGGCTGTACAGAATATGAATATAATGCTTGGTTTTTCTGAGACTGACGGGCTTGAAGCCCTGCCTGTCTATCCTTAATGGAGCTGCCCCCATCGTCTAGGGGACTAGGACGTCAGCCTTTCAAGCTGAAAACAGGGATTCGAATTCCCTTGGGGGCACCAAATTTTTTAGCCGAGCCGAGCCACACATACCTCTCCGCCTTCTATGACCACGGTCATAGTCCGTCGGCAATTAGGACAGGTGAGTGGGCCGCTGTAGTTCATCTTAGATGGCTCCAAGGGGATACCTTTGCCGCAGCCCAAGCAAATTACACCTGCAGGTCGGCTCGAACTGGACTGGTGCTGTTTTTTATGCCGGGCTAGCTCTTCGATATTCTCGAATTCAATTCCACAGGTGACACATTTAAAACGCATCTCTGTCTCCTTTCAATTTCCTTTGGTTAAGGCGGGACATTGTGAATCGTCATATGGCGATATATTAAGATGGGTTCGACATGGATAAAGCCTGACATTAAAGGTCAAACATAGACCGGCGTTTTTTCTTCGGCTCGACTTTTATTTTCTCTAGCTTACTATCTATTTCATCCAGGCGGGAGTCTACATTTTCCAAGTGTTTGTTCATATCTCTCAGTAGTTTCCTTAATTCCTCAAATTCTTGTTTCTGCATTAGCTCCCTCCTTGGTTGTTATAACGGAATGCTGGTTGATAAGTTTACCGTGCGGCTGCATTTATCAATTTCTGGTATTTCAGGCCGGTGCCGGTAAACTCGTGATTCATAATATTCTGAACGGCTTTTTGGTTGGAAAACTGAGCTAGTTGTTTGTAGGTATAGTTTTTGGGTACAGTCTCATGGTCGAGATAGCCGAAGAAATATTTAGACCAAAAGGGCGAGATGAACTCATATCCCTTGTAATTAGCCAACTTTGTAAGTATTTCTGAAAACTTGGAGTCCAATGGTTCCCAGAAGCTGTAAACATCTCTGCCAAACATGGTTGCCTGGGTGGCCATGTTGCTCAAATCACCGAGTTCGCTGTCATATACTTTATAGGTCCAGGCTTCACCGATGATTAGTCGCTTGTTATTAGCGCGGGCGATATCAGCAATAGTAATCGCTGGCTCAAGATAGTCCGCTGGATATATGTGGATGTCGATGTAATCTATGTCAGTATCTCTTGCCAGTGACTTGACATAATCTAAGTTGTTCCAGGTGTCAGCGCCGGCTCCGATAAGCACGCCTGAGCGGTTGAGCCCGTTCAAGACGTAGCGCACGGTCTCTGTGAATTCAGGAACTGTTACTTTAAGGCCCGTTGTCATAGCCTCGGTCGATGGCTCATTGGCCAGGGTCAAATAGTCGGGGTGGATTTCCCTGATAATCCTTTCTGCTATCTGGCGTTTAGTTTGGCGATATTCAGCGAAGGTGAGATTGGAAAAAGATATTTGCAAATCAGTGAAAGATGAGTTAGGAAACAGATTGCCGATGGCAACGAGTATCTTCATGTTTCTTTTTCTCAGTTCTTGGGCTACGTCTTTGTAATATTCCAGGTAACCATCGGAGTTGGGAAAATCTGGCGCCAGCAGGGGATAGCTGATAGCTATTTTAACTCCCTGGACTCCCAGAGATTGCAGCGCATCCAGATAAATCAAGGTGCCTCTGTAATTCTCTTCAGTCAGCAATTTTTCGCCCTGATGACCATTGGCCGGAAGAAGTTCAGCCCCGAAAGTTATTTCGTTCTCAGTTCCGTTCGAGTGGATATTCAGATATTTGTGGAAAGTATCTAACCTCTCGGATATTTCTTGGTATAAACGTTGATATTCTGAAGGTATAACGTAACGTACTTCGGGGCTGGTTTTTATATCTGGCTGTGTTATTGAGGGTTGTGAGGCAGGTGTTGCTGGCTTAGTTTGGGTAGTGCAGCTTAGTGCCATTATTATGGCGGTACCTACGAGAAGAAATAAATAGAATTTACTCAATTTTTCACCTGGCAATGAGCGAGCATCACGCTATTTTTTGTATATGCTGCTTATGTTCCTCAAGGACCTTTTCGTATTGAGCATTGAGCTTACTGTTTAGATTAAGCCACTCCGCTTGGAACTGAGCTTGAAGTTGCGCTTCGATAGGTACAGCGTTACCGGTTTGCTTTTGCAGAGCTTGACTGGATTCCTGTAGGCTTGCCTCAAAACCCTTTTTGAACTGCGTGTAGGTCTGCTGTCGGGCTTGCTCATAATAATTAAGCAGATTAGTTATCCGGTCGAGGATAGTTTCGAGCTGGTTTTTGTTTTCCTTCACTATTCTTAAGCCTGCCGTGGCCCGTTGCATGATCTGTTTGTCTCGTTCATTTTGGGGAAGAATTATATTGTGCATAAATATTTCCTGGGCACCTTGAGCTATATATTTCCTCAGTCCGGTGCCCTTGTATTTGGTCAATTCGGCATCCAGATTATAATCCGTATCTTGAAGGTATTTGGCAGCTAGTTTATTTCCCACGGGAACGCATTCGAATTGTTTAATCTCCTCCCCAGTCAGCTTGCCCAGTTTTTCTACTTTTTCCTGTGCCTTTTCCCAGGCGCTTTTCATCTCACCCATGGTATTGCTCCTATATCAAGAGGGCTTCGGCACAAAGAATTATTATCAAGCGACTTTGGATGTTTCATTTACGTAGAGTGCTTCCCATCTGTGTTGATGGGCTTGTTTAAGTCTTTGAAAACGTGATTGCAAAGCGCTGGAAGTCAGAGAATCTGTTGTCATAATCACTGCATCTTCGCCGTTGTCGGTATAGTAAGCCCGGCGCACACCGACCTTTAGAAATCCATATTTCTCATATAGCGCCTGGGCTTCTTTATTTGAGACACGTGCTTCCAACGTCACCACATCGGCATGTAGCTGAGCGGCCATCTCGATGATTTGAACAAGCAGCCGCTCTCCTATGCCTTGCCGGCGGCAAGAATTTCGTGTAGCCAGTGTAGTTATGTGAGCCTCATCCACCATAATCCAGAAACCAGCGATGCCGACTATGTATTCCTTTGACGGCGATGCAATGTCTTCGCCAAAGAAACGTTCCTGGTCAAAAAAGTGTAGTAATTTATGAAGAAAACCATTGTTCTCGGAATTTTGTGCAGCTATTTCGTTTTCAATAGGTTTGGCGACCACTATGTAGCAAGATAATCGGTTGCGGAGTTCCTGCTTAAAAGAAGTAAACGATGACCTGGGCCATTGTGTCGGAAAAGCCTCATGGTCAATCTCAAGTGCCTGAGGTATATCTTTATCTTGCATGCCTCGCACAATATAACGCATTAGATGTCGTGATATCTTGATTGTTTATTTCAGACTATTGAATGAGATTTTAGCATATTTTCTTTGTCGATGATAAAAAGCCACACTATCATTTCTCTAGCTGCTTGGTTATACTATAAATATATATTCAATTGCCAGACGTAGGAGATTGCGATGAAGGGAAAAGTTGTTGCTGAGGTGTCTATAGTTCCAATTGGCACTGCTGATGCCGGCATCAGCCGGTACATAGCTGCTAGTCTTGAGGTTTTGGAGGGAAAGAAGGATTTATCTTACCGGCTCACGCCAATGGGTACCGTTATCGAAGGTCCGCTCATTAAAGTGCTTGAAGCAATTCGCGATATGCACGAAGTTCCCTTTAGCAAAGGGGCCCCGCGAGTTGTTACTACCATTAAGATTGATGACCGACGGGATAAACCATCAACCATGGCGGCTAAGGTCGAATCGGTTTTGAAATTACGGCCTTCAACTAAAACTTGAAATGGTTGACTTAAGCGTCCAGTTAGCTCCAAGCCATCCAAAAGGCCTGCTCCTAGCCAATCCAGTAATGACAGCATCAGGCATCTTCGGCTATGGAATTGAATATAGCGAGCTAATTGATATACAAAGATTGGGGGCTATAGTTTGTAAGGGCACAACCTTAAAGCCCAGAGAGGGCAATCCTCAACCACGACTGGTGGAAACAGCTTCTGGGATTCTTAATTCTGTGGGTCTGGAAAATATTGGAGTTGAGGCCGTGATAAAGGAAAAGGCTCCTGTTTGGGCTAAGTGGCAGGTGCCCGTTATTGTTAATATCGCAGGTGAAACTATAGACGAGTATAAAGAAGTTGCTGCCAGATTAGAAGGCATTGCCGGCATAAGTGCTATTGAGGTAAATATAAGCTGCCCTAACGTCTCATCTGGAGGAATCGAGTTTTGCACAAACGGCATATCTGCCGCAGAAGTGACTAAAAAAGTTAAATCCGTCAGCAGCTTACCCGTTATCGTAAAGCTAAGCCCCAATGTAACCGATATTAGCGAGATTGCTTCGGCGGTACGCGAAGCTGGAGCCGATGCCATAACCCTGATTAATACGATGCGAGGAATGGCGATAGATATAAATAAATGCCAACCTTGTCTGGGAAACAGCGTGGGCGGACTTTCTGGTCCCGCTATGAAGCCAATAGCTCTTTACATGGTGTATAAAGTGGCTGATATTGTTGATATACCTATAATAGGTTGCGGTGGCATTAGCTGCGCCGAGGATGCTATAGAATTTCTAATGGCTGGTGCTAGTGCTGTCCAGGTTGGCACGGCTAGCTTGACCAGCCCCCAAGCAGCTCTGGAAATACTGACCGGAATTGAGCGATTCATGAGAAAAAAAGGTGCGCCGAATCTGAGGGCCATTATTGGCAAAGCTAGAAGCTAATACCTCGGTTCAGTTATTTCTAGTAGCCACTTCTTTCTTAATAAACTCAATAATCTTGGGTGTGGGGGTACCAGGTCCAAAAACAGCTTTTATGCCTATCTTCCGTAACGTCGGTATATCCTCGTCAGGTATGATGCCACCAGCGACAAGTAGAACATCGGTCTTCCCTTTTTTCTTAAGCCCCTCCGCAATCAGCGGGAACAGCACCAGGTGTGCTCCGGAGAGGATGCTTAAGCCAACGACATCGACGTCCTCTTGTACGGCAGCCTCAACTATCATCTCTGGTGTTTGCCTGATTCCAGTGTAAACTACCTCCATGCCGGCATCTCGGAGCGCTCTAGCCACAACTTTAGCTCCGCGGTCATGGCCATCAAGACCAGGTTTAGCGACCAGTACTCGGATTTTATCTTCTGCCATTGCCTTTCTCCTTATACTTTTTGTGCCAGTTCGATAAGTACACCTTTGGTTGATTTAGGATGCAGGAAGCCAATTTTGCCTGCCAAACCAGGACGACCCTGCTTATCAATAAGTTGAACGCCTTTTTTGGCCAATGTAGTGAGCTCGTGGTCGACGTCCTCGACTTCCAAGCAAATGTGATGAATTCCCTCGCCTCGGTTTTCCAGGAATTTGGCGATGCCGCCTTGTGGGTCGATGGGTTCGAGAAGCTCAATTTCACCACCTTCGCCCATAGGTAGTAGGGCTGCTTTTACACCTTGATGTGGTATGATCTCTATCTTGCTCGGTTTGACACCGAATAGGTTATCATAAAGTTGAAGTGCCTCATCCAGGTTTTTGACTGCAATAGCGATATGGTCGACTTTCTTAATCATTTTCCTCCTCTAGCCCTCTCTCAAAAGAGCTCTGGCTATGGTCATTCTCTGCATCTCTGAGGTTCCCTCATAAATTTCGGTTATTTTAGCATCACGCAGGTAGCGTTCTACCGGATAATCTTTACAGTAGCCATAGCCGCCGTGAATTTGGATAGCATTATTGGTAACCATTCTAGATGTTTCCGCGGCGTAGACTTTAGCCATAGCTGCCTCTTTCATAAATGGCATATTATGGTCTTTCAGCCAGGCAGCTCGATAAGTCAGTAGACGCGCGGCATCGATATGTGTAGCCATATCGGCCAGCATCCACTGAATCGCCTGGAAGTTAGCCAGCGGCTCTCCGAATTGGCGGCGGTCTTTGGCATAGATAAGAGAATCATCAAACGCGGCTTGTGCAATACCCAATGCCTGAGCAGCCACCGTCACCCGGCTGGAATCTATAGCCTCCAAGGCTACTCTCAGCCCACGACCCTTTTCACCCAGAAGGTTGGTTGCTGGAATTTGGCAGTTTTCAAAGACAAGCTCGGTTGTCGATGAGCCACGTATGCCGAGTTTGTTTTCCTCCTTGCCTACCGAGAAACCGGGAGTACTTTTTTCAACTATAAAAGCTGTGATGCCTCGATGCCCTAACGATTTATCGACATTGGCAAAAACGACTGCGATGTCGGCTTCAGCGCCATTGGTTATGAAAATCTTGGTGCCATTGAGGACATACTTATCGCCCTGAAATGTGGCAGTAGTTTGTAACGCTCCGGCGTCGCTTCCAGCTCCGGATTCGGTCAATGCGAAACAGGCTAACTTTTCGCCTTTGGCTAATGGTGTAACATACTTGTGCTTTTGCTCTTCGTTGCCGAATTTGTAAATGGGGTAGCAAGCCAGTGATAAGCTGGCTAGAAAAATCGTGCCCACAGAAGCTGAGGCGCGGCACAGCTCTTCGGCAGCAATCGCCATGCACAGATAATCTCCGGCGCAGCCTCCATACTCCTCAGAAATAGTTATGCCGAACAGTCCCAAACTAGCTGCTTTCTTGATAATTTCAGTCGGACATTTCCCTTCCTCATCGATTTTTGCTGCCAGAGGCTTGACCTCATTAGTGGCAAAGTCGCGCACCATGGCTTGGAACATCTTTTGCTCCTCAGTTAATTGGAAATCCATATGACACTCCTTCTTGTTTTAATATCTATGGGCGTGTCTGTTCAAAAGACAAGGTATTCTTTCTGGCTGCCAAAGACTTTGCGCAGCACGTTGCATATCTCACCTATGCTGGCATAAGCCTCAACGCAATCGATAAATGCTGGCATGGTATTATCCTGGCTACGAGCTATCTCTTCCAGCTTTCTAAGCACTCCCGTAACCTTGGCGTTATCTCTTTTTTTCTTTACCCTGGCCAATCTTTCTATTTGCTTTCTTTCCAGTTCGGGGTTTACACGCAGTAGTTCCGGTATTTGGGTGGAGGGCGTAACAAATTTATTGACACCCACCACAGCAGCTTTATTCTCTTCGATATTCTTCTGCTGGCGATAAGAGCTTTCCTGAATTTCCTTCTGTTGAAAACCCTGCTCTATGGCAGCCACAGCACCACCCAGCTTGTCGATTTTATCGATATATTCTGAGGCTTGCCTTTCTAAAACATCGGTAAGATACTCCATGAAATAGGAGCCACCTATGGGGTCGACAACATCGCCGATGCCCATCTCATAGGCTAATAGCTGTTGAGTGCGCAAGGCAATGGTTACTGCTTCCTGAGATGGTGTGGCATAGGCTTCATCGAAAGAATTGGTATGAAGAGATTGTGTACCGCCGAGAGTGGCAGCTAAAGCTTGGATAGCCACTCTTACGATATTGTTGTATGGTTGCTGTGCGGTTAAAGTACAGCCAGCGGTTTGTGTGTGAAAACGGAGCATCATTGAGCGTGGGTCTTTGGCTTTAAATCTCTGGCTCATAATCTTTGCCCAGAGGCGACGCGCCGCTCTGAACTTAGCCACCTCCTCAAAGAGATTATTATGTGCGTTAAAAAAGAAGGAGAGCCTGCCGGCAAATTCATCCACGTCAAGGCCAGCATTAATAGCTGCCTGAACATAGGCGATGCCATTGGCCAAAGTAAAGGCGATTTCCTGAGCTGCCGTAGAGCCAGCTTCACGTATATGATAACCGCTGATGCTGATAGTGTTCCAACGAGGTACGTAACGGCTGCAATAAGCAAAAATGTCAGTGGCTAACCTCATTGAAGGGCGAGGTGGAAAAATGTGAGTGCCCCGAGCAATATATTCTTTAAGGATGTCATTTTGGATGGTACCATCCAGTTTAGCCGGGTCAACTCCTCGCTTCTTAGCCAAGGCAATATACATGGCGAGAAGTATGGGTGCTGTAGAATTTATGGTCATGGAGGTACTAACTTTTTCTAACGGGATATCTTTAAACAGAATTTCAATGTCCTCTAAAGTATCGATAGCTACTCCGACTTTGCCAACTTCACCCTTAGCCAGGGGATTGTCTGAATCGTAGCCGATTTGGGTAGGCAGTTGAAAGGCAATGCTCAAGCCCGTTAGGCCTTGTTCCAGAAGGTACCGGTAGCGCTTGTTAGACTCCTCGGCAGTGCCAAAGCCGGCGTACTGACGCATGGTCCATAGTCTGCCGCGATACATGTTGGGTTGTATACCACGGGTAAAGGGGTATTCTCCGGGATAGCCTAAAGTGTCATGATAATTGAAGTCAGACATATTATCCGGGGTATAGACGGGCGAGACATCGATTCCGGAGCTGGTCTCAAATTTCTCTTGCCTCTCAGCAAAGCGCTTGAGAGTTGGAGTCAATGTGACTTCTTGCCACTCTTGTTTGTTTTTGCTCGGCATCGGTGGCCTCCTATACTAAATCTGCGATTATGGGCGGAGACATTGTAGCACGAGTGAAAGGAATTGATAAAGTATTTATGAAACAGTTTTACTTGATTCGTAATTTACCGTGGCATATTCTCGGCGGCTAGTTTTTGACCGATAGATAAGGCATCTTTCAACGCTGTTGGATGAAGGTGTATGATTTCTCTTTCGTCGATTCCGGAAAAAACCAGTTCGCCAGCATAGCTGATATCCAGAGTTGTGAACCAGCTTTTGACGGTAGCTATAGCTGGTTCAAACAGATTACGTAGTCTTGTTCCACCTACAGAGATAAAAATTCCTTTGCGTTCTTTACCTGGGTTAATCGCTACTGGTAGCTTAAGTACGTATTTAATGACCCACAATGCCTGACAACGGTCAATCATGGCTTTAGTTTGTGCAGTAACACCCATAAAAAAGATAGGCGAGGCCAAAACTATATGGTCAGCCTCTCTTAAATCGATATGTAGCCATTGCATATCGTCATCTACCACGCATTTACCGGTTTTGATACAGCCGTCGCAGTGGCGGCAGGGGGAGATGTTTAGTTCGCTGAGGGTAACTGTTTTCGTTTCGGCTCCTTGACTAGAAGCACCAGCTATCACCTGTTGAAGCAAATGGTCGGTGTTACCGTCACGACGAGGACTCCCGGCAATACCCAGAACCTTCAGTCGAGTAACAGGTTTTTTATCTGACAATTTACACCCTCGTTATGTTCCGTTCTTTATATAATAACATTTCCTTCGGAGATTTGTGGAAAAATCGTTGTCCTCTCCGTTAGTGTATAATATCCAGCGGCATACACCTTGAGCATGCTGAATTGTAACTTGGTCGTAAGTTGTTGACGAACTGCTTCCGGATGCTTTGCAAGCGGTAGTGAAATAGGATAAAATTGAGGCCGCTTTTGTGGCTGATTACTATAAGGGGGAATTCAAATGACCAAAACCGAGATATTAAAGCAAGCCAGAAAAGAGAACAGGACACAATTGACCGAGATTGAGTCTAAACAACTTATTAAAGAAGCTGGAATACCCGTTGTCGAGGCCAAGCTGGCTCAAACAAAGACAGAGGCGATTTCTTTGAGCAAAAAGATGGGTTTTCCTGTAGTGCTGAAAATAGTCTCACCTGATGTTATTCATAAGAGCGATTCCGGCGGCGTTGAATTGGGCTTAGCCAGCGTAGCTCAGGTGGGTAAGGCTTACAGTAAAATCCTGTCTGCTATTAAGAAACATTATCCAAAGGCGAAAATACAGGGTGTGTCTGTGCAGAAAATGGCACGCCCAGGTGTAGAGGTTATTATCGGCATGACTAAGGATGCGCAATTCGGGCCGGTGTTAATGTTTGGCCTGGGCGGGATATTGGTTGAGGTATTGAAAGATGTTGCCTTCCGAATAGTCCCGCTGACTAAAAGGGATGCCCACGAGATGATAAAGGACATAAAGGGTTATCCAGTGCTTGAAGGTTATAGGGGACAGGAGCCGGCTGATGTTGCTTTTTTAGAGGACTTGATATTAAAGGTTTCCGATTTCGTTGATAAGAATCCGGAGATAAAAGAGCTTGATCTTAATCCGGTTTTTGCTTACAAGAATCGGGCGGTGGCGGTTGATGCCAGGGTAATTCTAGAGCCTGCTTCGTAATCTTGAATATTCGTTTAGCCGAGCTAGAGCCTTTATTGCTCTTTCCGGTGTGGGGAACCCTACCACTTTGCCTGCATCTTGCATTTCCTTTATATCCTGTTCGGCATAAGGTCCATAGATGCAGCATACCAGTGGCTTATCCTGGTGCGCTGCCGCCAGTTCGCTCAAAAGGTGACAAAGGCCAGGTCCCCATTTTTCATCGAAAGCAGCGCCAATAAACAAGACAGCACCCAACTCGTGGTCAGCTAGAAAAGCCTCTAATCCATCAATCAGCGGTTTCATAACTGGCTGGGATGTCATCATTATCGGCCAAATATCTACCGGATTACTAACCTTAAGCCAGGAAGGCGCCATCGTATCGAGCAGCTTCTGAGTCTTGGAAGACAGTCTGTCTATCCCTATGCCCAAGTTTTGGCAGGCATCTATAGCCAGAATACCCAATCCACCGCTAATTGTGGTAACTCCGATTTTTGATTTTTTCATCAGCGGCAATACGGAGAATGTCCTGGCTAAGTCAATGAGTTCTTCTAAATCGCTTACTTGAATTACCCCAGCCTGTTTGAAAGCTGCTTGCCAGGTCTCTTTTCTACCCGTCAGAGAGCCGGTGTGGGACTGAGATGCCTTAGCCGCTTGTTCGCTTTGTCCTGTCTTTAGGGCAAGTATAGGTTTCTTTCGGGCAATGTCTCTAGATATGTTGGCAAAGGCTTTTGTGTCCTGCATGCCTTCGATGTGCAGGGCAATCACCTTCGTTTCCGAGTCATTCTCGAAATATTTTAAGCCCTCGGAGAAACTGATATCACAGGCATTGCCCAAGTCAATGCCCTTGCCGATAAACGTAATCTCTGAGAAGCCAACAAAAAAAACTCCAGTTTGGCAAATAACACCAATAGGTTGCTTCTTCATTTTTATTTTTACGAACGAGGAGCTGAAATTAACGAAAGCATTAGCCGTACCAAAGGTATTAGGGCCTAATATTCTAGCTTGACCAGCTTTGGCGATATTGTCTATTTCCTTCTGTAGCTGTTTGCCCTCTTCGTCGCTAGCATCTGAAAAGCCTTGAGCGACTATTACTATGGCTTTGATATTGCTATCGGCGCATTCTTTAACTAGCTGTGAAACCAGAGAGCGTGGCGTGGCTATCACGGCTAGGTCAATATCGTCAGCTACCTCCGAAACACTTGAATAGGTTTTCACGCCGAGTATTTCGCTAACACTAGGATTTATCGGGTATATCCTGCCTTGATAGCCATAGCTGAGCAGGTTTTCGAGGATGTTGAAAGCTCCCTCGCCGGTATAACGCGAAACACCAATCAGGGCCACCGACTGCGGCTCCATGAATTGTTTCATTATCTTCAGAGCTTGCATAACGCTGTGTCTTCGCACGCCTTTCGGCCAGCAGTTTGTAAGTCTAGCTAATGCTAGCTAAAATTGTCAATAAAAATCAGTAAAAGGTATCAACATGTAGTCAAAGAGCAGAACGACGGAGGGAATCATGAAGAAGGTTCATTTTCTGCTGGCGGTAACTCTTTTAATTATAACCATAGTTATGTCAGGCTGTTTAAGTTTGCCAAAAGATAAAGACGTCCTGTTTCAGACTTCAATGATCAACGTCCTCTCTGAAGGTGTCTATGATAGAGATGTAACGTTTAAAGATTTGAAGAGGCATGGTGATTTCGGAATAGGTACGTTCAATGGACTTGACGGTGAGATGGTTGCAGTGGCAAGTGAATTTTATCAAATAAAGGCAGATGGCAAAGCCTACCCTGTTGAGGATTCGATGAAGTCGCCATTCGCGGTTGTAACTTTCCTTGAACCAGATAAAGCTGTTTCATTAGATAAGGTTTTAGACTATGAACAATTAAAGCAGTATTTGGACAGCATGTTGCCGACTAGAAATATCTTTTACGCAATCAGGGTAGAAGGTGCTTTCAGCTATATTAAAGCGCGAAGTGTCCCCGCCAAAGTACACCGTATCCACCTCTTGCTGAGGCCCTGAAGGGACAAACTACATTTGAACTTCATGATGTGACTGGCACTCTAGTAGGATTTTGGTGTCCGCCCTATGTAGAGGGAATAAACGTGCCCGGTTATCATTTCCACTTTATCACCAGTGACAGACAAAATGGAGTGCACTTGCTCGATTGTGAGATAAAGAGCGGAAAAATTGAAATTGATCATACCTCCGAATTCTTTATGATGTTGCTGAGGGGCGAGAAGTTTTACGAGCTGAAGTTAGAAGCGAGATAGGACATTTTTGAACTTGACCAAATTCACAGCCTTTGTTAGTATTGCTCTTTGAGGGGATATAGCTCAATTGGGAGAGCGCCGCGTTCGCATCGCGGAGGTCGGGGGTTCGAATCCCCCTATCTCCACCAAGTAAATGGCTGAAGAACCAAAAAATCCATCGCCCTATTCCCAAATGTTATGGTTTTGTAACGTTTACGTACTTAATTTTATGACTTCTCCACGGTTAAGCCGCTACAATGGGTATGTTATTCAGTTCACTATAAACTATAATTGTGTTTATTTTAACGACGCCCTTCGGCTTGCTCTTAGTGGTTGTTCTAAAGTCAAACCCGCTATGTAAAAGGAGTATATAGATGTTCAGAGGTGGCATACCAATAGGAAAAGCCTTCGGCATATCGCTCAGGCTACATTATTCCTGGTTTTTCATTTTTGCACTGATAACATGGTCGTTGGCTGCTGTCTATTTCCCAACCACTTATCCAAACTGGAGTCTGTCACTGAAAATAGGGGCTGGTATAATAACGAGCATCTTGTTCTTTGGCTCGGTATTGTTTCATGAGCTTATGCACAGCCTGGTAGCTTTAAGGGAAGGCATACAAATACAGGCCATAACCTTATTCTTTCTGGGCGGCGTGTCAGAGATGAGCGGAGAGCCCAAGACAGCCGGCGACGAGTTCCGTATGGCGGCTGCGGGACCGTTTAGTAGTCTTGTCCTCGGTGGCATCTTCCTCGGGATATTCTTTGTGTTACGGGGTGTGCTGAGCGAAGCAGCCCAATTCGGAGCCGCCATCTCCTACTATCTCGGATTAATTAACATCCTACTTGGCGTCTTCAATCTAATACCCGGGTTTCCATTAGATGGTGGACGTGTACTCAGGTCGCTGATATGGTGGCGAAGCCGAAATATGCAGAGCGCCACTAAAATTGCATCAAATATCGGCCGTGCCATAGGATTCATTTTCATTTTTGGCGGCATATGGCTTGCTTTCACGGGTAACTTCTTCAATGGTATCTGGTTGGTACTCATAGGATGGTTTTTGGAGACTGCTGCTAGCGGCAGCTACAGACAGGTAGTGCTTCAAGACATGCTCAGAGGACATAAGGCTAGCGAAGTAATGTCGCGAGACTGCATGGTGGTACCGCCGGATATCACCGTTGAGCGCCTGGTGAATGAGCATATACTGAGTTCAGGTCGACGCTGCTTCCCTGTAGTCTCGGGTGATCGCACCGAGGGCCTCGTGACATTGAGTAATGTAAGGTCGGTTCCCCGTGATGCCCGGAAGACCACACAGGTGAGAGAAGCCATGACCCCACTCAGCAAGGTGAAATCAGTTTCACCGAATGAAGACCTGAGTACTATACTACAGATTCTGTCTGAAAACGATATCAACCAAGTCCCTGTTGTTTGGGAAAACAAAGTCGTCGGTATCGTGGCCCGGGACAACCTGATCAACTTCATCAATACCAGAAACGAACTGCAGCGTCGTTGAGCACTTGACAGCTAAAAGAATATTTAGGTAAAGTAATGTAATTATAAATTTTAGGACATATTTAATTGATGCCTGTCTGTAGACGGGCTTCTATTTTGAGGGAGGTTATAAGAACATGAGAAGATTCAAATTGACGTATTGGTTAGCTTGTATAGTCCTGCTCTCCGCTATGTTTGGCGGGTTGTTGATTCACTCAGTAGCTCAGGCGCTGCCAAATACAGGTAGGCAGCCAGTTTTGATGGCCCCAAACCAGGCATCACTCGGGACTGAGAAAATCACACTCGCCTGTCAATATCCCACGATTAGCAGCTATGCTGGCTCCTATTTCTCATACACAATTGACTTGCAGTACACGGGAGGCAAAGAGCCGCGCGTTTTTGACCTTCAGGTTAAGGTACCAGACGGTTTCACGTCCGCAATTACACCAAGCTATGGAAGCACCTCACAAATTGCCGCTATTCGCCTTGACCCTCAGAAGGCATACCCGGATTCGATTACGGTTATGGCCACGCCCTATGCCTGGCAGGTGGCACAGCCCGGAGAGTATCCCATAACTGTGTCAGCCAGTTCAGGAGACATTAAAGCCAGCATTGACCTTAAAGCTATAGTAACCGCCAAATATGACCTGGAGCTACAAACTTCGACCGGCTTGCTTAACACTAATGCCACGTCCGGAGAGGATAATTACTTGACTATCTCCGTAAAAAATACAGGGTCGGCTGACCTCGAGAAAATTGAGTTCAGCTCGAAAACGAGTGCCCCCTCTGGCTGGAGTATCACCTTCGACCCGAAAGAGATTGACCTATTACCAGTGGGCGGTACGCATGAAGTTCAGGTCGACATAAAGCCGGCCAAGAAGTCTATCTCCGGCGATTATATGGTTACCATATCGGCTCAGCCGCAAGCCAAGAATGCGTTTGGCAGTTTTGATCTCAGAGTAACAGTGCTAACGCCTACAATCTGGGGCTGGGTAGGTGTCGCCATCGTAGTTCTAGTTATTGCCGGTCTAGCATATATGTTTATGCGCTTTGGTAGACGTTGAAGACAAAATGAGCAAACAGGCCGTTATAGAAACCAAAGAATTAGTTAAAACCTACGGCAAATTCGTCGCCGTAGATAAATTAAATTTATGTGTAGATGAGGGCGAGATTTTCGGCTTTCTTGGTCCCAATGGCGCCGGCAAAACTACTACATTGCTCATGCTGCTTGGACTTACTGAGCCAACGTCCGGCACGGCGCGGATATGCGGTTTTGACTCTACCAGAGAACCCATCAAAGTAAAGCGTATCACAGGTTATCTGCCGGAAAGGGTTGGTTTCTACGATGATTTGACCGCCAGCGAGAACCTGGATTATACGGCGGCACTAAACGGATTGCCACGAGAAATGGCGTCGAAGAAGATTGATGAACTGCTGAATATGGTCGGGCTTTCCGAAGTGGCTAAACAAAAGGTTGGCACTTTCTCCCACGGCATGAAACAACGACTCGGAATCGCCGATGTTATGATTAAAGACCCTAAAGTAGCCCTATTCGATGAGCCAACAGCCGGAATAGATCCTGAGGGAATTGAACAGGTCCTTGAGATGATTGCTAATATGGCAAAACAGAAGGTGACCGTTGTTTTGTCGTCTCATCAGCTGCACCACGTACAGAAAATTTGTACCCGGGTGGGAATACTATCCAAAGGACATCTGGTAGCCGAAGGGTCCGTGGACGAGCTCGGTAGGGAGAAAATCGGCGGTGGCAAGCTGAGGATAGAGGTTCAGGTAGCAGAGCCCACCAGCAAACTTGTGAAGTCGATAGAGAATGTCAAAGGTGTGACCAACGTGGAAAGCGCCGGAGACCTACTACTTATTAGCTGTGACAAAGACCTGAGACGTCAAATATCGAAAGTGGTAGCTGATTGTGACAGCCTTATAGTTCAAATGAAGATGGAAGAATATGGTCTCGATGACATCTATATGAAATATTTCCGCGAGTCTTAATTATGTCCGGGATAGCTGCTGTTTTCTGGAAAGAACTGGCTGACCATTTCAGTAGCAAGAGATTTATCATTCTATCTCTGCTGATTTACCTGGCCGGTATAGCAACCATATATGTGGCAGCGCAAAACATTAGAACAGGTATAACTGAGAACACCCAATTCATCTTTTTGCGGCTTTTCATTGTCTCCGGCGCAAACCTGCCTTTTTCCTTCCCGTTCTTTCTCTCACTTTTTATACCTATAGTTGGCATAGCTCTCGGCTTTGATGCTATAAACAGCGAGCGAACCAGCGGTAACCTTAGTCGGATTCTATCACAGCCTCTTTACCGAGATTCGGTGGTCAACGGAAAATTTCTGGCTGGGCTGGTCATCTTAGCCATATTGGTGGCAAGCATAGTGATTCTTGTCGGTGGGATGGGGTTGCGCATGATTGGCGTGCCGCCAACTGCCGCGGAGATACTCAGGCTTTTTGCCTTTATTTTCGTTAGTATAATCTACGGTGCTTTTTGGATGGCATTGGCTGTACTGTTCTCGGTTTCCTTTGGTCGGACAGCCACTTCAGCTTTGGCTTCTATAGCCTTGTGGATATTTGTTTTCTTGTTCGTATCTTTGATTGCCAGAGCTATCGCCGGTGCGGTTGTTCCTATTGACCAGAACTCGAGTTTAGATTTGATAGCCAGGAACGACGAAATCTATCGTACCATCAGTCGTATTTCGCCAAGTACTTTGTACGGAGAGACAGTTCAAGTTATACTTTTACCGGAGATGGGAAATCCCAGTGCAACGTTGATGTTGCTTAATATCTACGCTGGTGGTATGACACCAACGCCTCTGCCATTAGGGCAAAGTCTGTTGCTGGTCTGGCCTCAGTTGACCAGTCTGATTGCATTGACCGCTTTATGTTTTGCCGGCTCGTATATTAGATTTATGCACGAGGAAATAAGGGCAACTTAAACCCATCATGCGAGCCGAAGCCGTACTTTGACCATTAGTCTCTGCAGGAGCGCAAGATGATTTTGAAAACCCTTGTTGTCGGCCCCTTTGCCAGTAATTGTTATATCGTGGGCTCGGAGTCGAGCAAACGGGGCATTATTATCGACCCGGGTGCTGAAGCCAAGCTGATTCTAAGAACCGTGAACGATTTGGGCTTGACAATACATCTCATTTTGATTACTCACGCCCATATCGACCATATTGGCGCGCTAACACCGGTTAAA
>Ga0315295_10001148_pt1 | contig 22760 bp, 20 predicted proteins | sample YL17G14_0_MG_FD_204453 | JGI IMG/M metagenome (GOLD analysis project Ga0315295, IMG submission 204453) | Sediment microbial communities from Yellowstone Lake, YNP, Wyoming, USA - YL17G14_0 | ecosystem: Environmental > Aquatic > Freshwater > Lake > Sediment | place: USA: Wyoming | collected...
GGCCGGCAAGAACAAGCAGCGGCCCCTCAATGTGGGAAACGGCTTTTCTCTGCGAGGCAGTTAGTTGTTGCGAGAGTATATCGTGCATAGGCGAGCTTACTGCGTGGGCTGCTCTGATTGTTTCAGCTGTTCCATCAGGTTTTTTTCCTGCTGCTGCAATTGTTCCAGAAGCTCCGGTCTTTCAACTTTTATGCGGCCAAGCAACCCGCCTCGCAAGTAAGGTGGATACTGCTGGTCGTTAAGGAAATCTATAAGCGACAGGTATCTTAACAGCTTAAACTCAGGCAGGTCAATCCTGTTTTCATCTGAGTATTTCGACCGGTAGTAGTCATAAACCTCCTGTGCCATTTTTTCTCTGCCGAATGCCTCATCATCATCACGAATTGCATATAACAAATAACCTTCCCTGAGCAGCAGCAGTACCTGCTCCTTTGCATCATCTATACCGATGCTATCGAGCTCCTCAAGAAAGCGTTTTCTCGCAAACTCCACAAGTGAGACTTCGAACTCATTCAGAGGATATAGTTGCCTAAGCTCGTCATAGATTTTTTGTGCCTGCTGCTTATGGCCTGCCTGATAGAAAGAAAAGATGGCGTTTTTGAGCATATTGCGATGGCTGTTCTGAAGGGATTCATAAATCATCTTATCCTGGGGGTTTTTATATTTTCCCATAACTGCCAGCATTGCTTTATTGTATGGCTCGAACATTCGCAAATCGGGACGCAGAAATATATCCTTAAACATTTGTGTCTGTGGCGGCTGTGAATAATTCTCCGAGGGAGCTTCAACGGGGACATCATAGATGAAGATTTTGCCGTTGCGGAAGAGGTTCTGCAAGCTATGAAAGACGATGCGGTCGGTATTAGTTTCAGATATATCTATTTCTCGGGACTTGTCCTTCGCAGCGGTTTGCAAGCCCTTGACAGCCCAGTAGATTGCGTGGCTGTCGGGGTGCCGCCAGTCCAGAGGCAAACACGAGTTTGGGTCAGTCCAGTCAATAGGACCATAGGTTTTGTTTAACTGAAGCACCAGAACTGGGTCGAGTTTCCAGACATTCCGCAGTTGGTAGGCCCTGGTGAAGATGTCAAATTTATTCAGAAGCTCGGTACCCCGAAAGTTATCTATTACTGCGGCGGCGGCTGGAGTAAATCTGGCGGCATTTTGACGCAGCGATAAATAATTGCTCATAAACTCTTGAGGTTTAGAGCCGGAGAATGATTTGTCAGCGGATTGGAGAGCTACGATTAGCGGCTTAAAATTAGGGTCTTCTGCGATTTGGTCCCATTCTTTAGGGGCCTGGGCAAGGACGTCGAAATACTGGTTATCAGCAGGACCGAGCAATAGTTCCATAGCCATTGCTAACTGAATCTTATAGTATTTGTGCGCATCATCAGTTACTCCACCTATTTTGTGCTGGAATATTCTGGCAAGCTCGTGATAGAGGGCAAGGCTTTTGGGGTTTAGCGGAATGCCCTGGTCGCGGAGCAGCTCGTAGCCATTTTTCACCCATCGCCACCGCTGGTCCGGCTGGGTTGCGGGTATGGCAACGGAGATGTTGTAAGCCATATTCCAGGCCTGGAACTCCCAGACGGACGCGAAACGGGGCTGCAGAGTAGTTATCCATTCGGCAAGCTGTTTTGCGTCAAAGAATTGACCCTGTTCTTTCAGTTGGTCTGCCCGCATCCACAGGACATCCACGACCAGGCCGCGGAAGGCCCCCATTGCAACGGTTGCAAACGCCAGCGAAGGCGGGGCATTTTCCAGCGGCGCATTGATTATCAGCTTCATTTGCTGCCGCTGAGAATTTATATAATCCAGACGCGCACCGGCAGTAATAAGCAAAGCAGCGGCGATAATAATGCAAACGGAACAGATTATCAGGTCGCGCAAACGCATAAACAGGACCTAAACTATAATCTTCGCAATCTCTTTATAACTAAAAATGAGCACCCCAACCAGCAACAGCACAGACGCTCTAATACAAACCATAAGGCCGGCGACCCTGGCAACTTGCGACCAGCTCAGCAACCGCCCGGGAACCAGAAATTTAGCAGGGTTAAACTTGTCAAACTGAGGTAAAAACCGAACAACAGGTTTGAGAGTATAAGAATATACGCTGCTTAAATTTCCGCTGAGGAAGTCAAAAGATTCGACAACGAAACCGCTGAAACTTGCGGTGAGGAAAAACACAAGGCAAAGCAATATCGCAACCGGAAATGAGAGAAAAGTCGCGGATAGTATCCCTAAACAGGCAAGGAAAATTAAACGGCAGAGGATTAAAAGGGCGGCTCTTATAAAATTTGCGGTGAAAGTGTCGGCTTTATAGAGCACCTCAAGACCATCTTCAAACGGAAAGATTACTACCGTGTCGTTTAGAGGGACATTGAGGAACCCGACAGCGAGATACCCATCTTGGGCTACGGCGTCGGCTGGGACTCGTATCTCATAGGATGTGCGGACAGCATCTTTGCGCTCAAATGAGTAAATACGGGTTTCGAACTTGGTGCCATATTTGACCTGCCGATAGTCGCCCACGAGCCACTGGCTAAAGACCTGCGAGTCGGGAGGAGTTACAGAGACATCGTATTTGAATTTTACAAATAAACTCTCGTTTGGGTCGAGAGGTCTGACGTTGTGGAATTCCCAGAGCAAATCCTGGCCGACCGCCGCAGCTCGTTTTTCGAGTTTTTTTAGTGTAGTAAGCCGGCCAATAATTTCCTGGCGAGAGAGTCCCGGGAATAACTCGCTTATTTGGCCGCCCTTTTCAAGCTCTTTATAGGTGTTAAGGACCTCCTTGCTAACATCTACCTGGGCAGGGGTCAAGCCGACACGCGCGGTGAAAAACTCGTTGTTGAGCTGGTTCTGCTGTTCTTCGGTTACGTGCGAAAATCGCGGTATGTAAATGGTAATTGCATATATTGTAGCTGCAAACAGCGTAAGCAGTGCCGCATCCAGCAGTATTACGCCGACCAATTTGCCTAAAAGAAGCTGAAACCGGCGAATGGGCTTGGTGATAACGGTATATATCTGCTTTTGCTGGAGGTCGCTGGTCAGCGAATAAATTGAGACTATTATCGTCAGTAAACAAAGCAAGAGATTTGTGAGCGAAAGGCCGTAGCTTACAAAGGTTTGCAGCCGGCCTTTTATGGTGCCGTCGCCTGTCGCCGTAACGCCCATAACCGGAAGCAGAATGAGCAGCAGGATTATAAAAACTGTCGCGATTTTCATCCGCAGGGCCTGCTTTACAGTATTTGTCGCGACAGCCCAGATACTATGCATCGGTGTTTTCTCCTGTTGCGGATTTATCGGGTTGCTCTTTGTCGGCGTTTCGAGTCGTCGAGCGACCCGTGAGCTGGTCTAAGATACTTTTCTTGGCTTCGCGCTCCTCAACCGTTTTGTGCTCAACTGGTTCTGTTTTTACCTTTTCGCCTTTAACGGTTTCGTCTGAAGGAGATGGTTTAACCAGCTCAGTTAGTTTACTTAGCAACTGTTCATCAGGTAAAGTTTCAGCAGGCGTGACCTGCTCCGTTGTCGGGGTTTCTGGAGGAGTTTCCTGATGTATTGGTGCTGAAACGAGCTTATCGAGTATATTTTCTCCGGCAGAGGTAACAGTAAGAAAATCGCCGAGTTTGGTTGTGCTGACCGCCCCGCTTGTGGGCTGGGCTTGTTGCTGGGCGGCTGCAACCGTTTTGATGAAAAATGTTTCGAGCCGCTCCATAGGAGAAGTTATGACACAATCGGCGTGCTCGGCCTGAACTATCTGCTTTATCTTCTCGACAGCGGCATCGCTGATAGCGTTGGTAATAATTTGCCTTTTATCAGTTTGCAGCAGAAGGTCTTTGACCTGACCTTGTGCCTGGACTTTGCCGCCGTAGAGGATTGCGATTCTATCGCATACATCTTCGACGTCGGCGAGCAGGTGACTGGAGAGCAGAATTGTCTTGCCACGCTCTGACAGTTTGAGAATTAAATCTTTTATCTGCCTTGTTCCGATAGGGTCAAGCCCTGTTGTCGGCTCATCCAGTATCAACAGGTCCGGGTCGTTTATCAAGGCCTGTGCCAGGCCGATTCTGCGTGCCATACCCTTTGAAAATGTCCCTACGGGCCTGTTTGCCACGGCCGTCAGGCCTACCATATCGAGCAGAGCTTCGATACGCATTTTCCGCACCCTGGCAGGCAGGCCAAACAATCTGCCGTAGAAGTCCAGGGTTTCCCGGGCGTTCAAATAGCGATAGAGATAAGATTCCTCCGGTAGAAAACCGATTCTGGCATTGATTTTAGGGTCGGCGCCATCGCCGCCCAGAACTAAGGCCCTGCCTTTTGTAGGGTGAAGTAAGCCGAGCAGGAGTTTCAACGCGGTTGTTTTGCCTGAGCCGTTGGGACCTAAAAGACCGAACACTTCGTTGTGCTGAACTTGCAGGTTCAGGTCATCAACGGCGTAAACCTTGGCCCTGCCCCACCAGTCGGAAAAAATCTTGGTCAAAGAGAAAGTTTCAACAGCATATTCCATAGGCAAATCAAAAATCAAAATGCTCTGTAGGAAAAAGCGTAAGTCATTTCTCGACCCCGATAAACGACATCGGGGCTCGAAATGACACCCTTAAATGTTTTCTACGAAGCAAAATCGAAATTGTTGAGCAAAGGTCAGCGTCAGCAATTTTGAATTTTGCATTTTTATATTTGCACTTTCTGCGGTTCGTGGTCAAGCTCCTCACCATAGCGGACAAGCCGGGCGCTGTTAAAAACCACAATCAACGAGCCGACAAAATGTAAGACCGCGGCGTAGGCCGCCGGCAGCCATGCTGCCGCTGCTGCGGTATCACCGAGAATGATAAACATTACTCCGAAACCAAGATTTTGGTTAATAACCCTTCTTGTTTTGCGGGAAAGTAGGACAAGAAAAGGCAGCCGCTTCAAATCGTCGCTCATCAGCGCAATCGAAGCAGAGTTTATGGCCACGTCACTGCCGGCAGCTCCCATAGCAATGCCCAGGTCGCCGGCTGCCAGAGCCGGCGCATCATTGATGCCGTCTCCGACAACGACAACTGTGTGACCGTCTTTTTTAATCTGCTCGACAATCGCTAATTTGTCCTGGGGCAAACACTGTGCCTTAAAATCGGTGCAGCCCAATTCGGCGGCGACACGGCTGGCAACCTCGCTGCGATCACCTGTGAGCATAGTTATTCTTTTTACGCCGATATCAAGCAGCTCTCTGACGGCGAGCTTCGCCTCAGGTCTGGTTTTGTCCTGCAATCCGATCCAGCCGAGGCACTTCGAGTCCTTCGCCACATAGAGGGTGCTGAAGCCCTGCTCCTCATGCAAACTCGGGTCAGGGACACCGGCAGTATCTACCTTATTTTCTTTAAGGAAGGTGTCTCTTCCGACTATGATTCTTGCCGAATCAACCACAGCAGTTACGCCTTTACCAGGAGTTTCCCGGAAGTTTTCTGTTGAGGGCAGGGAAAGGTTTGCCTCTCTGGCGACCTCCTGGAGTGCTCTTGCAGCCGGGTGCTTACTCATCTGTTCGGCAGCGGCAGCGACGGCTAAAAGTTCGGCCGGCGAAACACCTTCAGCAGGTGTGAGTTTTGTCACATACAGCCGACCCGTTGTCACCGTCCCCGTCTTATCGAATACCATTGCCGTAATCCTGCCGGCAATCTCGAGGTCAGCGACATTCTTTATAAGGACCCCCAGGCGGGAGGACGCCGAAATCGCCGCGACCATTGCTGTGGGCGTAGCCAGAATTAAAGCACAGGGGCAGGAAACGACAAGTATCGTAATCGCCCTGTCGATGTCACGGGTGAAGAACAGAACTATCCCTGCAATCATCAGAATTGTCGGCGTGTACCACTTAACATAGCGGTCGATTATTCGCATAATCGGTATCCTGGTCTGCTCGGCCTGCATAATAAGCGACTGGACTTTGCCGAGAGTTGTGTCCTTCCCCGCCTTGGTGACGGTAATATCAAGCACGCCGGTCAGGTTGCTGGTGCCGGCAAAGACCTGCATTTCAGGCACTTTGTCCACAGGCAAAGATTCGCCTGTTATCGTTGCCTCATTGACGGAACTGAGTCCCTTAATAACCTCGCCATCGGCTGGTATATTATCGCCGGGACGGACGCGGACACAATCACCGGGCCTTAATCCGCTCACACGCACCTCTTTTTCGCTGCCGTCCCTGTCGAGGAGATTCGCCTTTGTAGGTGTAAGCTTTATCAGTGATTCAATCGAGGCACGGGCGCCGAGGGCCGTGCGCGTTTCAATAAGCTCGCTTAAGAGCATAAAGAATGCGACAATACCTGCTGTGGCATATTTTTGCGTTGCGAAAGCAGCGATTATTGCCAGAGCCACCAGCTCATCCATGTGCATCTGTCTCCTGGCGAGACTCTTTATTGCGTGCAGAACAATAGGGGTACCGAGCAGTATTGCGGCAGCCATTGCCAGGAAGTCGGTGCTGAAGCTGCCGCTGCCATAGAAGAGCCTGGCGACGCCGCTATTTATCAGCAGCATCCCCCCTGCCAATGTTCCCAGCAGGGCCATACTTACACGAATCTGCTTACCGTGAGTATGTCCGGCGGCAATATCTTCTTTGAAATGTAGATGTTCGTGAGCCATAGTTCTCGTTTCTCGATGCTCGTCGAGTATCGAGCATCGAGTATCCATAAGTCTCAGTCTTTCTGTGTTTTTTGCTCCTTACGGGATTTCGGTTTTAATGATGGGTCCCTGCCCACGAGGACTCGGAGTTCTTTGCCTCCGGTACCCTCGGTCGGCTGAATAACAAATTTCTCATCAGCATTGTTAAGAACATATTCTATTGCATCCTGATAAACTTTCTGAATAACAAGCTCCGGACGTTTGCGATATTCAGGTAATAATCGCTGCAAATAATCTGCGTTGGCTTTGGCAGCTTCCACAATCTTTGTGCGGTAGGCCCGTGCCTGGGCGATTTTCTCCTCAGCGGTGCCAGCCAACCGAGACCATAACGCCTCTTTTTCTGCTTCGCCAACGTCTTTACCATGCAGAACTGTTAACAGTTGCTCGGCAACCGGCCCGGCAGTTTCGTTGAGGGTGTTTTCGGCATACATTCTGGCCTCGCTGATTGTTTTTTGACTTGTTTGACTGGCTTTAATCGAGGCCAGAAACGCCTCATCGGTCTGCCGGGGCCAGGTTACGTCGGTCAGATACGCGTCGATAATTTTTATGCCGCTCTCTATTTTATCCAGCCGTTCCTGCAGCAATCTTCTAACATGCTTCGGAATTCTATCCCGGCTCTCAATTGCCTCGTCAATAGTATAATTGACCATTGCGGTTACGACCGAATCCTCAACAATGTCCTCCAGAATCGGCGTTATACTCTTTGTTATAACATCAAAATAAACCTCGCCGGGTTTTACATCTTCGACATAAACATTTCTAAAGAAGCGTTCAGGGTCATCAATCTGATAGCTTATCTGCCACTTGCAATGGATGATGTTGTAGTCACTGCCGTCGGAACCTGCGATAACGTCACTTTGTTTTTCACTTCTGGTGATGCAATAGCCGTCCTGCAGAGGTTCAAGCTTTTCAGGAGGTGGGGTCTTTCTTTTCTCGAGTATCTCTTCCTTCGTCTGGAAATACCAGAATGAGTTGATGGGCAGGGTTACTTTTTTCTCCGTTGGTATTCTTACAATTTCGTCTATCGGGTATGGGAATACCCAGTGTGGGCCGGGACCAAGGACCCTTTCCTCACCTACGCCGAGAATCTTTCCGAACCGCAGGACCAGCGCCCGCTCATCAGAACCGACAGTTTTGAATCCCGATGCCAGAAAAGCTGCGACCACCACAATCATTATAATCTTGAGGATAATAAAGCTGATTCTAAGTGCTTCAGCCAGAGACCTGCCGCTGGCATCAAGCTCTTCGCCGGTAAAATTCTTTGGCGGTCCGGCTCGCAAATCATTATCGTTTTTCTTATTTTGCTCTGCCATTATTCTCGTATCGTGCCCTTATTCTTTTTTCAGTCCCGGAGAATGAACCTCTTTCAAGTTTGGGTCAGCCGGCTGAATTAGAGCCGGTCCCTCCTTCGGTTTCAGAGAAGGCATTTCCCTCAGAAGTTTGAATGGCTCTGAATCTGTGCTTAAAATAATAGTTGCCCTTTCCTCTAATACCTTTTTGAGTGTTTCGATATCCCGCAAAAACATTGCGAGCTGAGGGTCTTCTTCAAGCAGTTTGTAGTATTTCGCGGCTTCAGCATCACCCTGGCCCTGTATCGCCTTTGCTCTTGCTTCAGCGGCAGCAAGCAGCTCTGTTTTTTTCGAGTCGGTGTCGGTTTTTATCCTGATTGCCTCCGCGTTGCCCTGCGCAATAGTGGCCTCGGTTCTTCGATTCCTTTCGGCCTTCATCCGGTCAAAAACATCTTTGCTGACATCGGAGCTTACCTTGAGCTGCTTTATGCCGACGGTCCTGATATCGATGCCGTAATTACCCCTGGCAGTTTGTTTGAGGTCGGCAAGCATTTCAGCCCCAATTTCTTCAAACTTTATTTTATTTGGGTCGCTGTTGACAAACTCACCGAAGGAGTGCTGGCCGATTATCCTGTTTTGAGTGTCACTGATCTGGCTGAGTAACTTACTTTCAGCTTCCTTAAGAGTTCCTACGGCATTAAAGAACTGCAGCGGCTCGGCAATTCTCCAGACAACGTAAGTATTTACGATAATCGGCACGGCGCCTTTGGTTGTGGTTTCGCCGAGGTCGGCTTCGAAAACTCTCATCCGGGAGTCAAATTTATACACTCGCTGGATGGGACTCGGCCATTTGAAATACCATCCCGGTGTGGGGATTGGACGAGTGGGTTTGCCAAAGGTCGTTACTAAAGCGGTTTCTACCTCTCTTACCTGGAACGAGACAAGATACAAACCCATAGCCGCCACTATTAATCCGATGAGAACTGTAATTGCTGCGTTTTTCATTTTTTGCCGCTCTCCTGTAAACCAGTTATGTCATACAGACTTGGCGTCAGTTTTTCCTCAAAATTGACTATGAAAACCTGCATATCGTTGGGGTCGGCAACCACAACATATTTCCGTACGCTCTTGAGGGCTTCTTCGAGGATTGCTGATTTTTGCTGGCGTTTGTAGATTTCCTCCGCTGCCCTGTATGCCTTGAGCTGGCTGGCAAAGCGAAGGCCGGTTGCCTGTGCGAGTGTCGCTTTTCCGAAAGCATAACTCTGTGATTCTCTAAGGGTCTTAAAGATGTCGCCGCTGGCTTTTGCAAAGGCCGTATCCAGTTCACCGCCGAGCCGTTCGGCATCTTGTTGCCTGTTTCCCTCTTTGGCTTGCTGGTATTTCGCCGCAAGGTCATAAAGCTTGTCGGCATCCTCTACGGAGCCAACAAGTGTGCTCAAACTTTTATTCCGCTCTGCCTGGGCCTGGAGAATAAGCGCCTGCTTTTTCTGAACAGCGCCAATAACCTTCTGATAATCTGCCGCCACTTCGACCGGCGGATGGATACCCTGTAAACCCAGAAATACGATTTCGACACCCAGGTTTGCCCGGTCGGCGGCTTTTTGGATGTTATCAGTTAAGACCTTTTTGGCCTCGGTTCTGCCGGCTCCAAGCAAACTTTCGGTCAGGATGCCTCCAGCTTGACCCTGGTCATCAACTTCGACCGTAGCACCGGCTGCGAATTTAGCAAGCTCGTGGTAACAAATTGCCTCCAGCAATTTTTCCGGCTCGCTATGATTATACAGGTAAGAGTACAAATCCTTTATCCTGTATTGGACAGGGATATTTGCCTTAACGAGACTTACGGGCACTGCCGCCTCGGCTAAATTTCCGCCCGAATATCGGCCCGCGACAATCACACTGTATTCTTCCTGGAAATGGGTCTTGCCCCATAACAGCGGCTCACGAACTACCTCTTTGGTTTTCGGGTCAACCCTGGGGACATAGCCGATATGAAGCTCCATAACCTTTTTTGTGGGATATTTGTAGGCGATGTCGATCGGCCAGGGCCATTTGAAAGTCAGGCCGGGGCCAATGAGCCGAATATCGTTTGCATCATTTACGGGGTTGCCGAAGTGCTCTATTATTGCCTCTTCGTTTGGGGCCACCACAACAATGCAGCTTAATAGATACAGTGTAACAGCGGCAAATAAAACCAGAGGCACAATCGCTTTTTCGAGGAGCTTGTAAAACCAGGTATGAGAGACTTGAAAGCCGAACTGATAGTCAATAGCGCTTGCAACGCTGCGCAATATCCCGCCCGGCTCATTTATAAGCCCTAACAGTCTGCTGTCGAAAGCACTTCTGCTGTATTGGTCTTTCAGTCTCGGACGATATATGTCCAGCACGATATTTAACGCCGTCTCCACGCCGAGCATAATGAGCAATATGAGGACAGCGACCGCGATTATTTTTGCCACAACGAAAATCTTAAAGTGCGCCAGCGCCAGACCTATTGCCAGAGCAAAGCACAGGACGGCCACAGCGAGCAGAAAGCTGCCGCCGGCCCTTAACGGTTTCCACTGTGGCTGGGCAGACAGCCCGGTAGCATAGCGGGAAACCAAAAAGCTCACAAATGCTATGGCTGTCAGGAAAACCGCACAAAGCAACCCGCTGGAGGCGGGCTTCACTTCGACCTCGGCACCTCCCTGAATAGCTCTCAATAAATACAGCCCGATACCTGTCTGATAGGCAGCAATTATGGCGGAAAATATCGGGATGAACCATTTTTCCAGTATCTGGAGACGATGCTGAGCGACTGCGAATAAAGCGGCATGTTCGCCTTTGGCTTGAAAGATTGCTGCTGTCTTCTCATCCCTGGCCAGTTGACCCATATCGAGTTTCTCCTGCTCGGCCAGGGCACGCTGATGGAACTGGATAACCAGGACAAGCCAAATCAATGCTGCTGACAGGACAAACCAGCTAATTGCGGAGATTGCAAAGCAATTGCTCCACCTGCCTAAAAAGAAGATGATGCCGAAAAAGAGGACGCTCAAAATCAAAGAGACCAGAGCTGTGTGTTCAGGGCGTTTGGACGATGTTGTCATTTTTTATCCAGGTCAGTGCTTTGAACAAAGAAATCGCAAAATAGTATTTACTCAATAGGGTGCAATCTCTTTACAAGGTAGAAGTTGTGTAATATAACAATAGACATCGCTTAAGCATAGAGTCAACCGCGAAAAAAAAGTGGGTCCCAAAACCGGTTATGTATAAACTTTTGACGATAGCCAAGAACACTTTCACAGAGACAATCAGACAGCCGGTCTATGCCATAATCATTGTCGCCGCTCTGTTTTTGTTCTTTATCAGTCCATCTTTGACAATGTACACTATGAGCGATGACAATAAACTCTTGCGCGAGATAGGATTATCTACGCTGTTCTTAAGCAGCTTGTTCATAGCGGTATTTTCGGCTTCGGGGGCTGTGGCGGAGGAAGTGGAGAATAAAACCATAACCACCGTCCTCAGTAAGCCGGTCCAACGTCCGATATTTATCGTGGCAAAGTTCTTGGGGGTAGTTGCTGCTGTGGCTCTGGCACATTATATTTGCACAATTGCTTTACTTATGGCAATCAGACACGGTGTCCTTGAGTCGGCCTCAGAAACCCACGACTGGACGGTCATAGCCACAGCGGGAGCTGCCGTGGGCGCAGCATTTGTGCTAAGTGCTTTTTTTAACTATGTTTATGACTGGAAATTCTCCTCAACAGCTATAGTGCTGACCGGCATATTTGCCACTCTGGGCATAGTATTTCTGGCCTTTATCGACCGGGACTGGAAATTTAACCCTCACAACAACAGGATGAATCCGGTGGATATCTATGGCTCGGTATTGCTGCTTCTGGCCGCAATTATAATTGTGGCCCTGGCGGTGGCACTTTCAGCCAGGTTCAATATAGTAGTAACGCTTTCGGCCTGCATCGGGATATTCCTGTTGGGTCTTATAAGCGATTACACGTTCGGCAGGTTTGCGGAAACGCAATTATGGGCCAAAATAGGCAGATTCCTTGTGCCGAATCTACAGGTCTTCTGGATTAGCGATGCCATTTATGAAGGAAGCACGGTCCCTGTCAAATACATCCTGATAAGCGCTGCTTATGCCTTGTGCTACGCGGCGGGGATACTTTCGCTGGCTATTGCTCTATTCCAGAGAAGACAGGTGGGATAATTCGTCGTGCGTACTGCTTCTGTCATTCTGAGCGCCAGCGAAGAATCTGGCCTATGAAGGAGAGATTCTTCACTTCGCTACGCTCCGTTCAGAATGACAGAGGGGCTATTTACGCATCACGCATAACAGTCTTGATGACTGCTATTTCGTCGCAATTCTGCTGTTTGGGGCAGCGGGCACAATCCTTCCAGACCTTCATCGGCAGCAAATCCATCGCGATTACCTCAAAGCCCATTTTCTCAAGAAACTGAGGTTTTAATGTAAGAACAAAGACCCGCGGCAGGCCGAGTTGACAAGCTTTCTCAAGAGCAGCAGTAACCAGCATTGTGCCGACACCCTTTCCGGTATGGTCCTTATCAACCGCCAGCGATTTTATTTCCGCTAAGTCGGACCAGATAATCTCTAATGCGCAGCAGCCAACCACCTTACCATCGAGTTCAGCAACGGTAAAGGTCTGCAAATTCTCATAGATGTCAGCCAACGAACGAAACAGCATCTTGTCGAGTTCGGCGTAGTAATTGATGAGGCCATAAATGGCCTTGACATCCGAGATTTTTGCATTGCGTATGTTCATAGCCGAAAGTATAGCCACCAGGACACAAAGGCACAAAGGAAAAAATTAGCCACAGATTTACAATAGTTGTCATTCCCGCGAAACCTGTCCGCCGGTCGTCTGGCGGAGCGGGAATCTATTTATTTTTAGCCACCAGGACACAAAGGCACAAAGAAAAATATAGTTGATTCTTTTAGTGTCTTAGTGCCTTCGTGGCGAGACAAAAAATGTGTCTATGGCGTTACAAGCTGGGTTCGGAAGGTCCTTTGTTCTCGCGGGAGTAGTTTATTCTGAATGGGTCCCTGCGGGGTGTCAATCAACAATGTTCCATCATCGCTTAACAGGTAAATATCGGTGCTGCCCGCGAACTGGAATACTGCCTCGGGAGTGAGTATCACAAAATCGCTTAGTTTAGTTAGTGTTCCGGTTGTTATGTCATATTTATAAAGAATTTGCAGCGGCTCTTCATCCTCTGACTTGTGTGAGCCGGCAACGAGAAGATACTGGCCAAGCGAAGGTGAATATTCGATGCTGCGTATGCCGAAGCCGCCGAGGTCTAATAAAATCGGCGGGCCAAACTGTGGAGCCGCACCATTTAGGACCACCTCTTGTGGGTTATAAAGCTCGATAATCAGCGCTTTCTTGACGCCGCCAACATCCGGTCTTGGATTTCTAAAGCCGAGCAGCATAGAATTGCCGCCGGCTGTTGCAGATAGTCCTTCGATATTTAAGCCCTTGTTTTTTGGAGCGAGCTCTGGAATTTCATTCGGGTCAATATGGCCGTTCTTTACCCCTATCGCATCAGCAAGACCTAAATTGTAAATCGAATCATACACAATCAAGTCATCGACTAACTTAATGTAATTGCCATTTACTGTGACGTTTATCTGTTGCCCGATTCTGGTCACGGTTGTTGCAAAGAACTGATACCGGCTGAACCAGTATTTGCCGTCTTTATTTCTGCCGTGAGATGTTATCCAGAATATCCTGCCACCAAACCATGTTGCCCCTTCGATATCAGTTTCGGGCTGGCATGGGTCGATATTCAAAAAAGCCCCGATGCCCGGCTCTGCAACAGGAAATGAGCCGGGATTGTTTGAATCGTAGATACAGAGCCGGTTGCCCTCATCGTCAGCCACAATAAATAGCTTTGAGTCCAGCGACACCGCTGCAGAGGCATCAGATATTCCCCGGAACATTTCGAACGTCCTTGCTGTTACAGGGCTCGACCAATTGGTCTCATTAAGGTTGCCTGAGGTGTCACGGGCTTTTACTCTGTAGGTATATTTTGTGCCTGAAGCGAGATTATTTGGCTCGAAAATGTTGCTATACTGCCATCCGCTGTCAGGCCCATTGCCTGATGTGCATTGGAAATAATACTGGATGCCATTCTGGAGGTCGGATGCGACAGTTGCGGCCATATAAATTGATTTCGTCGAGGTAGTTGCCGGCTCGACTTCCCAGGTCATAATATTTGGCTCCGGTGCGGTAAGGTCAGCGCCCTTCAGCCAGTTTTCGGTAAGCACTTTCAGGTCGCCGGTAGTTATATTTGCATCGCCTGTAAGCTCCGCTATGCCGCACGGCGAAGTTTCTACGCATCCGGATTTCATCCAGTGCTCGGCGAAAATTACAAAGTCATAAAAATCAACATCGAGGTCGCCATCGAGGTCGCCATCGGGTCGATTTATGGGCAGCAGCGAAAGAATCGCATTTTTTAGCATGAGTTTCCCCTGGTTGGTGGCATCGTCAAAAAACTCGTATGTCATTTTCGGCATTGCAAAAAATAAGCGAGGAGCGCCAGGAGCATAAAGAGAACCATTATAATAAAAGCTTTCACTACCCACCCACCGAGCGATTGCTACATCGTTATTACTTGTGGCCAAAACTGTCCCGTTGCCCGCGGATGTCTGGTCGGAGTGCTCGATTTCTTTACCTGTCGTTAAAATCTGCACTATCCCTGTGGAAGTATCAACACCTGCGAAAATTTCATCATTGGGTTCAGCAATACTCAGGTATGTACACGGGTTGGTGCTTGTCTTATCACCATCCAGCCAGTCCCAGTATCTATGTCCATCGCTGCGGGCAAGTCTTATATTGTGATTGAGTATCGGCACATTCACATCATTCCAGAAATCAGAGTCATCGTTGTAGCTTCTACTGGAGTTATTGGGTGAGATAATAATCAGGTCTGCGGACTCAAGCTCAAGCTTCTTCTTATCGCTCAGGTCTTCCACATACCGGTTAGGGTCTATATGGACCTGGACATTCCCCCTGTAAATGTCTTGCAGAAATTCCGTATAACCCCGTTCAGAATCAGTGGAATCCATCGTTACAATGATGACGTTATAGGGCGCAGCTCCGCACCGGCCTGTTATAACTGCCAGTATCACCAATACCAATGCTGGAGATTTGATTCTCACACATCTCTCCATACAAGACAACTAAGGGGGCCGATATAGATATCGTAACGGCTCATTTGTTTTACATTATAACAGAAAAACTTGTTAAAAACAAGGTGTTACCGCCAAAACTCCTCAGTGGCAGTTGTGTTTAACAAACAAATGTGCACCTTACCCTGGTTTGTAAATTCCCCAAAAAAGACTGGAAAAGCGAATGAACCTCGTATATCGTATTGCGTTGTGCGTATTGCATAATTGAAAACCAGGTAAAAACCCGCCGTGAAACGGCGGGCTAAATACTACGAACTAATTTATGCGATTTATACTTATTGACAAGGTTGTTTCGCTGGATAGCGGCAGGAAGATAAAAGCGGTCAAGGGTCTTTCTCTGGCGGAAGAATATCTGGCAGACCATTTCCCTGCATTTCCCGTGCTGCCAGGAGTGCTGCTATTAGAGGGGTTAATCGAATCGGCGTCCTGGCTGGTGAGAGAGGCAGAGAACTTTGCCCATAGTATGATATTGCTTGAGCAGGCCAGGAATGTAAAATATAGGAGTTTTCTGGCGCCGGGCGCCCAGATAGAATACACAGTCGAGGCCAACGCTATCGAAGAAAACGTCAGCAGCTTTACCGGCTTTGGTATATCGGGTGGCGAACGTATAGTAGAGGCAAAATTCGGACTACGGCACTTTAACCTTGCCTCGCAAAACCCGGCAATGGCAAAGGTAGATGCCGTAGTTTTGGAAAATATGAAAAGACAGTGGAAATTACTGTGGCACTAAAATCAGGGTCACATTTGGAAAAGGATTGTTAAAAAACCAACTTTACCGGAGGTAAAAAGAGTATGGCAGTGAGTCGGGACAAAATTTTCCAGCAGGTTCAGGGAGTTCTGGTCGATGCGTTGGGGGCTGACGATAATGAAGTTACTCCCCAGGCAACCTTGATGGGAGATTTGGGAGCTGAAAGCATTGATTTTTTAGACATCGTGTTCCGATTAGAAAAAACCTTCGGAATAAAGATTCCGCGGGAGGAACTATTTCCCGCTGAAACGCTGATGAATAACCCTCAACTTGTCAGCAACGGCAAGCTGACCAAGGCAGGACTGGCTGAATTGCGAAACAAGATTCCGCACACCGACATCGCTGCATTTGAGAACGACCCCGATATTAACAAACTTGGCAATCTGTTCACCGTCAACGCTATTGTAAATTACGTCGAGAGGAAGCTGAACGCTGCTTAATAAATAATGGTTTTCGAGAGTTAAAGGTTAGCGGCAGGATTGCACGAAGTGAACCTGCCGCTAACTTTAGTGCCGTTTCTAAAAAGTGAGTATCACTTTTTTGTCATTCCCGCGCAGGCGGGAATCCAGAGAATCAGCTAAAAAGGAAGGTTTGTCATCTTATTGACAGGTTATGAAGAAGTAACAGTTATTTTTTAGAAACGGCATTAGGACAGCCGAAGATGCGGTGGATTTGGATAGATAAATTTGTTGAGTTCCACAGCGGCCAGAGCGCCGTGGCAGTCAAAAACGTAACGCTCGCTGAAGAGCATCTGCACGACCACTTTCCGGGTTTTCCCGTTATGCCGGAAAGCTTGATGATTGAATCAATGGCGCAGACATCAGGAATACTTGTCGGCGAGGCCAGAAAATTCCAGGAGAAAGTAATCCTGGCAAAGATAAGAAAAGCAGTGTTTTTTGACTACGTTCGGCCGGGCGACACGATAAAAATAGATGCAAAGATTGAATCAATCACCCCCGAGGCGGCGAGTACAACCGGCAGGATTACCTGCGGCGATAAGTTAATTGCCGAGATAGATTTGATGTTTAGCCATATAGACCAGAACCTCGCAGGTAAAGAATTTCCGAAAGAAAACTTCGTGTTCACAGGTATGTTTGAGTCACTTCTGCGAGATGTGCTTATAGCCGGCGAGGGGCAAAAGTCGGAGCAGGACCGATGAGTTCGGCTCGTGTAGTGATAACCGGCCTTGGTGCGATAAGTCCGCTCGGATTGACCGTTAAAGATATGTGGGCCGGTCTTTGCGCCGGCAGGTCAGGAATAAGCAAAATCACAGCGTTCGACCCTGCGGGCTTCGGCTGCAAATTGGCCGGCCAGGTTCCAGAGTATAACATACAACAATATGTGCCAAAGGCGTATCGCAAGGCCGTCAAGCTGATGTCAAGGGACATTGAGCTGGCGGTCATAGCGGCAAAAGAGGCGCTGACGAGCAGCGGCCTGGTTACAAAAGGTATCGACCCGCAAAATGTCAATATCAATCCGCAGCGTGTCGCAATAAATCTCGGTGCAGGCCTTATAAGCTGTGATTTGGTTGAGCTGGCTCCCGCAGTCGCAGCGAGCGTTACCAATGGTATGTTTGACATCTGCAAATGGGGTAAGCAGGGTCTTGAACTGATTACGCCGTTGTGGCTGCTAAAGTATCTGCCAAATATGCTCGCCTGCCACATAAGCATCATTCACGATATCCAGGGCCCCAGCAACACAATCACCTGCGCTGAGGCCTCCGCCCATTTGGCGATAGGTGAGGCAGCACAGATTATCGCACGTAGGGATAGTGACATTGCCCTGGCCGGCGGCGCCGAAACGAAAGTTACTCCGATGGGTATTACTCGCCAGTGCCTGCTTAAAAGAGCCACCACCGAAAATAATGACCAGCCGGATTCTGCGTGTCGGCCTTTTGACGTCGATGCCAAAGGGTCGGTCTTCGGCGAGGCCGCAGGTATTGTAACACTCGAAAATCCCGAACACGCCAAAAAACGAGGTGCAAAGATTTGTGCTGAAGTTGTTGGCATCGGGCAAAGTTGCAGTATCAACCCCGCATACGAGCACATCGAGCCGGACGGCAAAGGTATTCAAATAGCCATAGAAAAAGCAATGGCGGATGCACGGATAAGGCCGGAGGAGCTGGACCTGATAATCCCGCACGGGACAGGTATCCCTGCGGACGATTTAGCTGAGGCAAAGGCAATTTATGCCGCCATCGGCGAAGCAGCAGGTAAAATAGCCGTCTGGCCTACCAAAAGTATGTTAAGTAACACCGGCGCTGCAAGTGGAGCGCTCGATGTTATCGCTGCGGTTTGTGCAATGGCTGACGGCAGGATACCTGCTGCGAAAAACTGTGATAAAAAAGCCGAGGGTTGTAATCTGAATATCGTAACACAGCCACAGCAGAAAAATATCCGTTATGCACTGTGCTGCAGTTATACGTTCGGCGGGCAAACAGCCGCATTAGTGCTGAAAAATGAGGTTTGAATTTGCTCTGTAGAAAAGAGTATAAGTCATTTCGACCGAAGTCCCGACTCGTCGGGACGAAGTGGAGAAATCTATTAAAAAGCAGACCCGTCCCGAGCAGGGTTGAGGGATTTTTCGACTCGCCTTCGGCTCGCTCGAAATGACGCTGCTAAGTGTTCTCTACAAAGCAATTTGAATTTCGAATATCGAACAAGGAATGAAGAAATAAAAAGTAGATGGCTGAAACGGAAGGCAAAAATAAAAAGTACGACCTTGAAGACCGTCTGATAGATTTTTCGGTCAGCATTATTAACATAGTTGAGAAGTTACCCGATACTCGCACGGGAAATCATATAGCCAACCAACTGGTCCGTTGCGGAACGTCGCCGGCACCAAACTATGGTGAGGCTCAGAGCGCAGAATCTCGCCAGGATTTTATTCACAAAATAAAAATATGTCTTAAAGAATTGCGTGAGACAAAAATATGGCTTAAAGTAATTCAACGGAAGAGCCTAATAAAAAATAATGAGGAAGTGGAAATTCTCCTGAGGAAATGTGATGAATTAATCTCAATTTTTGTCGTGAGTATAAAAACGGCCGAAAAAAACAAAGGCAAGAGGAGTATAGAAACTTAAGAGGTTTCACTTCGACATTCGATATTCCTTGTTGGATATTCTTTATTCAAAATGGGACACGGGAATATTTCAAAGGTAATTAGGTGGTTGAGCGAGTAGTGATAACAGGAATGGGTATCGTCTGTCCTCTGGGGCACGATGTAGAGACGCTCTGGCAGGCGATACTGGCAGGCAGGAGCGGAGCGGCAAAGACCACCATTTTTGACGCCTCGACGTATCCCACAACATTCGACGCCGAGGTTAAAGATTACGACTTCACAAAGGACACAAAAAATCCGCAACTGCACAAACACGGCAACCGCGGTTCCGGGTTTGTCATTGGTGCGACGGTCCAGGCCTGCCGACAGGCCCGAATAGATGTGGAAGCCCCTCGGCCAGCCGACGGCATAGACCGCACAAGATTGGGAATTTATCTTGGTGCGGGAGAAGGTTCCATTGATAATGACTCATTTTTTGCTGCGATAGCTGAAGCGTGGGACCCCGCCAAAAACCAGATGGATTGGTCCCGCTGGGCACAGGTCGCTTTTGGCAGAATGGACCCGATGCGTGAGCTTGAGCAGGAGCCGAATATGCCGGCTGCGCACATCGCAATGCTCACCGGAGCACGCGGGCCTGTCCGAAGCTGTCTTACCGCCTGCGCAGCCAGCACCCAGGCAGCAGGTGAGGCAATGATGCTGATTCGCAGAGGCGATGCGGATGTAGTGATTGCAGGCGGGGTGCATTCGATGATACACCCGCTGGGCGTTATGGGCTTTAACCGTCTGACCGCCCTATCGACAAGAAACGATAGCCCGCAGACGGCATCGAGACCATTCTCGGCGAGCAGAGACGGCTTCGTCATCGGCGAGGGTGCGGCGATTGTAGTCCTCGAAAGCTTAACCTCGGCGAAAAAAAGAAAAGTGCAAATCCTGGCAGAAGTTATCGGCTACGGCAGCAGTTCCGACGCATTCAGGATTACCGATATGCACGAGGAAGGCAGAGGCCCAATCCAGGCAATGAACGCGGCGCTCGCCGATGCCGGCATAAGCTATAAAGATGTGGACTATATAAACACGCACGGCACAAGCACAGCCGAAAATGATTCGATAGAAACTATGGCCATCAAGGCGGTCTTCAAAGAAAGAGCTAAAAATGTCCCGGCCAGCAGCGCCAAGAGTATGCTCGGCCATTTAATTGGCGCAGCCGGTGCAGCCGAATTGATTACCTGCGTTCTGGCTATACGTGATAATATTGTTCCGCCGACGATGAACCTGAACGACCCTGACCCGAAGCTCGATTTGGATTATGTGCCCAATAAGCCCAGAAAAATGCCGGTCAATATCGCGATGAAGGAATCCTTCGGCTTCGGCGGACAGAATAATGTGGTGATTATTAAAAGGTGGGTATCAGGATAACAGGGAATCAGGATGCAGGAGAACAGGACATCAGAATATCAGGAAAAACCGGTAGCAGGTTTTGAGAAACTTTGGGTATGGCAGAAGGCACATAAACTTATGCAGGAAATTCATAAATTCTGCAAAACCCTGCCGAAAGATGAGAGGTTTAGATTGAGAGACCAGATTGAACGCTGTTCGTCATCAATATGTGATAATATCGCCGAAGGATATACTGCATACTACTATAATGATAAGATAAAAGGGTTTTATACGGCAAGAAAGGAAGCCGGAGAGACACAAAACCAGATACGTAAATTGTCAGGCAAAGGTTATTTGGATTCTGAGCAATCGCAGAGATTGGTGGAAGAGTACGAAGAAATTATTCGAGGTATTAATGGTTATATACGTTACATCAGAGAAAAGAAAGGTGCAAAAAGATAAAATTAACCTGATAACCTGTTACCCTGGTATCCACTACCTGATGTCCTGATAACCTGATTACCTAATTCGAGGCACGAGAACATGATCGACATTAAACAAATACGGGAGAACCCGGAAAGATTTGAGAAGGCCGCTAAGGACAAGGGTTTCGATGTTGACATCAAACAGTTCTGCCAACTGGACCAGCTACTGAGAGACGCAAAAACAAAATTGCAGGATATTGCTACCGAGAAAAATAGAATCGGCAAGTCGATTCCGAAACTGTCCGGCGATGAGAAACAGGCCGCACTATCGCAACTGGCAAAATTGAAACAAGATGAGTCGGCTTACGAAGATAAGGTTACAGAAATTCAGCCGAAGATTGACGAATTGATGCTGCTTGTGCCTCAGCCGACCGATGACGATGTGCCGTTAGGCAAAGATGACACAGAGAACGTCGAAATAAAAAGAGTGGGCCAGGTCCGCCAGTTCGATTTCGAGCCAAAAGACCACGTCCAGTTGGGATTGGCTCTGGGCATTATAGATATCGAGCGAGGCGTAAAGTTGGCGGGGAAGCGAAATTACTTCCTAAAGGGCGACGGTGCCCTATTGCACTGGGCGGTCTTGCAATTTGCGATGGATTTTATGGTAAGCAAAGGATATGTCCCCCTTGCGGTGCCGCTTCTTATGAAAGATGAAGCAATGAGAGGGACCGGATATTATCCCGGCTCAGAAGAGCAGACCTACCGGATGGAAAGAGACGAGCTTAATCTGGCAGGAACTGCGGAGGTGCCGCTGACGGCCTACCGGATGGGAGAGATATTAGATGCCGAGGAGCTGCCGTTAAAATATGTGGCCCTGTCGAGCTGCTTTCGGCGAGAAGCCGGCGCCGCAGGCAAAGACACTTATGGCCTTTACAGAATCCATCAGTTCGATAAGGTTGAGCAGGTTGTCATCTGCAAAAATAGTGTCGAAGAAAGCAACAAGTTCCACGAAGAGATTTTAGCCAACGCCGAGGCGGTAATGCAGGCGCTGGAGCTGCCCTACCGTGTCGTCGTTGTCTGCACCGGCGACCTCGGCAGAGGCCAGGCAAAGAAATACGATATCGAGGCGTGGATGCCCTCAAGGGGCAATTACTGCGAAACGCACAGCGCAAGTAAATTCTACGAGTTTCAGGCAAGACGAATGAACCTTCGCTACAAAGATCCCGCGACCAAAAAGAACCTTTTTTGTCATACGCTAAATAACACCGTCATCGCCTCGCCGCGGATACTGATACCTATCTTAGAGCTTTACCAGAATTCAGATGGCTCAATAACAATACCAAAAGTCATCCGGCCTTATATGGCTGGCAAAGAAAAAATAGTTCATAGTTAGTAGTTTGTTGTTTGGAGTAAGATTTGATATGAGTAGAATTGTGCCGATACTTCTTTTGATTGGTTCGAATCTGTTTATGACTTATGCCTGGTATGGCCATTTGAAGGACCTCAAGGGTAAGCCGCTTCTTCTGGCAATTGTCGTAAGCTGGGGCGTTGCCTTTTTTGAATACTGCCTGCAGGTGCCGGCCAACCGAATCGGCTTTCAATACTATTCGCTTCCACAACTGAAAGCCGATGCCGCCTACTTTATATTCCGCCACTTAGCTACTTCATAATCCGCAGGACGGCTTATGCTGGTTTGATTGACAAGCAGCTCTCGACGGGTGGCAGCCTCAATCTTGCCCTGCGACTTGTCCGGCGTCCTGTCCTCCGTAGCTTCATCGAAGGCCGAAGTATCGAGCATTCAATCAATCTGATGTTCCATTTATGTCTTTTGTGCCTTTTCGTGACCAAAAAAGTCCGTGAAATCCGTGCAATCAGTGGTTAAGTTTTTGTGTTTTTTCGTGGCTAAAAAACTTGCTCAAAACAGGTGCATTTCTGTTAATTTTCGTTCAATTTCTTGCAAAAAGACGTTCATTTTTGACAAAAAAATGCAAAAAAG
>Ga0315295_10001149_pt1 | contig 22759 bp, 19 predicted proteins | sample YL17G14_0_MG_FD_204453 | JGI IMG/M metagenome (GOLD analysis project Ga0315295, IMG submission 204453) | Sediment microbial communities from Yellowstone Lake, YNP, Wyoming, USA - YL17G14_0 | ecosystem: Environmental > Aquatic > Freshwater > Lake > Sediment | place: USA: Wyoming | collected...
CCCAATTATAGCAAAATCTGGCGCTAACTGCCAGATTTTAAAAGGGGATTGTTTTAACAGCGCGGATACCCTGTCTTTAGCCGCCGAACTCAGGACTTTTGAGTGATTATCTTCACGATTGCTTATATCGTGTCAATCCGGTGTCTGGCGTCCTGTACGGCCGTTACGTACCAAATAGTCATATATCTTTATGATGATAGCGGTATAACGCTACGTATTTATGCGGGAGGAAACACTTATTTTTGGCGGGTAATGGGGTGTTGAGGGAATAAGCTGGTTTACCTAAGCCGGATGGTTTTTGTTGCTGCCAATCTTTTTACTTCAAAGAGAGCAGATTTAAAAGGAAAAGTCGCCGGACTGAATTGCGATATCGCTGCTGCGACTTACTACAATCAGTACTGATTTCCCTTGACGAACGGCGGGGGAATTTGTATCCTATGAGAAGCATTGCTTAGCCTGAAAACGTAAGAGAGATTTCGTGTCGCATTGAATTGGATTGAGGCAGGAAAATGAAGCGCACACCGTTATTTGAGGAGCATGTAAGATGCGGCGGGAAGATGGTTGAGTTCGGCGGCTGGGAAATGCCGCTCAACTTTCCTACCGGCATCATTGCCGAGCACCTCGCGACGCGCAAATTCGGCGGGATTTTCGATATTTCCCACATGGGGCGTTTCCGCGTGTCCGGTACGGGTGCCGTCCCTTTCCTTCAGTACGTCCTCAGCAACAATGCGGCGGCGCTCTTACCGGGGCAGGCGCAGTACACCATCATTCCGACAGAAACGGGCGGCGCCGTTGATGACGCCTATCTTTACCGCCTGGAGGAAAAGGAGTACCTGCTCGTCGTAAACGCCGCCAACACCGAAAAAGACTGGCAGTGGTTTGCTGCCTACCGGCCAAAATTTCCGGGACTTATTTTAGAAGACCACACTGAAGATATCGCCATGATTTCTATTCAGGGGCCAGAGAGCAAGGCCGTAACGCAGAAAATCATCGGAGGCGGCGGAAGACTGCCCGAACCGGCGCGGAACTACCTGTCCATCGTGGAAATTATGGACAAAAAGGTACCGGTGGCGCGGACGGGCTATACCGGCGACCGGGTCGGCTTTGAGTTTTTCCCGCCGAGGGATATAGCCGTCGCCCTCTACCAGGCGCTCTTGGAAGCCGGTAAAGAAAGGGGCATTGTACCGGCCGGGCTCGGTGCCAGGGATACCCTGCGGCTTGAAGCCGGACTGCCCCTCTACGGTCATGAATTGGGTACGGATGTTGAGGTTAAAGAAATCCCCATCTTCGCCCTTACGGCGGCGCGCTTTGCCGTGAGTTTTGCGGTTATAAAAGGGCAATACATTGGCCGGGACGCTCTCTATAAACAGTTTCAGGAGGTAAAACTCCGAATGGAGCGAATGCTCGACACCCCCAGGGATAAATTTGTCGTTCCGAAAACCATCATGCCGCTTACCGTGAGCGGCGGCATTGCCCGCGCCGGCTGCCCTGTTTATATTGGTGAAAAGCTGGCGGGGCACGTAACGAGCGGCACAGCGGTGCCCTACTGGGTTGCTGAGGGTAGCAGTGCTCAGATGAAATTCAGCAGCGAGTCAAAGACGAGGGCAATCTGCCTGGCGTACGTTGACTCGAATGCCCGCGAGGGGAATAATATCAGGATTATAATCCGGGAAAGAGAGGCATCAGGCATAGTCGTGAAGCGTAATTTAAGCGGCCAGGCGCCGCCTTTTGCCCGGCCGGTATTCCGGGAAGAGCCGAAACTGGAAGTATCAGAACGAAAGGAACCTATGGAAAACCTGGCAGCAAGTCTTATAAGGAAAACCTGTGAGAATACCCGATGGCGGCAGAAAAAGACGGTAAACCTGATTCCATCGGAAAATACGCCCTCAACGCTCGTGAGACTGCTTTCCATTGCCGACCCTTCGGGGCGCTACGCCGAGCACCGCAAAGTTGAAGCCCTTGGCAACAACGAAGTTTATTACTACCAGGGGACGCATTTTATCGCTGGGATTGAAGAGGAATTAATTCAAGAGATGAAGCGGTACTTAGGCGCAAGCGAAGTCGAGCTAAGGCTGATAAGCGGGCAGATGGCGAATACCGCCGTCTTTTCGGCTCTTATTGACTATATTAACGGCGGCGACAAAAAGAGCGAACCCAGGCGCCTGCGCTCTGTTATGAACCACCACATCGGGCGCGGGGGACACTTATCCGCCCAGCCGATGGGGGCGCTCCGCAATTTCGTCTCCATCGACCCGGTAATTGAGAAATGGGCGGTCGTGAACTTCCCGGTGCAGGCCGAAAACCCCTATCAGATTGACCTTAATGCGGCGGCCGAACTCATCCGGGAGCAGAAGCCGGAGCTTATCATCTTCGGCAAGAGCATGATGCTCTACCGCGAGCCGGTAAGAGAAATTGCCAGAATTGCTTCCGAGGTTAAACCGAAGCCGATAATCATGTACGACAGCGCTCACGTCACCGGGCTTTTGGGGCATTATTTCCAGGCACCGCTTGACGAGGGGGCGGATATCTTGACCGGCTCGACACACAAGACCTTCTTCGGCACACAGCGAGGCTTTGTGGCGAGCAATATCGAAAAGGACTCGCCCTACGCCGAACTCTGGGACGCCGTTGTCAGGCGGGCTTTCCCGGGGAGCGTCAGCAACCACCACCTGGGGACGCTCACGGGTCTTCTCATGGCCGCTTACGAGATGAACACCTATGGGCAAGACTACCAGAAGCAGATTATTCTTAACGCCAAAGCCTTTGCCAGAGCCTGCAAAGACGCCGGGCTTCATGTCGAAGGCGACCCCGGCACCGGCTATACCGAGACGCACCAGGTTTTGCTCCGGGTGGGCTATGCTAAAGCTATCGAGATGGCCGAGCGGCTGGAGAAGAATAATATCATCGCGAACTACCAGGCGCTCCCGGACGATGAGGGCTTTACCGCTTCAAGCGGTCTCCGGACGGGCGTCCAGGAGATGACCCGCTTCGGCATGAAGGAAAGGGATTTCCCTGAGCTTGCTGAACTCATGGTAGCGGTCATCCTTAAGGATAAGAACGTTGCCCAAGAAGTAAGCAAATTCCGCGAGAAGTTTCTCACCATGCAATACTGTATGCCGGAATCCCGGACAGCGCCGCTCGTGCAGGAACTGGCAAAGTGCGTGACCGGCTATTAGTGTAACTAACGAAATGGGATAATTACTAGGGGGCGAAAGTCCCCCTTTTATTTGATGTCATTTTCTCAAAAATCCTCCTGCTTCTTCATGCTGCGGTACTGCCTGAGGACTTCCGCCGCCAGGTCATCGGGTTTTCTAGCGGTGCAGTACAGGATAATGTCAGCCCATTTGCAATAGAGGGGTTTCCTCTCGTCGTAGATTTGCCGCAGAGACTTTGTCTTAAGCCCGATGATGCCGCGCCGTGATACGTTCGTCAGCCTTGATTCGATATTCTCGAATGAATCATCCAGGTAAACAAGAACGGAGTTTTCCTTAAGATACTCCATAAGGTCGGGGTGGTAGATGACGCTGCCGCCGGGCGCAAGTACCACGTGAGAGGCAAGGTCAATCTCGTATATCAGCCGCTTTTCCAGTTCGAGGAAGGCATCTTCGCCGCCAATATCGATAATATCCTGGAGGGGCCGCCCGTCCTTTTCACAGATGTAATCATCGCCGTCAATAAAACGGAAGCCCAGCGTTCGGGCAACGAGCCGGCCGACGGTGGATTTCCCGGCGCCCGCCATTCCGATTAGAACGATGCTTCCAGCTTTCATCTCGAATGCCTTTAAAACAAATCAAGGCGTCAGGTCAACTTTCTAACTGACACCTTTAATGTATCAACCATTCTTAATCAAAAGAGATTATGGAGTTAATCTAAACTTGGCGTAAAAACTGGTGGACCCGAGGGGATTCGAACCCCTTACCTTTTGACTGCCGGTCAAACGTTCTCCCAACTGAACTACGGGCCCATTATTGCGCAATAACTTTAACAGAAATTCAAAAATAACGCAAGTCGAATGTGATTCACCCGTTTTTGCGGAATTATCTTGAGAATGGTATAATGCATCCTGGACATTATCGTGTTCAGGTGAATGAAGTGGCACGCTCAACTTTAAAAAAGATACTTTTTCTCAGCGCCGCGTTTGCACTAATTGCGGTATCGGTAGTCCTCGCGGCTAACTGGCACGCAATGGCGGCACTTTACCGGCCGACGCCGACTCCTAAACCCGTGCTGCTCAACTATACAAACCGTACGCATAACTTTTCCTTGAAGTTCCCCCAGTACTGGGCGGATAGCGAGCCGCGCGTTATCGGTGACGCGACCGACAACCCGCCAAGTTACATCGTGAAATTCCAATCCCCGCAAATCGAGGGCAGCAATATTCCCATATCTATCACCATAATGTCACAAGACCTGCCGCCCGAGCTGGGGAACGAAACACTTGAAGGCTATGTTGAAAAAGCCGAACATGTCCTTAAGGTGAGCGCCAACAACTATTCATTGATAAGTATCACGGATTCAACAGTGAGCGGCCTGCCCGCCAAAATAGTAAGCTGGAGTATGGGTGATGAAGGTAACACCCTGATTACCGACCAGGCAATCTTTATGAAAGGCACAAGAGTGTATATCATCACCTCCTCTGCCCTGTCAGACTTTCATGACAAATCCACTTATGGGTTTAACCTCGTAACCAGCACGTTCAAATTCAAACAGTCAAATACGCCGGCGAGCACGCCAGCAAGTACTCCGTAATACCTTCCTATGGTGAGTAAAAGTCCTCTGATTGCAGTCATCGGTGGCTCCCAGCCTTCTAAGAAGGAGATGGAGCTTGCTTTTGAGGTAGGTAAAGAATTGGCGCTTCACGGCGCCGTTCTTGTTTGTGGCGGGCTGGGCGGGGTCATGGAGGCTGCCTGTAAAGGCGCAAAGAGCTCTGGCGGCCTCACCATCGGCATCCTGCCGGGGGACTCACCCGATGCTGCCAACGAGTACGTTGAAATTCCCATTGTTACCGGGCTGGGCTACGCCAGGAATATCGCGGTGGTGAAGTCGGCCCGGGCGGTTATCGCCGTCGGCGGCGCCTACGGTACGCTTTCTGAGATAAGCCATGCTTTGCAAGCGGGTATTCCCGTAGTTGGTCTTAAGACGTGGCAGCTAGCTAAAAACGGCAGGAAGGATAAATCCATCGTCATCGCCGAGAATCCTAGAGATGCGGTGGGAAAAGCCCTCAGTGCCGCATCAAACGGAACAAAACTGGAAAAGATAAGTTCCAAAATTCAAGCACCAAATTCCAAATAAATTCAAATTACCAAATAACAGAAGAAGGAAACTTACTTGTCATTGTGAGCGAAGCGAACAATCCGTTCACTTGTACTTGCAGTCCGAGTGCAAGCACGGTGAGTCCGTTCACTTGTACTTGCAGTCCGAGTGCAAGCAGGATGAATCCGTGCTCCGATTGGCTTTTAGCTACCTATACTTCCTCAACCTGTCCGGGCACGGATTGAAGTATTTTTATATTTGGATTTTGGGCTTTGTTTAGAAGCTATCCAGAAAGTCGGGGAATAGTCCTTCCCTTGCCGGAAGGGATGACTTTTGAAGCGCTCTCGATTTCTCTCTCTACACACTGGTTTTTGGATAGCTTCAAGAGTTTGGTATTAGTGCTTGGAATTTTCCCTGTATGTTTGGACAATGGAAAACCAGGTCAGGCTGTTGTACTCTATAAGCAGGAATGATAATTGGAGCCTCCACTCCAGAAGGAGAGAGCTGTGTCTGTTATCGAACGTGTTACCGGAAGAGAAATTCTTGATTCCCGGGGCAACCCCACAATTGAGGTGGAGGTGGAGCTTGTTGACGGGACAACCGGTGTGGCCGCCGTGCCGTCGGGTGCCAGCACCGGGGCGCATGAAGCAATTGAACTCCGGGATGGCGACAAGTCCCGCTACGGCGGACTGGGCGTACAGACAGCGGTGAACAATGTCAATGAGCGCATCGCCCCGGAGATAACGGGCATGTCCGCTCTTGAGCAGGTCGCCATTGACCGGCTCATGCTCGACCTTGACGGGACGGAGAATAAGTCCAAGCTCGGTGCCAATGCCATCCTTGGGGTATCCCTGGCCGTTGCTCACGCGGCGGCGAACTACCTGGGGCTCCCCCTTTACCGCTACTTCGGCGGTCTTTCCGGCACCCTTTTGCCGGTGCCGATGATGAATATCCTGAACGGCGGACGCCACGCCGAGAACTCAACCGATTTCCAGGAGTTCATGGTCATGCCGGCGGGTGCAATCCACTACCATGACGCCCTCCGCATGGGCGATGAGGTCTATCAGAGCCTCAAGCGGGTACTCAAAGCGAAGGGATACAACACCAACGTCGGCGATGAGGGCGGCTTCGCTCCTTCGCTCAAAACGAACCACGAGGCGGTGGAAGCCATCCTCGAAGCAATCAAGCAAGCCGGCTACCAACCCGGCACCGACTGCTTTATCGCCCTCGACCCGGCCTCAAGCGAGTTCTATAAAGACGGTAAGTACGTTCTCGCCAAAGAAGGGCGTTCCCTCACGTCAAATGAGATGGTTGATTTCTACGCTGGCTGGGTGGAAAAATATCCCATCATCAGCATCGAGGACGGCATGGCGGAAGACGACTGGGAGGGCTGGCAGAAGCTAACGGCGAGATTAGGCAAAAAAATCCAGCTTGTCGGCGATGACCTTTACGTGACCAGCGTCAAGAGATTGTGCGAGGGCATTACTCTTAATGCTTCAAACTCAATTCTAATCAAGCCCAACCAGATAGGCACGTTAACTGAGACCTTCGCTGCCATCAGGACGGCAAGGAACGCCGGCTGGACGGCGGTGGTCAGCCACCGTTCCGGCGAGACGGAAGATACTACTATTGCCGATTTAGCCGTCGGGCTTGCCACCGGGCAGATAAAGACAGGCGCACCGGCGAGGGGTGAGCGCACCGCCAAATATAACCGCCTGCTCCGCATAGAAGAGATGCTCGGTCCCGCCGCCCAGTACGCCGGGCTCAAGGCGTTCTATAATTTGAGGAAGTAGGGAAATAGGGGGGAATAAGAAGGAGGCTGATTTGGCCAGCGATATTGAGTGTAAATCCTTTGACAAACAGGTTCAGGATTACCAGATAGAATGGCGTGGAAAACATATACCTCCCAACATCCTATGGGGCAAACAAAACAAGAGAGAATATGAGCATATATTACCCTCTGAGCAATGGTTGCTTGGTATATGGGAAGAAATCCGAAGCCCGTTAAACAACTATGTCGATTTGAAGGTTTTCCAAGCAAATAAAGGGAAGCACAATCTAAAAAGTTCTTGGGCACAATGCGCTAACATATTTTTTCCTTTCCGATATTATGAAAAACTGAGAAGAATAATCGCCGGATTTCTTAGCGAGCAGCTCAACATTAAAGTTATAAACATTGAAAGTATGGAGTTTGAATATGCCGCATCAGGCAATTTAGCACCAGAAAATTTACTTGGAGAAACTGGTGGAATGCGAGGTGCTAATCAGACTTCGCCCGATGTCGGAGTGATTTTCACTTATGAAAACCAGAAAAAAGGTGTTTATCTCATTGAAAATAAATATGTAGAGGATAGCTTTTTATAAATGTTCTGGCGTTGAAAAGACCCAAAGTAAGGCACATTCTGAACGCGGCCTTCCACCAAACATAAATCCTGAACGATGTCGGAGAGTGATAGACATATATCGAAACCCAAGAGACATGTGCCAGCAAGAGGCTTGGAACAGGAAATACTGGAGAATCCTTAAAAACTCTATTAATGTTGAAGCTTTGTCGGATTGCAATTACTGTCCTGCTATGAATGGTGGGTATCAATTGTTCCGGCAGCAAGCTCTGGCACAGGGAATAGCGAATAGTGGAATCTTTGACCATGTAATCTCGGGCGTGGCATATGATAAGAGAAATAATGCACTCATTAGCTGCCTTAAAAGCATGGGCATTAATAACTTTGCCGATGGCTGGAAAGAACTGTTTAATACAAACGTCATTTTCCACTGCTTTACACATCAGGAGCTTGTATCTTGGATAAAGAGAAGTAGGGACTCCGACATTCAAAACTGGACAGAGTACATAATAGAACGTTACAACTATAAAGAATGAAAAAAATCGGTATTACAACTACGGTTCCCGTTGAGATTGTGCTGGCGGCTGGATACACGCCCGTTGACCTGAATAACGTGCTTGTCTCCGACCAGCAGCCGGAGCATCTTGTCGCTATCGCTGAGCGGGCGGGTTTCCCCTTAAACTGCTGCTCCTGGATTAAGGGCATTTACGGCGTCGTGATGGAAAAAGGTATTGATAACGTTATCTGCGTTACCACCGGCGACTGCTCCAACACCGTCATGCTGGCGGAAGTCTTAAAGCACCGCGAGCTTAAAATCATCACCTTTGCCTACCCCGGCCAGCCGGATGTCGGAGAAGTCGAAACGGCGCTGGAAGGGCTGGCGGCGGCGCTCGGTACAACCATTGAGGCGGCGGAGAAGGTTAGAGAAAAGATAAGGCCTGGCCGTGAGCTTATGTCGGAGCTTGACCGTCTGACGTGGCAGGAGAATAAAGTGAGCGGCTTTGAAAATCACCTCTGGCTGGTCTCAAGCTCGGACTTCAATCAGGCCTATGACAGCTACTGCCAGGACGTTACTAATCTCATCACCGAAGCGAAGAAGCGTCAGCCGTACTCGCCGGAAGAACTGCGCCTTGCCTATATCGGTGTGCCTTCGGTATTCGCTAAAGAACTGTATCCCTACCTTGAAAAGTGCCGGGCACGGGCCGTTTTCAACGAGGTGCAGCGTCAGTTCGCCATGCCTGAGCCGGGTAGTTCTCTGGCCGAGCAGTATGCGAATTATACCTATCCGTATTCCATTAACGGGCGGATTGCCGACATCAGACGGGAAATAAGGCACCGCCGTATTGACGGCATCATCCATTATGTCCAGGCTTTCTGCCACCGCGGCATCGGCGACGTCATCTTCCGGGAGACACTGGGGCTTCCCATCCTCACCCTTGAAGGAAACGACAACTTCTTTTTGACAAACCACGTGGAAACACGTATCGAGGCGTTTATTGACGTGCTTGAAAGAAGGCGAGGGCAGCGAAAGGGGACGGCGCCGGCAGAAAAAAGGTCGCGGATAGGACGACAAAATTGACGTCAGGCGTTATTTCAGCCATTATCATGAGTAAGATTGACAATCCTCTGCAAGTGTGGTTACATATTTGTCAAGTGGCATTTGTCATAATGAAAACAGTTGACCGTTTGAGGTGAGACATGAAGCTGGTCATTATCGGTCTGGGACAGTGTGGTTGCCGCATCGCGGACGAGTTTGCTAATCTTAACAAGCTGGCACGCGCACAGCGCGGGATTGAGATAGTTCCCGGTGTTTTTGCCGTCAATACGGATGCGGCTGATTTAAGCGGTTTAACCCATATAAAGTCGGATTACAATTACCGCATTCTAATCGGCGGGCGTAAAACCAGCGGGCACGGCGTCGGCAAAATAAATGAACTGGGCGCTGAGATTGCCAGGAGCGACGGCGACAAGGTTATTGACTCCATCAGGAGCGTCAAGAGCCTCTTTGAGGCCGATGCCTTCCTGCTCATCGCCTCGGCCGGCGGTGGCACCGGCTCCGGCTCGATTGCCATCATCACCAAGCTCGTCAAGGAGCGCTGGCCCGATGTGCCGGTATATGACTGCGTCGTTTTACCCTTCGAGCACGAGCAGGAGACGGAGGAAAGGACAGTCTATAACTGCGCCACCTGCCTTAAAGCGGTCAATACCGTCGCCGATGCGGTATTCCTGGTGGATAACCAGCGCTATGTTGCCAAGGACTTCTCCCTGATGAATAACCTGGCGAAAATCAACTCGATGATTGTTTCACCTTTCTATAACTTGCTCTGCGCCGGGGAAGAAAAGAAGCAGAGGTACATCGGCGCCAAGACCCTCGATGCCGGCGACATCATGGCGACAATCGCCGGCTGGTCGGTGATTGGCTACGGACAGGCGGATATCTCCCGCATCCGTTTGCCGTTCGCGCAGACCCGCAACTTCATCAAGAAAAGCCGTGAAACGCACAAGGGTATTCAGGCGATGGATTCAGCCATCGCCGACCTTTCCCTCGGCTGCAATCCGGCCGATGCCGGAAGGGCGCTATACCTGTTAACCGCCCCCGTCAAGGAAATGAACATGGACCTGGTCAAGGAACTGGGGGATTACGTGAGAGACATCTGCCCCGAGGCAACCATCCGCAGCGGCGACTACCCCAGGGAAAAGGGCAATCTGGATGTCACGCTGGTACTCTCCGAGCTCAAGAACGTGGACAAGGTAAAGAAGTACTTCGAGCGCTCGACCCGCTACATCCCCGAGGTCAAGAAGCGCCGTGAGGAAACGGCGGTAAGCCTGAAGGACCTGGAAGATGCCGCCAAGGATATTCCCTCACTGCTGGAATAAAGTAAACTAAATCGCTAATGTCTCTCCCTCCCATTTTGGGAGGGAGTTTTATTGGAACCCGAAGGGCAGAAAACCACGGGTTCACCCGTGGATGAATGTAATTCGCCCGAAGGGCATTAATAATTGAATCATGCGATTATCAATAACGACTCCGTTTAACTATTTTGCCAACCATAAGTTGTAAAAGCCCTGAAGGGCGACAAGCGAAGCTTGAATGGTAAAGTACCACGGGCTTGCCCGTGGATATCTATTTTATATCATTGTCAATCCTTATTATTGTAGGTCTCCGATGGAATAGGGACTTATCCAATTCCGCCAGGGGCGGGTCATTGCGAGCGAAGCCATGACCTTAATCATTAGATTACCTTGCTCAGGTTTTTGAGATGACTTCTAAAGACCTTTGGAGGACTGTTGACAGTCGCCCCAAAACCCTATAGATTAAGGCATGGGCTTCCAGGAGTACGGAATAACCGGTTGCCCGTCCTGTAGAATCTCATAGAATTTCTGCTCGTTACTTATTCCTGACTACCATATCGATGTTTAACCGGAGCGAAGCGGTTAAAGAACAAAAATATTGAATACAGGAGGCAGTCATGAAAATCACGGACATCAAGCTCACCGACCCTCTCTACCTTCCCACTAATCTGCAAACCGACGCCATCAACACCCTGTCCCGGGTAAACACCTATATCTTCTGCCAGGTGTTCACCGATGAAGGTGTGACCGGGCTGGTGCCGGCGCGCGGCGGAGGGCTTAACAAGTTCCTGGTCGAGGAAGCACTGAAGCCTTATGTTGTCGGGGAAGACCCGATGAACAACGAGCGCATCTGGAGCAAGATGTACTGGGGGACGCTCGGGAGCGGGCGGCGCGGCGCTTTCTTAATCGCCATGAGCATCGTCGATAACGCCGTCTGGGACATCAAGGCCAGGGCCACGAAGCAGCCCATTCATAAGCTTCTCGGCGGCTTCCAGGACGCCGTGAACTCCTACGGGAGTGGCATTAACCTTAACTTAACCAATGACGAGCTTGTAAAGCAAATGACGGATTTCGTTAAAGACGGCTTCAAGGCGGTCAAGATGAAGATAGGGCACAAGGACCCGAAAATCGACCTGGAGCGCATCCGCCTGGTCCGGGCGGCAATCGGACCGGACATCGACCTCATGGTTGACTCCAACAACGCCTGGAGCCTTACCACTGCCATAGACATGGCAAAACGCATGGAGCAGTACGACATTTACTGGCTCGAAGAGCCCATCTTAGCCGATGAAATCAGCAGCCTGGCGAAGCTGGCAAAAGAAACGAGCATCCCCATCGCCGTCGGCGAGAACCACTATGGCAAGTGGGAGTTCAAGGAGCTTATCGAATCGGGCGCGGCCGAGGTTGTGCAGGCGGACATCGGGAAATGCGGCGGCGTGACCGAGTTTCTGAAGATTGCCGCCATGGCCGATGCCTACGGGCTGCCCGTCTGTCCGCATAATTCCGATTTTATCGATGTGCCGTGCATCGCCGCAATACCCAACGGCCTTTTCCACGAGCATGTCCAGGTTAATATAGAACCGGTGTACCAGATAGTACGCGACCCCATCAAGCCGGTTGGCGGGATGATTGCACCTTCGAACAAGCCGGGCTTCGGCATCGAGCTTAACCCCGACGCCGTGAAGAAGTTCAGGGAGCGGCCCAGCCCGGAGCAACTGCGGCGCAGCACGGTAAGGGGCTGGCGCTGGCCACCGTATCTGTAAATACTTCCCTGCTTGACTAAATAAAACTGGTTGAACAATAACTCTCCCTCCCGAAATGGGAGGGAGAGATTGTTTTAAAGGTAATTCATATTAATTTCAGAGTCCTTTGGCATCTAAAATGTGGCTTCTTTCATAACTGATTACATTCTAACAAAATAGATTTCCTACTGGTATAAAAATCTTGACTTTAGTTTTGTTTTATGATAATTTATTGGCTACCAGTTGTTAACTCATAGTTAAAATGGAGGGGAAAATGACGAACAAAGAAACTAAATCTGAAACTTTCCGTCGTTTGGCTACTAAAAGAACTAACGCAGTAATTGATAAGATTAGGATACTTGGGCACTGCGCCAATCCCTGGTTATATGAATATACTGATGATGACGTAAAGAGAATATTTAAAGCAATAGATTCTGAAATGAAAACTGTAAAATCCAAATTCCAAAACTCAAGTAAGTCGCAATTTCATTTGTAATTATTTATGGCAATGACTTTCTTCGACCAGCTAATAGCGCAGGTTCATTACGGGTAAATCATATGGAGGCTACGATAGTGGATAACAAAGAGATAAAAAATATGTGCTTGGATCTGCTTCACGCTGATAATGAAGAGCTAATAATCCAAATACTTAAAGATAAGAATTTGTGGGATGATTTTTCATTATGGAGATACTACGGCGATGATGATAGTAATTATTCTATTATTGGAAGCCAACAAAGCCGACCAGAGGCTGCTCTAGTAGAGAAGATTGTCAATTCAGTAGATGCGGTGCTAATGGGAAAGTGCTGGTCAACAGGTATATCTCCTGAAGATCCTATGGCTCCCAAAAGTATTGACGAAGCTGTTGCAATTTATTTTTTTGGAGATGCCAAAAAATCTGAAACATACGGACATCTTAGTTCTTGGTCACCACAAAAAAGGACTGAAATATCCAGATTAATTACGCTCGCCGCAACCGGCTCACGGGCATCGTTAGAAGGAGCTAGGAATCCCTGTTTTACTATATGTGATGCCGGAGAAGGACAAACACCCAATTCGTTACCCGTTACAATACTATCTTTGCATAAAAAGAACAAACAAAAAATTCAATTTGTGCAAGGGAAATTTAACATGGGTGGTACAGGTGTAATGCGCTTTTGTGGCCACCACAACTTACAATTAATAATAAGTAAAAGAAATCCTAATATTGTTAAATGGGGAGACAAAGATGACTCGGCTATGTATTGGTGTATGACGATAGTTCGGCGGGAAGACCCACCACCAGGTGAAAAAAGTTCTGTTTACACATATTTGGCCCCTGAAAATAGCGGGAACAAGCCACGGCATGGAGAAGTTCTACGTTTTCTTGCAAACGCTCTCTCTATTTTCCCTTCCGGACAAACTGCATATTCCATTGAAGCTGAATGGGGAACATGTATAAAACTTTATGAATACGAATTAACTGGTACTAGATCTCATATTTTAAGGAGAGGCGGACTTTTATCCAAACTGGATATTCTAATGCCGGAGATAGCATTACCTATTCGACTTCATGAGTGTAGATATGGAGGCGAAGAACGCAGTTTTGAAACCACATTATCTGGATTAAGCGTTCGCCTTGAAGATGATAAAGCAAACAATATTGAGGAGAATTTTCCTCTTACCAGTCCATTGAAAGTAAGCGGTGAACAACTGACAGCCAAAATTTATGCATTTAAAAAGAATAAAGAAGAATCCTATAAGAAAAATGAAGGCATAATATTTACAATTAATGGGCAAACGCATGGTTATTTCGGCCAAGGTTTTTTCAATAGCCAAAAAGTTGGAATGGGGAGACTTGCTGATTCGTTATTGGTATTTATAGATTGCGATAAGATGAGTGGACGCGCACGCGAAGACCTTTTTATGAATAGTAGAGATAGATTAACGAATGGTGAACTTAGAGAAGCTATTGATACTGAACTAGAAATAATGCTGCGGGAACACCAAGCATTGAAAGATCTAAGAGAACGAAGAAGACGCGAAGAAATGGAAACAAAATTAAGCGATTCTAAGCCACTTCAAGATACCCTTGAATCTATCATGAAATCATATCCTTCTTTGGCTTCTCTATTTTCAATAGGAACACGTCTTTCCAATCCTTTTAAAGCCCAAGAAGTTGCTGCTGAAGATATACCTTATAAGGGTAAACTTTATCCCACATATTTTAAATTTCAAAAATTAAATTATGGTGAATTATTACAACGGACTACAGCGATAAACATGCGATGCAGAATTACATTTGAGACAGACGTAGTTAATGACTATTTCGCAAGAACGCAAAACAAAGGAACTTTTACACTTCATGTAAATATTAACGGACGAAACACAGACGTTACAGATTTTGTACTTAACTTAGAAAACGGGAAAGCAACTTTAAGCATGCGGTTACCTAGGGACGTTAAAGTTGGGGATTCTTTCCCGGGTGAAGCTATGGTTTATGACGATACGCTAGTATTTCCATTTATTAACCGTTTCTTTATAACGGTTGGACCAGCACAAATTATTACACCACCCAGACCCCCATTACCAGGTAAACCTCCAGGGCCAAGACCAGGTAAAGGTAGAGAAATTCCTGAAAGTTTAGCTTTGCCTGAAATACATCAAGTCTATGAAGCAGAATGGGATAAACGTGACCCAAAATTTGACCGTTTTTCAGCTTTACAAATTATTCAGGAAAAAGCCACTATTGACGCTGAAAATGATGATACAAGTGCACCGTATAGTTTCTACGTGAACATGGATAATGTTTATTTCAAAACAGCAGCTAAACAATCCAAAACTAATCCAGATGTATTAAAGGCAAGATTTACTTATGGATTGGTGCTGTTTGGTATGGCGTTAATACGTGGTGAATCAACCGTAACAAAAAGTGAAGAAAGCCAAGGAAAAGAAGCAGACGAAATGGAGAACAATGGTTCATTCTCTCTTGAGAAAAAGGTGTTTCAGGTATCTTCTGCTATTGCTCCTATAGTTCTCCCATTAATCGATTCTCTTGGTTCGTTAGACGAGGAACAAATAAAATCTAATCCTCAGTTAGAAGAAGAGGAATGAAGAAATTGATTTCACTAACAAATTTTATGAATAAATAGGAATTCGTTACTGGCATTTTGGTTATTTCTTGAATATGAGTACCACTTTCTATTCGGGACATGCCTTGATAAATTCGTTTGACTTAAATCATTACTAATGATCTTGACTTCTTCATAACCTGCTGCATTCATTGAATTAGTAAAAAGTGGGAGTTGGACGTCAGGGGTAGAAAAGGCGACTAATTGAAATATCAATGCGCTTGGGTCCAATACCGGTTTAAGGCTCGAATAAATGTCATGCAGTTGCATGAAATAATTTTGTATTCCTGAATTTGAACGTCCTCCAAGAGTATAATAAGAGTCTCCGTGTCCATCTTGAAGACCAGTTATCCAGTAAGGAAGCGATGTCTCGCGTCGCCCATTAATTTGCCACCTGTGGTAAAGAATATGGACTCCCGGGTAGGGCGGAGATGTTATTACTAATTTGGGGAGCCTCTTACTTTTATTAAAACTTTTGTTTTTAATTACATGTAAGATATTGCCTAAATATATCTCACGTTGAGAAGTAATTTTATTTTTTGCTGTTCCTGCATTTTTTGCCGTTTTTACTAAATCATTTAATCCACTTATCATCTCTTGAGTAAAGATAACAATCTGATTATTCATTTGAGCAAAAGAAGGAATATTATCTTTACAGTCGAGAGCCCATTGCCCAACTCTTAAAATAATACACTTGGCGAATTGTCGTTGTCTTCGGAATTTTAATATTTCGGTTGTTGTTACAACATTTTGTAAGTAAACCGCCAATTCCTGTGGCACATTTTTAAAATAATAATCCAAATAAGAGTTCGTCGTTAACAGATTTTGGGGAGTTGAGGGATTATTCTCGTCAATTTCATCAGCCCATTGCTGAATACATTCGTAATCATTTTTACTTAGAGGAGTCGTTTTGGTTTTGGTTATAAAGTAAGCAAGCGGGTTAATATCGATTCCTAAAGAATAACGTCCTAAAGCGATGGCTTCAATTGTTGTTGTACCGCCTCCGACGAAGGGGTCTATTATGCAGTCACCTTTCCTACTAAATTCTTCTATTATTGCCCTTGCAAATTCAGGCTGAAATCTAGCGGGATAACGATAAAAATTATGTGTCAGTCCTTTTACTGGCTCATTGGATTGAAGTATATTAGCTAGATGTTCTGAAATATCAATCATATTACCGGCTATTTTGCACTATAATATTTTACCTGTCAATTGGCAAATGGTCATTTTTGCACATCATTTCTTCTTTCCGTCCCCCTCTCTAATACGGTATAATAATAGCATTGTTGAAAGTGAGAGAAGATGTCATCTCAGGTATTTTACCGTAAGTGGCGGCCTCAGAGCCTATCTGAGGTATCCGGCCAGGAGCAGGTAACACGCACGCTCCTTAATGCGCTATCTTCGGGACGCTTGTCTCATGCCTATCTCTTCTGCGGGCCCCGGGGAACGGGAAAGACCTCGACCGGGCGTATTCTTGCCAAGGCGGTAAACTGCCTTACGAACGGCAAGGGTGAACCCTGCAACGAGTGCGCCATGTGTAAGGCAATCACCGAAGGCCGGGCACTCGATGTCATCGAGATTGATGCGGCGAGCAATCGCGGTGTTGATGATGCACGGGAACTTCGCGAAAAAGTAAGATACGCCCCGAATGAGGCGCGTTATAAGGTTTATATTATTGATGAAGCCCATGAATTGACCTCAGATGCGTCAAACGCGCTTTTAAAGACACTGGAAGAGCCGCCGCCTTTTGTTATCTTTGTCCTGGCGACGACCGAGCCGCATAAACTCCTGCCGACCATCATCTCGCGCTGCCAGCGTTTCGATTTCCACCGCATCTCGCCGCCGGATATTGTGGCGAAGCTCAATGAAATCTGCGGGAAAGAGGGCATCAAGATAGACGCTGAGGGATTAAGGCTTATCACGCGAGCAGCTCAGGGCAGCCTGCGCGACGCCGAGAACATCTTAGAGCAACTGGCGACCTTCTACGGCAAGGAAATCAGCAAAAGCCAGGTGCAGAAGATGCTCGGTGTGAGCGAGGACGCCCGCACCCGTGAACTCGTAAGGCACATCGTAAGCGGGGATGTGGCGGCGGGGATAATGACCGTGAGTTCCGTTAACGCCGACGGGCTTGACTTAAGGCAGTTCAACCGTGAATTAGTGTCTTACCTCAGGGGACTGCTCCTCATCAAGACCGGTGCGGTGGAAGGGCTGGATTTAAGCGGTGAAGACATAGCGCTTCTTAAAGAGTTAGCGGATAAGGCCACACTCTCGCAGGTACTGAAAGCCTTAAAAATCTTCGGCGGGCTTGAGTTCGGGACGGATGGCAATTCCGCTCTCCCGCTGGAGCTTGCCCTGGTTGATACCGTCCTCGAGCCGGTGGAAAAGCCCCCTGCGAGAGCCCAGGATAATATTCCGAAAGTTGAGCCGAGGTTCGTAAAAGCGCCGGAGGCAGCTACACCAAAAGCGGCGCCGGAGAAGCCAGTCGTAAGGCCACCTGTCGTTAGCGCCGCACCCGTAGAGCGGGTGGCAAAGCCCGCCCCATCAAGCGTTACGCCATCAGCCCCGGCCGGTATTCCGAAACCGGAACCGGTTACGGCCAGCAGCGGAGCGGCGAAAGAGCCAGCCAGTGAACTTGAAAAACTAAGACTCAACTGGCGGCTGGTCATCGCCCAGGCGCCGCCGGACACCCTGCGCTCGAACGCTATCGCCGTGCTTAGAAGTGTCGCGAAGGTGAGTGCTATTGAAGGAGATACCGTCGTCATTGCTTTTAAGTACCAGAATTTTGTTGAGAAGATATCGCTGCCGGAAAATCAGAGGATAGCGGAAAAGATTATTGGAAACTATCTGGGACGCCCGGTGCACGTGCGCTGCACCCAGGAGGCTGAGCCCAATCACCTCGTTGAGGAGGCGCAGCGGCTGGGTGCCCAGATTACGGAGGAAAAATGAATTTCGACCAGGTCAAGCAGGCCAGAGAACTGAAGTCCAAGATGGACAAAATCCAGAAGGAGATGGACAAGACCCTTGTCGAGGGGGAAGCGGGGAAGGGGGCGGTCAAGATTACCATGACCGGGCAGATGAAAGTAAAGTCCGTTAAGATAGACCCGTCTGTGATTGACCCCAAGAATGAGAAGAAGCTGGAGGAGCTGGTGCAGAAGGCAATCACCGATGCCATTGAGAAGTCCCAGAAAGAGGCGGCAAAGCAGCTTAAAGAGCTTACCGGCGGGCTCAAAATCCCCGGCTTATTTTAAAGTCTACGATGGATTGTACCAGAGGGTAGTCATTCTATCTATTGCGATTACGATAAACCCAACCAAAACGTGTTGATGAAGAAGTTACGGCTATAACGCTCCTTTCTAATCAAATAATCTGATGTGCAAGTTTATTTTTGGATATGTAATTTAACAATATAATCTTTTAATGTCATTGTCGGGCTTGACCCGACAATCCACAACGTTTGAAAACGGTTTGCTATTAAGAGGCTACTGGCGATAATTCACTCCGCCTTCGGCGGAATGGATTCCCGCTTTCGCGGGAATGACACTTATAGGATAAACGTTCTTCTTTGGCATTGCCTAGCTTGAATTGCGAGTCCAGAACGCATACAAAATACTTGCACATCGGGTGAGTAGTTATTCTATCTATTTCGATAGCTTACCAGAGCCAATAGGACAATTTCAGGATTTTTAGGGAGAAAAAGATTGAATCAGGAAATGCATGAAACGAACGCCATCGCCCGGCTCGTCGAGGAGTTCCACAAATTACCCGGCGTCGGGCCGAAGAGCGCCCAGCGCATCACTTACCATCTCCTCCGGGCGCCGGAGGAAGAAGTTAAGTCCCTTGCCGAAGCCATATTATTCCTCAAACAGGAAACGAAGCTCTGCTCTATCTGCCTTAACATCACGGATGCCGACCCTTGCCGCATCTGTTCCAACGCCCAGCGCGACCGGAGTAAAATCTGCATCGTGGAACAGCCGCACGATATCGAAGTCATCGAGCATACTGGGGTTTATAAGGGGGTTTACCACGTGCTGCACGGCGCTATCTCGCCCACCGAGGGAATCGGCGCCGACAACATCAGGATAAAAGAGGTCATCGCCCGCCTTACGGACGGCGGCGTCGAGGAGGTAATTCTCGCCACCAATACCAACCTCGAGGGCGAGCAGACGGCGATGTACTTAAACCGCATCATCAGCCCGATGGGGGTTAAGGTTACCCGCATCGCCCGGGGCCTTCCCTTCGGCACCGAGCTTGAGTACGCCGATGATTTAACTTTAACCCGAGCAATGCAAGAGAGAACGAAGTTTTAGAACAAGAAGATTCTGACGCAACGCCAGAGTTTTAATCCAGGTATCCAAAGGTCCTCGCATAGCTTCTGATGATTGTTTTTATCCATTTTCTATTCATTAGCTTGTACCTCATTCGATTATGTTATAAAGTGTAATTAACCCGTTTCCCCAATATCTGGAGGTGCCTCTATGTCAATGAACCTTGATAAAGAGACTATTGTCAGCCCGGATACCGAGCGGAAAGTGCGCATTCCGCCGGGCCAGCACGAGGTAAAGAATTTTCCCGTTCTCCATTACGGCCCGGTGCCGGAGACAGACATAAATAAGTGGACATTCCGCATCTTCGGGCTTATTGAGAAGGAGAGGACGCTGAGTTATGCAGAGCTTGCGGCGCTTCCCCATATTAAAGTCTTTTCTGATATACACTGTGTTACCACCTGGTCGCGGCTCAATAACCTGTGGGAGGGCGTATCCACCAGTGCGTTACGCGACCTCGTATCAATCAAGTCTGAAGTCAAGTTCGTGGTCGTCCACGCGGCTTACGGCTTTACCACGAATTTAACGCTGGACGACTTCTTCCAGAAGGATGTCCTGTTTGCCACAGGCTACAACGAGCAGCCGCTTGTCCGTGAGCACGGCGCTCCGGTAAGGCTGGTGGTGCCGCGCCTCTACTTCTGGAAGAGCGCCAAATGGGTAACCGGTGTCGAGTTTACCGCTGAAGATGAGCCAGGCTTCTGGGAGCACAACGGCTACCATAACCACGGCGACCCGTGGCAAGAGGAAAGGTACCCCTAAAAGCGGTGGCTGAAACTTTTTACACTAGGAAGCTGGAAAAACTCCGTGCTTTAGCCAACCCGGAGAATCTCGCCGGGATGGCGCGTTTCGGCATAAATCCGCAATGTAATCTGTTATCCCTGTACGACATAGCGAAATTGTAATTCCCGCTTTGGTAAGACGACTTCGTATATTTTGCAATATGGGCTAATTTTAGCACTACTAAGAAAGAAATCAACCAAACGAGAACGATACCCCCCGAGAAATTTCTTGACAGGGTTCGTCGTATGTGGTATCATTACAACGCTTAAAGAGCAAAGCACCTTAACAATTAGATAGCGAGAGGAAGGTTCAAACTAACTCTGTTAATTCAAATTTTGTTTGGAGAGTTTGATCCCGGCTCAGGATAAACGCTGGCGGCGTGCTTTATGCATGCAAGTCGCACGGTCCTTTTAGCAATAGAGGGATAGTGGCAAACGGGTGCGTAATGCATAAGTAACCTGCCCCTAAGTGGAGAATAGCTCCGGGAAACTGGAGATAATGCTGCATGTTGTGGTGAGGGTAAGGCCTTATCACTAAAGTCCCGACTCTGTCGGGGCGCTTGGGGAGGGGCTTATGTCTGATTAGCTGGTTGGTGAGGTAACGGCCCACCAAGGCTTTGATCGGTAGCTGGTCTGAGAGGATGGTCAGCCACAATGGGACTGAGACACGGCCCATACTCCTACGGGAGGCAGCAGCAAGGAATTTTGTGCAATGGGCGAAAGCCTGACACAGCGACGCCGCGTGAAGGATGAAGACCTTCGGGTTGTAAACTTCTTTTATCAGGGAAGAATAATGACGGTACCTGATGAATAAGCTTCGGCTAACTACGTGCCAGCAGCCGCGGTAATACGTAGGAAGCGAGCGTTATCCGGATTTATTGGGCGTAAAGAGGGCGCAGGCGGCCCTTCAAGTCGAATGTGAAAACTCCTGGCTTAACTGGGAGAAGTCATTCGATACTGTTGGGCTCGAGGGCTGTAGGGGGAGATGGAATTCCCGGTGTAGCGGTGAAATGCGTAGATATCGGGAGGAACACCAGTGGCGAAAGCGGTCTCCTTGGCAGTTCCTGACGCTTAGGCCCGAAAGCGTGGGGAGCAAACAGGATCAGATACCCTGGTAGTCCACGCTGTAAACGATGAGCACTTGCCATAGGGAGTATCGACCCTCCCTGTGCCGAAGCTAACGCGTTAAGTGCTCCGCCTGGGGAGTACGGTCGCAAGACTAAAACTCAAAGGAATTGACGGGGGCCCGCACAAGCAGCGGAGCGTGTGGTTTAATTCGATGCAACACGAAGAACCTTACCAAGGCTTGACATGACAGAAGTAGCTGAAGGAAACGGATGCGACCTGTTAAATCAGGAGCTGCCACAAGTGCTGCATGGCTGTCGTCAGCTCGTGCCGTGAGGTGTTGGGTTAAGTCCCGCAACGAGCGCAACCCTCATTGCCAGTTAATTTCTCTGGCGAGACTGCCCCGCAAAACGGGGAGGAAGGTGGGGATGACGTCAAGTCAGCATGGCCCTTATGCCTTGGGCCACACACACGCTACAATGGATGGCACAATTGGTTGCAAGAGCGCGAGCTGGAGCCAATCCAACAAAGCCATTCTCAGTTCGGATTGCAGGCTGAAACCCGCCTGCATGAAGCTGGAGTTGCTAGTAATCGCAGGTCAGCATACTGCGGTGAATACGTTCTCGGGCCTTGTACACACCGCCCGTCACGTCATGAAAGTCGGCAACACCTGAAGTCGATGGGCTAACCGCAAGGAAGTAGTCGCCTAGGGTGGGGCTGATAATTGGGACGAAGTCGTAACAAGGTAGCCGTAGCGGAAGCTGCGGCTGAATCACCTCCTTTCTAGGGAGATAAAGTAGGTCGCAAGACCCAATCTTCCAGGTCGATCCCCGATTTTATCGGGGTACCCTGACCCTTCCTTTCGCTATCTAGTTGTTAAGGTCTTTTCATTTATGAATAAGAAATACCAGGGGCTTAAGTTCATTGCCTCCATCATGAGTATCCTCGCCTGGCTGGTCGGGGCAATCGGATTTGTCAGCTCCATTTTTTTGGGTATGAATGCCTCAACCGCCGAGGGTAAGATTTATTTGCTCATGGGCGGTTTTCTTATTACCGCTATCTTCACCTGCTCTCTCATGGCATTTTCCCGGCTCATCTATCTTTTTATTGACATCGAAAGCGAACTCCGGGAACTTTCCGCACTTGTCAATAAGGACAGAAACGGCTAAAATATTGGAGTTATGGGCCTTTAGCTCAGTTGGTTAGAGCGCGGTCCTGATAAGACCGAGGTCTGTAGTTCGAGACTACAAAGGCCCACCATGCGTTTCATTCAATAGTCCCGCGACGTCCTTC
>Ga0315295_10001151_pt1 | contig 22755 bp, 19 predicted proteins | sample YL17G14_0_MG_FD_204453 | JGI IMG/M metagenome (GOLD analysis project Ga0315295, IMG submission 204453) | Sediment microbial communities from Yellowstone Lake, YNP, Wyoming, USA - YL17G14_0 | ecosystem: Environmental > Aquatic > Freshwater > Lake > Sediment | place: USA: Wyoming | collected...
ACCCGAGAGACTCGATCGAGAGGCCCGAGGCGACAGCCGCGATGACCGACGCTGAAGTCTCACGGAGGATCATCGGAGTGCACGGGCCCGCGGCTGCATAGTTGAGGCTCAGGCTGAGCAGGTGAGTATTCCTGCTGATGGCTTGACCGGAGGCGCTGATAACCCAGAGAAGGTCTCTGCTGCTGTTCGAGACGTATCTCAGATGGAGCGGGAACGGTACCAGGTAGCTCGATTGCAGAGTCAGGACGCCCATCATGTGACTCGCGACTGTCGTAAGGGCGGTACCTTCTGGACCACCAGGGTATCCTCCTAACAGCGGGGCGAAATCCATTCCAACTGGAGCACCCAAAGAAAGAGCGACAGCGACCTTGTTCAAGCGGTCGAAATCGACCTTCATCGGGTCCATGCTCGCAATCATGAAACCGTCCGAAGACCGTAGACCGAATCTCGGATGCGTTGCGGAGGCAAGAGCGATGGCAGACTCTGCCGTTGCGAGCGTGTTCATGAATGGAATTCCCTGTCTTCCAACCCTATTGCAGGCTTCACGGGCCAGCACTGCATTTCGCATTGCGGCCATCACCTCCAGAGGAGAAGCCGGCCTCACCCTTAGGCCACTCACGCGCGTGACTGCTGGAGTCGTGATGGCGTCCGTCTCGGGAATCTCGGCATAGCCTTCCATCAGAGAACTGAAGACCGAATCCGTCGAGATCGCCCCTCCAGCGGCTCCCAGGAGGCACCAGGGAGGTGTCTTGTCGTCCACCTTTCTCGGCACGAGTGCCTTTCGGTCTCTGCCCTCGCCGAACTCAAGCCTAGAGGGTGCGTTTCTGAGGCCTTCCTTGATCTCGGTCTCGCTGTACGATATCACTCGCCCGGACGAGATGCAGTACGCTCCCACATCTGCCAGCAGCTCAACACCGGCCTCGAAGATATCATCCGCGAGAGAGTTGTCTGATGGAACGGGGTTATTGGGATCGAACTTGATCCCGTACTCTTTCACCTTCTCACGGAGCTTTGGCGAGAAGCTTCTCAATTGGTAGTCATTCTCGCTCATTGGCTTTCCGTTCAGCGCCTTCTCCATCACATCCAAAAGCTGTACCATCGCGCAACACCCCTAAACGGAACTGCGGGACGATTAGCATCCTCCGAGTTAAACTTTGTCAGACATCCGCCATCAATAAATAATCATCTTGCGTTCCAGGGTACTGACCTCGTGGAAGAGCTCGGGGGGGAGGGGACCAGTTTGATTAGGAAAGCAACAGCTGTGACTCTAGCAGCGGCGTTTCTAGCAATGAGCATGTTCGTCGGAACGAATGCGGGCGCGCAGGATAATCATGTGAGGTGGTCGTACCTACTCTATCTTTGCGCGGACAACAACCTAGACACATATGTCGGACCTGGTCACTATTCAGTCGTCGAATCCGATCTTGCTGAGCTCAAGTCCGTCGGTTCCACGAAGGACGTGGCATGCTATCTGCTTGTTGACAGATTGAACGGCCCCGCGAATCTGTTCAAGGTAGAAAAGAACTCACTTGTGGAGATGACGTCGTCTCCGCTCAACGGCCAGGAAATCAACATGGGCGATCCGGCGACACTTACGAGCTTCGTCGATTTCTCATCGAAAGCCAACCCGGCGGACCACACCCTCCTAGTCTTCTGGGACCATGGCTCGCCAAGAAGCGTTGCCTCGGATGAGCACACAGGCGTTGCGGGCGCAAGGGACTCTCTCACTCATTATGAAGTCTTCGAGGCGCTCGAAGGATACACGATAGATGTGCTTGGCGCGGACGAGTGCAATGTGGGACAGGTCGAAGTGGCCTATGAGTACGCAACGAAGACACCTACAGGGTACCTGGTCGCGGCCGAAACGTACACCGGCTGGAGAGGATTCCCGTACGATGCGACTCTTAGGGAGCTGACAGAGAATCCTGACATGACCCCGGAACAGGCTGCGGTCATGATGATCGACCAGACTCAGCTCCTGTTGAACAAGCCACCCTACATGCAGGAGAGGATCAACTCGCACAGCGCCGTGGATCTCAGCAAAGTCCGGAACCTGGTTTCATCGATCAAGAGGCTCACGGATCTGCTCACGCCAGGGATCGATGACTACATAACGGTCATCGACAAGGCGAGGGGCAACGCGCAGTACTGCTATGGCGCGAACAAGATCAATCTGGTGGACCTGAGAACGTTCGTTGCCTCAATCGGCACAAAGACGAGTTCGAAGGAGGTCAGGGAAGCGTGCGCGGCGGTCTTGGCTAGCTTTGACGCGGCCGTGCTAAGAGTTCACGCGACCATCTCTCTTCAGAACATGGTCTGCGGGCTTGGGGTAGCTCTGCCTAACCACTCGTGGGAGATGTCCAGCTACTACCCGAACTTCGCATTCGCGAGCCAGGGTTGGATGGACTTCTTGGAGGCCTACTGGGCTGCTGCGGGAAGCATCTGAACTCTAGTTCGTGTCTATCTGGACTCGGAGAAGGGCGTGCCCTGTCACTGAGAAGAGGATAGGGCGCAAACTTCATAGCCGAAGTGTTGGATGATTGCATAGCGGAGGCCATGAGATGGATGTATTCGATGCGATATTGGCGAGAAAGTCAGTGCGCGCGTATGACTCAAGATCCGTACCCGACGATGTCCTGATGAAAGTGCTCGAGGCGGGAAGGCTGGCTCCTTCGGCCTCTAACCGTCAGCCCTGGTTCTTCCTGGCCGTCACAGACCAGGAGAAGAGGAAGGCCCTGACTGCGGGGCCGTTCGCCAAGTTTCTGAAGGAGTCGCCCGTGGTGATCGTTGGTATCGGAGACCCGCAGACATCATCCGAGTGGTGTGTCGTGGACGTGACGATCGCTCTGACGCAGATGGTGCTCGCTGCTACGAATGAAGGCCTGGGCACCTGTTGGATCGGGAGCTTCTACGAGGACAAGGTGAAGGAAGCGCTCGGAATCCCAGGCAGGCTCAAAGTCGTGGCGATGCTGGCAGTCGGCTATCCCCGAGAGAAGATGGACCTCGTGGCCAAGGTCATGCGCACGAGGAACACAAAGCCAATGGGGGATATCCTGAGCTTCGAGCAATTCGGAAACCCGGTGCCGAAGGGTATGGCCAAGCAGAAGTAGATATGCGCAAACCATCCCCCATCGGGAAAAGACTTATTCTCTCTGCCGAGCTGAACCGTATAGTGCATTCTATGGCGGACAAGGTGAAGAAGACAGACGAAGAGTGGAATAAGACTCTGAAACCCGATCAGTTCAAGATATTACGCCAGAAGGCAACGGAGAGACCGTTCACAGGAGAGTACGTTGACAAGTGGGAGAAGGGCGTCTACAAATGCGCTGGCTGCGGGGCGGATCTGTTCGCGTCTGATACGAAGTTCGACGCCGGGTGCGGCTGGCCCAGCTTCTCAGCGCCTTCAAAAGGAGAGAACATCGAAATGAAACTCGACACGAGCCTGTTCATGGAACGGACAGAGGTCCTCTGCAGCAAGTGCGGAGGGCATCTCGGTCACCTGTTCGACGACGGGCCCGCTCCAACCGGCCAGAGATACTGCATCAACTCAGCTGCGCTTCGGTTCGAGAAGAAGAGGGAAGAGTGACCCGTGAGATGTGTGGCCGATTCGCTCTTGCATTCGTCAAAGGCTTCTACAGTCGGTTCGAGGTCATTGATCAGCAGGCAGGAATCGAGCCGCGGTTCAATATCGCCCCTACCCAGACAATCCCGACAATCGTGCGCAAGAGTTCGAACCATGTTGTTATGATGAGATGGGGTCTTGTGCCGTTCTGGGCGAAGGATCTGAGGATGGGCAACAAGCTGATCAACGCGAGAGCAGAAGGCATAGCGGATAAGCCTGCATTCAGGGCGTCCGTGAAGCGGAAGCGGTGCCTTGTTCCCTCGACAGGGTTCTACGAATGGAAGAAGATGAATGGAGGCAAGGTCCCGCACTACGTACACATGAGGGACGACTCGTTCTTCGCGTTCGCAGGACTCTACGACAATTGGCATGGACCCGACGGCTTAGAACTGCTCTCATTCACCATCGTAACGACCGCCCCAAATGCAATGATGAAGAAGATACATAACCGAATGCCAGTAATCCTCAGACAGGAAGATGAGGGACTCTGGTTGAGCAAAGAGCCTCTTCCTGAAAATGAGCTGAAGCGCATCCTGCAACCATATCCGGCAAGACCAATGGTCGCATATCCGGTATCGCAAGCAGTGAACAATCCAAACAACGAATCCAAGGATCTTGTCGCACCTTCATCGCAGTGAAATCTGGTTCACTTCATATGCGCTTCCTCGGGTGGCCTGATCTTCCTGAAATTGAAGTAGACGGCTATGTCGTAGAGTATCTTGAGCGACCCACCGATGAAGAACGGTGAGGACAAAGAGACGAATTGCATAGCGTATCCGGAAAGAGAGGGGCTTGTTGCCTGGGCGACATTCCTCGCGATGCCCGCCGTGCCCGCAGCGATGATTCTTTCCTCCGGTGCTACAACGGCGACGGTGTATGACTGCCTGGTCGGAACATCCATCTGCGATATCGCTTGCCTTGCCAGGAAGAATGCCATCGACAAGACGAAGGTCGGCGCAATAGGCACCAGTATCAGCAGGATGTTCGACGGGATGTGCGTGAACACCATCGTCCTAATGAGCCCTATCCTTTTCGCCAACTCCACGGCTGCGTAGAATGAGATCGTCGAAAGCACATTCGCGACGAAAAATATGATTGCGAGCTGCTCCAGAGGAACGCCGTAAGTGGTGTGGAACCAGTAGGCTATTATGCTCTGAAGCACGAACCCCCCCGCAAACGCGTCGACACCGAACAGGATTGAGAGCTTCGCAACTATCGTCCTAGATTCTGGAGAAAGGCGCTTCTTGGGCCCTTGGGACTGTGCCTTCGTCAGTTCCGACCTGCTAGACATCGCAAGGTACAGGCATCCGGCAGTGATTGCCAAGGACGAGTAGATGAGGAACATCACTCTGTAAGATTCAGCTTCCCCCAACCCAAACCCAGACTGGAACACTGCGATCATCCCGCTGAACAGCGCCCCCGCAGCTGCTGCCAGAGTGCCGACCATGTTATATGCGGCGAACACAGAGTTCCGCTTCTCCTCAGAACATGTCTGAGGGAGTATGGTCTGTTCCATCGGAAGGAAGGACCCGACTTCGCCTCCGGTTGGACTCAGCGTTCCGATGACGGCGGCAAACAGGATTATCGCGCGGTTCTCCGTCAGGAAGAACAGCACCCCTGAGGAAGCCATCAAGAACGAAAGGAATATCAGCATCTTGCGTCGGCCGATCCTATCAGCATATAGGCTACAGAATATTGTGAAGGACGCTCCTCCAAGGAGCGTCGCGCTCAGGACGACACCTACCAGGACATCGTCGAAGTTGAGAAAGTCGCTGAGATAGATTGCGAGGATGACACTCAAGAAACCGTAACCGAAGCTCCTGACGGCCCTGGTCGTCAGAAGCAGTTTTCCGTCCCTAGCCAGCCAGTTGAGCATCGAACACCATCTTCAGACCGCGATATCACTCACTCTTCTTCTCTTGTTCGAGCTTCCATTTGCAGAACGCGTACAGAGCGTCGTACATGGGCCACTGCTTCGCCATGTTGTCGAAATCATCATCAGACGTGAACCGGAAGCCCGTGGCGATCGAATCCAGCCCCGCAGATTCCGGAGCGAGCTCGGGGTGGTCCGTGTCAGCTCCGCGAACGATCTTAGCGAGCTCGTGCAGAGCGGGGTCCTTCAACTCGTACTTCTTGATTATCGCGTCGAAACTGCAAAACTCCCCGTGATGTCCCAAATCAACTCCCTTGGCATCGTATGGAATCGCGTTCTGTTCTTTCGCTGCCTGTAGCATTTGATCTGCTGGCACGAACAGGAACTCCGCATCAGGATCGACGAATCGTCTTATCAGCCATGGACATGCGATCCTGTCAACATGCGCCTTCTCGCGAGTGATCCAATTCATTGTTGCCACCCAATCTAGTTTCTCAGGAACGACTTGCAAGAATTAAAGGCTAGGTTGGCGGAGAGCCTTTCGCCTCTCCTCTGACCTTGCCCCTCGCCAACGAGGCAAAGATGCCGACAAAGCACATCACCGCGAAGGTGCTGAACGCCACTTTGTAGCTCTTGAGGAACTCGGAGGAGAGCTGGTGGCTCAGATCGGTATCGCCTACATACAACGCGATGAACAGAGTAGCGATGCCGATGCTCAGCACTTGGCCCACGAGACGCATCGTGCCGACGGATGCGGACGCCACGCCGTAGTGTTTCCTATCCACTGAGCTCATGATTGCGTTTGTGTTTGGCGACGAGAACAGAGCGAAACCGAATCCAAGGAAGGCAAGAGCGCCGACCACGATCCAGATGCTCGTCGCTTCGTTCATCAAGGAAAGAAAGACCAAGCCGACGGTTGAAATCGCCATCCCCACGGAGGATATGATCCGCGGTTCGATTACGTCCGACAGCCTTCCAGCAACCGGTGAGAAGGCGGCCATTACGACTGGCTGCGAGACGAGTATGATTCCCACCTTGTCAACGGAGAACTCCTTCACATAGTACAGGTACAAGGACATCAGGAAAGTGACTGCGAACGTGGCGCTGTAGTTTATGAGCGCTGCAATGTTAGAGAAAGCAAATGCTCTGTTGTCCCTGAACAACTTGACGTCCAGAACGGGGTGGGTCTGCCTCACCTCCCAGGAAGCGAAGATAACGATCCCTACGACACCCGCAAGAGAAACGAACGCGCCAAGGAGGTCAGGAAGGAATGAGAACCCCAATATGACCGCGGTCAACGAGACCGCGTATATAGCCGATCCCGCAACGTCGAACCTCTCCCCTCTCGAGCCCGCCCACTCTCCCTCGAGCCGACGGTAGCCGACCCAGAGAATAGCTGCGCAGAGCGGTATCAGCACAACGAACAAGCTTCTCCAGCCGAGGAACTCGGTCAGGATGCCTCCGAGGAAAGGCCCTGAGGAGAGGCCCACATACACAACCGCTGTGCTGAGTCCCAGCACCTTGCCTCTATCCTTCGGAGGGTAGACCGAGGTGAGAATGGCTATCGAAGTCCCGAACATCATTGCGCTGCCGAATCCCTGGACGAATCTGAATCCGATAAGCGAAGTCGATGACGGAGCGAGAGCGCACATGATCGAACCGGTGCCGAAGACCCACATGCCGTAGAGGAACACCTTCTTCCGACCGTGAATGTCTGCAAGCCTCCCGAACGGCAAGAGGAATATCGCCGCCGCCAGAAGATACGAGGTCGCGACCCAGCTGAGAAGTACCGCGCTCATGGAAAGCTCGTCCGAGATCGATGGCAGAGCCACGTTGATGGATGATGCCATGAAAGGAGTAAGAAAGGAGCTGAGCACGGCAAGCAGCAGTGCAGATCGCTTCTCCCTCTGATCATCCAAATATCTCACCGGTCAGGAACGACGGCGACCGATTACTCCGTTTGGATATCAATGTTTACCTGCGGGCGACATCAGTCTTCACGTAGTAGAGGTCTGAACCGTCCTGCGACAATCATGCTGCCAAGACCCCGCTAGTAGGCTTCCGCCCGGAAGGAACCGCACCTGAACAGTCAAAAAAACCCGCGAAAGCTGAATGTGATAGATCAACAAAGTCAATACCATATGTCATCCTACGTCCCGGAGGATGAGCGCACCTGCTGACCGGGCACGGGCTCAAGCTCAGGGTAACAGTCGCTGAGGGAAGAGGGAGGGTGCTCGCGATTTCCTCCTAGAGAACAAACTTGAACGACTCGTGCCTGCCATCGAGCGGGAGCTGAAGTCGGGCAGGAAGACCGAAGATACGAGGACACCGGCGAAGAAAGGTAAAGAAGTGAGCCGCCAGCGATTGTTTTATTACTGTCTCGGTCATCACCTCTGACAATGAACAGAGAGCATGTGCCAACCCCGCCAATCGCGAGGAAGGTGCCGAAGGAGCTCGTGACCCACGGCGATGTTCGCGTTGACAACTACTTTTGGCTGAGGGACAGGGCGAACCCTGGGGTCATCGAGTACATCGAAGCCGAGAATCGCTACGCCGACGAAGCGACGAAGCACACAGAGCCGCTCAAGAAGAAGCTTATAGAGGAACTCAAGAGCCGAATGATCGAGACGGACATCTCCGTCCCGCTGAAGATGGACGACTATTACTATTACACGCGATCTGAGAAGGGAAAACAGTACCCGATTCACTGCAGGAAGAAGGGCGCCCTCAATGCTGAAGAAGAAGTAATCCTGGACGAGAACGATATCGCCAAAGAGAGTGTGTTCTTCACCGTCAACATGCACAAGGTCAGCCCTGACCATCGGATGCTCGCCTATCTTGCGGACACCAACGGCTCTGAGAGGAACACACTCTACGTGAAGGACCTTGGAACGGAAGAGCTGCTCAGTGAGCAGATACCGAACACGTCTGAAATGGAATGGGCGAACGACAACAAGACCATATTCTATTCAATCATGGACAACGCGGCCAGGGCGTACAAGGTCTTCAGGCACGTCTTGGGAACCGACCCCAAGGTAGATGTGGAGGTGTTCCACGAGGAAGACCCCGGGTTCTACTACCTCGTGCTCTCGAAGACCAAGACGAGGAAGTACATACTGATCACGGTCGAGAGCGCAACAACATCAGAGGTACACTACATCCGCGCGGACCGTCCCAAGGACGGATTCAAGGTCATGAGGGCCAGAAAGCACAGGGTGGTCTACTTCGCAATCCATCATGAGGATAGATTCTTCATCGTGACGAACGAGAACGCGATCAACTTCAAGATCATGGAGGCCCCGGAATCGGACCCGGCCGCGAAGAACTGGAAGGAGTTCGTCCCTCACAGAGAGGGCGTATCGATCGATGTGAGCGACCCATACCCGTTCGTTGAGGCCTTCAAGGGACACCTCGTCATATTCGAGCGCGAGAACGGTCAGGGAAGGATTCGGGTCCTCAATCTGAAAGACAAGAGGTCGCAATACATCGACTTCCCCGAGGAGATATTCATGGCATACCCGATTGAGAACCCCGACCCCGAGTCTGAAGAACTCTGGATCAAGTACTTCTCGATGGTAACGCCTGACACGATATACGCCTATGATCTGAGGGCCAAGAAGCTCGAACTGAAGAAGCAGGACAAGTTCTCGGGATACGATCCGTCGATGTACCATCAGGAACGGGTCTTCGCGAAGGCCAGAGATGGCAAGAACGTGCTCATAACCCTCGTCCACAGGAAGGACTTGAAGAAGGAGGGAAGGAACCCGACCTATCTGTACGGATACGGGGCATACGGCACGTTCGAGTGGGCCACCTACAACACGTTCAACTCCATGCTGATACCGCTCCTCGAAAGAGGATTCGTGTGCGCCCACGCGCACATACGGGGTGGCGGAGAGCTCGGGAGGCGGTGGCACGAGGACGGTCGAATGCTCAAGAAGATCAACACTTTCACAGATTTCATCGCGTGCGCCGAACACCTGATTGCCGAGAGGTACACATCGACTGATAGACTGACAGTCAGGGGCAGAAGCGCGGGAGGGCTTCTGATGGGAGCCGTCACGAACATGCGCCCGGACTTGTTCAAAGTCGTGGTAGCAGAGGTGCCATTCGTGGACGCAGTGACGACCATGCTCGACCCATCCATCCCCCAGACCGTTGGCGAATTCGAGGAGTGGGGCAACCCGGCGCTCAAGCAAGAGTACGACTACATCAAGACATACTCCCCATACGACAACATCGAGCGCAAACCCTATCCGAACATGCTAATCACTGCGAGCCTCAACGACATCAGGGTACCGTACTGGGAGCCGGTCAAGTGGGCTGCGAAGCTGAGGGCTACAAAGACCGACTACAACACCATACTTCTGAAGACTGGGATCGTCGAGGGACATTCAGGGGCCTCTGGGAGATACGACCACCTCAAGTACTTTGCGTACATGTACGCGTTCATACTCGACCGGCTCGGGATGAGAGAGTAGGACCGACCGCTCATTGAAACAATAGGCTGTAGATCATCCAAGTAGCCGCGAGGTATACGCCGCCTGTGAAGATCGTTTTCACCACAGGTGTCTTTAGCTTCTGCAGTCCCCATGTCGACCCTATGATCGCCGTTATGAAGACGATGGGAGCGAGAACCAAGGCCACCTGGTAGTGGATGAGTGCCCCCTCCTCGGCACTGATAACATACGCGATGAATGCGGCGGGAGTGAGGATGGCGCCCAGAAGTGCTGATGTCCCTATCGCCTTCCTCGGCTCGAACTTGAAGACATAGATGATGAGCGGGACGCTGACCACTCCGCCTCCGATCCCGAAGCTCCCAATCAGGAACCCTGTGAGGATGCTCACACCTATCCCTGCCAGCTTGCGCCTAAGAGTGAAGCTAGTTGGGCTGGTCATGTTGTCCTTCTTCGCCATGTATATGTCGTAGATCATCTTCGTTGCGACGACAACGAGCAGTGTCGCGAACCCTGCCTTGACGACCCACTCCTCGACTTCCAAGGTGAAGAAGACACCTGCGGCCACCCCAATGAGACCAGCAGCCGCAAGCAGCAGTCCCAACCTGAAGTCCACCAGGTGCTTCTTGCTGTGGGTGTATGTCGAACTGAGCATCGTGACGAAAGCGAATGTCAGGGAGAGCGGTACGATCTCTTTCATGGAAAGGCTGACGAAGAACACGAGCATGATCGGAACGTAGAGCTGGCCACCTCCAAGGCCCAGGTTGGAGTAGAAGAACGCCACGGTGGCGATGAGTATTGCCACGATGATGATGGACTCGACACTCAGACCGTCGAAGACCATATGCGTGTGAACAAATCCTGCATATTAAATGAGTACGATTGTACAGTCGTTCGAACAATCGCCTTCATTCACGGATGATTTGCGAAGATTCGCACGCGAAAATCGAAATATCCCAAATCCTTTTATATCCAGTGGCAATTCGTTCGGTGGCCGACGATGGGGGCTTGAATTCGTGAAAGTGCTAAGAGTTGACCTCACCACAGGAGAGTTCGCAGATCAGGAGATATCGAAGGAAGACTGCAAGAAGTTCTTGGGAGGAAGGGGCCTGGCGGCCAAGATCCTCTACGAAGAGAACAAGCCCAAGATAGATGCTTTCGATCCCGAGAACCGGTTGATATTCATGGCTGGCCCGTACACGGGCACACAAGGTTCATTCACAGCCTTCTACAACGTCACGACGAAGGCACCGCTCACTGGAGCGATCCTGTCTGCCCACTCCGGAGGACACTGGGGGCCGATGTTCAGGAAGACCGGGTATGACGGTATAGTCTTCAAAGGAAAGTCGCCGAAGCCAGTGTATCTCCTAATCACTGACAAGGGACCCGAGCTGAAGGACGCGGCCGACCTTTGGGGAATAGACGTCTTCAAGACTATCGACGAATTGGAGAGGAGACACGAGAAATCCAAGGCGGCCGTCATCGGCCCAGCCGGAGAGAAGCTGGTGAGATACGCAGCAATCATGAACGACATGAACAGGGCTGCGGGCAGGGGCGGCGTCGGCGCGGTCATGGGCTCAAAGAACCTCAAGGCAGTGGTCGTGCACGGTACCAAGGATGTCCCGCAGGCCGACATTGAGAAGCTCAAGGAGACTTTCAAGACAGCCACAGCCACGGTCAAGGAGAAGGCCCAGGCGTTCGCCAAGTACGGCACGTCCATGGTCGTCGGGATCACTGGCAAGGCGGGGACCATACCGACACGGAATTTCCAGACGGGCTACTTCCCCGAGTACGAGAAGATCGGCGGGGACACGCTCGTCAACGGCTACAAAACGAAGGACACTGCTTGCGCGAGATGCCCTCTTCACTGCGGGAACCTGACCAAAGCCGAGAAGGACTACAAGGTCGAGACCGAGGGGCCCGAGTACGAGACGCTCGCGATGTTCGGCTCGAACCTGGGAAACTCGAACATAGAATCGATCATGATGGCGAACAGCATCTGCAACGAGTACGGCATGGACACGATATCGTGCGCGGACACAATAGCGTGCGCGTACGAGCTGTTCGAGAAGGGGATCATCTCCGAGAAAGACACCGGAGGACTGAAGCTCAAGTGGGGAGACCACGCCGCGATGGTCAAGCTCGTGGAGATGACCGGCAAGAGGGAGGGCTTCGGTAAGCTCCTAGGCGAGGGATCCAGGAGGCTAACTGCGAAGTACGGACCCGATGCTGCCAAGTACGCGATGAACGTCAAAGGCATGGAATTCCCAGGATACGACCCGAGAGGGATACAGGGGATGGCGCTCGCTTTCGCGACCTCGACCAGGGGCGCGTGCCACCTGAGGGCGACGATGTACGTTCCGGAGCTGTTCCAGGGCAAGCTCGACAGGTTCACCGTGAAGGGGAAAGCACCCGTCCTGAAGGACTTGCAGGAGCTGTTCACGGTCTACGACTGCATGATCCTGTGCAAGTTCGGCGCGAGGAACGCGTTCGGCAACTCGTGGGACGAGATGGTCACCTTGACCAATGCAGCCTCGGGCCTGGGATACAATGTCGATGAGCTCAGGAAGGTCGGCGCGAGGTCGTGGACCATGGAGCGGCTCTTCAACCTCAGAGAGGGCATTTCGAAGAAGGACGACACCCTCCCGGAGAGACTGTTCACGCTGGCAATCGATGACGGCCCCTCCAAGGGCGCGGTCGTGAACAAGGCGGATTTCGACAAGGAGCTCGAAGAATACTACAAGCTCTGGGGCTGGACATCGGAAGGTGTACCGACCAAGGATACCCTCGACAAGCTGGGACTTCGAGCCTAGGACGGGCGCAGATTCGACCCCCGCGCAAGCATCTCCTGCATTTCCACCTACCCTGCCGGTTCATGTTTGCGGAACGAGGACCGGGAGCAACTCTGAGTTGGAGCGTCTCACCGCTCAACCTTCCGGAGGTCCATCATGTGCTCAGGAAGCTTCCCGAAAACCCGAAACCCACAGCGATTGTACATGTCTACTGCCTCCACGGTTGACAGAACGACGACATGCTTGAACCCCATTATGCGTGCGTCCGCAAGGGCGCCGTCCACGACGGCGGCGCCCACACCTTTGCGCCTCGCAGCGTGAACGGTTCCAACCATCTGAAGTCCAGCGATACCGTTGCTCCAGAACAGCATCGACCCAGCAGAAGGGGCTCCTTCCAAGGACGCGATATACATCTTTCTTGGGAGCGACATGCCGCGACTCTGCTCGATTGCGAGATTGAAGCATGCATTGTTCATCATCCACGGGGCGACTTCCTTGGGCGATTCCCAGGACTCGGTGAGACAACCCGCCCATTCCCTGCAATCCTGCTCGCTGGCGACCCGCCTGACTGGCACATCATCCTGACGAACAGCTCCGCCATCTACGGACTCGAGGTCCGCCGCCATCGCAGTAAGGTCATAGTCGTGGGGGAATCCACGAACCTCCAAGTATCTGCCGAGGTCCTTTGGCTCCGTCAGCATTCCGACGTGCCATATAACGGGAATCTGTCGAGCTCCGATGTCCCTGATCTCCTCGTCTATCCTTGCATCCACGGCATCCACCGCGATATGGCAACTGAGAACGATGTTGAACACTTCCTGCTGAAGGCCTGTTATGCATCGTGTGATCCCCCTGATCTCGGAGAAGTCGGCATTCGATGAGAGGGCCACGCATCTCCAGTAGTCTGCGTAGTTCTCTTCGCACGCCTTGACAACTTCTTCCGGTGAGGGCTTGGTCCCCAACCCGCGCCTCTCGGACTTCATGGTTTACACCATCCCGTATGGGTACCCGCTAGATGACGTTTTCCTGACTAATGCGAGGCTTGCCCGAGCGCGATCCGGAGCATCTCATACTCTTATGTGATAGACAGATGCGTGTCTAGCTCGGCTCAGTGACGCTCGGACTGAAGGTGAGCCAATACAGCGGGATCGAACCCGTTTCCATGTGAACCCCTCCTTTCACGAACGAAGTTGGTGAGAAGGTTCATCCTTCGGTTTAGAAGACCGTTGATCTAGAACTAACTAGATGCCTCCGTTCGCATCCGGTTCGCCTCGTTTTCCTCAGCTAACATATAGGTTCCAAATCCCAGAGCCCAGAACATCGCAGGATAGAAGATCATTCGCTCCATCCCGCCCGCCCCCAGACCTAGGTAGGTGTTGCCACCGAAGAGGATCAATGCCAAAAGGCCAATCAGACCGAGGAGAACGAACAAGTACGACAGAGGAGAACGAACCATCTTGCTGGAATAGATGACTGCCAAGTCCCCGAAGAGAAAGGCCAGGAGAGCAAAGAAGGCGTGCACCTCCGGAACATAATCCTCATTGAATACTCCGACACCTATAGCTCCGACCCCGGACGACGCGAGCAACAGCCAAATCATTGATTTCCGAGACTTCTGCCGCAACAGCGCCGCAGTCACCAGAGCCATCAATCCAAAAAGGATAATGGCAGCAGTGAAGACCCAACGTGATGGCGTCGGGCCGACCCCCAAGTCGCTTATGTAGTTCTGAGATGTGCTGTATCCTGAGTACAGGAACTCAGCCAGGTGGACCATGAATAGCATCTCCAGGCCTCCAACGAGAAGCCAGAGACCAGGAGATCGCAGATTGACCATGAAGCGAATATGTCTGCGACACATAATGATGATTCTCATGCTCAGAAGAGGTTCAAGAGAAGGAAGAAGAAGGAGTTCAGTTCGGGACGGCAACCTCTGATTGACAAACAGCCAGCCACTCGGGTTCACACACGGCTCACTGCACAAAGAGTTAAAATACGCCTAATCCACGTTCGCACTCCTGGTGTCACAATGGCGAATGTCAAGCTTGAGTCGAGAAAACCGATGACGATAGCGTACATCGAACATGTCGGAAGCTACGGCAAGATACCCTTCGACAGGTACATCGGCCAGCTCTACGGCTGGGCCAAAGAGAACAAGGTCATGCCTGGATTTCATCCAATGGGCATCTATCACAGCAACCCGAAGGAAACCCCTCCGAAGGAATGCAGGACCAGCATCGCAATCCCGATCTATGGGAAGGTGAAGCCGAGTGGCGACATCAAGATCAAGAAGTTGCCGGCGATGAAGGTCGCCAGCTACTCGCACAAGGGCCCTGCAAGCGAGTATCAGAAATCTTACAATAAAATGGAGATGTGGATCAAGGAGAAGGGCTATGTTCTCACGGCTTGCCCCATTGAGGTCTACAGCAAGGAGCCAGAGGTCGTCAAGGGTGAGACAATCCTATACGCCAAGATAATGATGCCCGTCAAGAAGAAGTGATCCGGTAAGGGGCGCCATCTCTCGACACGGCCAGTTAGCATTATCAATCATGATATCCGCTCCTCGGGGGTATATGAACCCCGGCCGACCTAGTCAGAGGCCGGTGCGTTCAGTTGATCGAAGCCAATGGACTGGTCAAGGACTTCAGTGCTTTGAGAGCGCTCGATGATGTCACCATCAAGGTGGGCAGGGGAGAGATCTTCGGATTCTTCGGCCCGAACGGTGCCGGCAAGACCACCTGCATACGGGTCCTTTGCGGCCTTACGCCTGCTACGCAAGGAGACGCGACTGTGCTCGGGATCGACGTGCGCAAGCATCCTGTTCAGGTCAGGGACAATATCGCAATCCTATCCGAGGAAACTCGGTTCTACGAAGAGATGACCCCGAGGAGATACCTCAACATGTTCGGGAAGCTCATGCTGATGCCCAAGTCGGACAGGCTCTCGGCACTCAACGAGGCTGCCGATCTAGCCGACCTCCGTGGCTTCATCGACCAGAAGATCGCCTTTCTCTCGCAAGGACAGCGTCAGAGAGTCTCCCTGGCAAGAGTTCTCATGACTGACGTTCCACTGGCGTTCCTGGACGAGCCCTTCGAGGGTATTGATATCATCCACAGGCGGAAGCTCAGAGAGCATTTCAAGAAGACCGTCAAGGGTGGCAACACCATATTCTTCACGTCTCACAACTTGATCGAGGCAGAGTACATAGTCGACAAGTTCGCGTTCATCAACCACGGGAAGCTCACGGCCGTGGGAACCGCAGAAGAGCTGAAGGACAAGTACCTCGCGCCTGCCTACATGCTGAGAGTATCGGACCCCCAGAAGGCGAAAGAGATGCTGGACAGGAGCCTAAGGCTAATGTCCATCAAGATAATCGAGGGCGATGTCACGCTGACTCTCCAGAGACGACAAGATGCCCCGCAAGTTGCCAAGGTCCTGATCCAAGAGGGTATCGATCTCTTCGAGATGAGGAGCATGGGAACCATGGAGGAAGTCTTCGAGCGCACGGCAAGGGGTGACGCTGCTTGAGCGACGACGAAATGACACCGGAACCACCAGCTCCCCTGAGTGATGATGAACTGCCTCCTCCTCCTAGCGATATCGCCACGGAGTCGAAGGATTTCCCAGAGATCAAGGTCAAGAAGCCCAAGCCTCTGTCAACCATACGCCGGGCGTTTGTCATCTTCGAAAAGGACATCAGGACGATGGCGAAGCACGGACTTGTCAGCGCTGTGATTCTGTTCATTTTCCTGGTTATCGTGTTCTCGATCATGAGCTTCTCGATGAAGCAAGCGATGCAATTCAGTTTCGACCAAGGAGGCGACGGCGGAGACAAAGGAATTCCTGGCGCCTCAGGGGTAGATCCACCCACTGCGAGGGCCGTCCTGACACCCAGCGGTTCAGTTGCCTCGGGAACGAGCGTGACTCTGGACGCGTCCAGCTCCACAGACAATAGCAGAATCGTCTACTACGTATGGAACATAAACGACGGGGCGCGAGATGTGAATCTCTACGGACAGACAGCTTATCTTACACTCTACTCAGTGGGTTCCTACCACATACAACTGACAGTTGTGGATGACGAGTGGAACTTCAATGAGACTTCGTTGGTGGTCGACGTCACGCGCGCGGCAGGATCGACCGACACAGAGGCCCCGAATATACCAGGCGGTCCACCGTTCAACGCCAACATAGGGGAATTGATTGATCTCAATGGTTCGATCGCCACCGACAACGTGGGGGTCGTGAACTGGACATGGATTATTGAAGAAGTGAGAGACAAGGTACTCTACGGTGAGCTCCAATCATACGCATTCAACTACGCGGGCTCCTTCAATATGAGACTCGTTGTCCGAGACGCTGCTGGCAACACAGCCCAGCAATGGGCATCGGTCAATGTTCCTAGCATGGGTGGAGATACCGAACCGCCTCGTGCGAACGCAAATATCCCACAGAACGTGCATGTAGGCGAGACTGTTCAGCTCTCTTCGAGGGACTCGACCGACAATCAGGGCATTTCCTCGACAGTCTGGTTCGTGAAGCACAACAACACCATAGTCACTCTCAACGGGGACACAGTATCCTTCACCGCCAGCGAGTTCGGCCCATACGAAGTGACTTTGATAGTGAGGGATGGCGCGGGCAATTACGCTCGAACGCAGGGAACGACCATCGCGACGCCTCCGGGGATGGACTTCAGCACGATCTCCTGGACAAGCACCCCGTTCGACATAGACATCTCGTTCAACCTGCTGACATATTCGTACGGAATCGCCTTACTGGCTTCAGTCATCTTCGTTGGCGGGCTGTTCGCGAAAGGGTTCACCCACGAGATAACCAAGGGAACGGTCAAAGTGCTCTTCTTCGGCCCGATCTCGGTCACCACGATGATCTTCTCGAAGATTCTCTACCCGCTGATTGTAGGCCCGATCTTCATATTCCCAGTGGTGTTCATCGGTCTCTCGCAATTCGACCAGTCGACCGCGGACGTGCTGAGGATCGTACTCGTCTCATACCTTATGGCTGCGGTCACAATGGTCAGCGCTGCGTACGGTTCATGCATGATCTACCTCGTGGCGAAGAAGATGGTGCTCAAGCCTAGCGTCATATCTAGGATGTTCCTCTACTTCTCGCTGCTTGGCACTTTGACGGTCTTCGAATGGCTGTCGTTCGTGCTCGACCAGTGGCAGAAGACGACGAGTTGGGACACAATGTACCACGACAACGCTTGGATTGCGACCCTCTCCCCGTTCCACCAGGGTGGCATGTTCCTCTCCAATTCGCTCATCGGGACGCACTGGGCTCTAGACCTCTGGGTGTTCATCATACCCGCAGCTCTGATCATCGGCGGAGCTCTCGCCTCGAGGAAGCTCTACGGCGACATCTTCGCAAGGGAATAGGTAGAGTGATGCGGGAAAAGGATAATCTCCGCTCATAGGCTTGCGATGATACGTGAAGATCTGCATAGGTTGTGCTTACCCCGGAGGACCAGATGCGACGATAGTTGATTCTCTGGAGCTGTGCGAAATGCTAGACTTCTATGATCTCCGCGAGAACGGGGAGTTCGAGCACATAGCCCAAACCAGGAAATGCCTAGGAGGGTGTGCAGATCCTATCGAGACCATCGTGAGACGGGGCACGGAGGGAGTAGTGGTCCTGACTCTGTCCCCAAACTCACTACTGAGACTGACCAATTCCGGAGTGAAGGTCTTCAGAACGGACACTCCCGTCGTTAGATCCGCACTTGACCTGCTCTCGAGAAATGGGCTGACAGTGATAGACCGCAGCCAGTTCTCGAGGTTGTCTGCAAAATGAAATGAAGATGTTGAAGGGGTTTCACCGGAAAAGCGTTCGAAGTCCTCAGAGCGCGTCTAGCTTCGCCTTGTTCGCCTGGCTCTCCTTGCCGAGCTTGTCCATTATTCGAGCGGCCTCGGCCATGAGGTTCTTCGCGATTCTTGCAGCGTCGAGATAGAACCTCGCTGAGGTATCTTCGATCTTGGCAGCGAACTTTGCGGCGGCCTTTGTATCGACGCCCTTGGGGACCTTCGTGTCGATAATGTACGCCTCCCGCTTCAGGTCCTGGATAGGCTCGAGGATCATCTCGTTCAGTTTCTGCTGCCTGGTGAACTCGAGCAGTGCCCCGCGCTTCTTATGAGCGGCTGCAAGGGACTTGAACATCTCTGCTGCGGCCGCGGCCTTTGGCTCCTTCGCCAATTCCTCATAGACACCCGCGGCTCCCTTCTCCAGCTCAAGCGAGAACCTGATGACCGCCCCGAAGGTCGTGCACTCTGGGAAGTCACACTCAACCATCAGTACCACCGGGTGATGACAACCTTTCTGTCCGTAAAGAACTTTATGGCGTCCTGACCCTGGCCATGCAGGTCTCCGAAGAACGAATCCTTATACCCGGCGAACGGGAAGTACGCCATCGCGGCGACGACGCCGACGTTGATGCCGATGTTCCCGCACTGGCAGCGGTATCTGAAGTCCCTCGCCCACTTGCCGCTCTGCGTGTATATGGACGCAGCGTTGCCGAACGGGCTCGAGTGGATGAAGTCCAGGGCTTCGTCCATGCTGTTCATGCGCAGGTAGGTCACAACGGGGCCGAATATCTCCTCCTTAGCCACCTTCATGTCCGGAGTGACCTGGTCGATCACAGTAGGACCTACGAAGTGTCCCTTCTCATACCCGGGGACTTTGGCCTTCCTTCCGTCCAAGAGTATCTTGGCGCCGTCCGCCTCGGCAGAATCAATGTATTCCAGAACTTTCTTCTTGGCCTTCGCAGAGACTACGGGACCCATGTTCACGCTCTCGTCGAGGCCATAGCCCATCTTGATCTTCCTCGATGCTTCTGTGAACTTCTTCAGGAAGGGATCTGCAATATCACCTATGACTACGAGGTTCGATCCGGCGAGGCATCTTTGGCCCGCGCAACCGTAGAATGATGCGAGCATGTTCGAAATGGACCGGTCCATCACCGCATCCGGCATGACGACAAGCGAGTTCTTCGCGCCGCCCTGGGCCTGGACTCTCTTGCCGTGCTCAGCAGAGTGCTTGTAGATGTACTTCGCAACAGGGCTCGAACCGACGAATGAAATGCCCTTGACTTTTGGATGCTCCATCAGAGTATCTGACACCTCGTGGCTGCCGTTGACGATGTTCATGACACCAGGAGGGAAGCCCGCCTCCTCAACGAGCTTCGTCAGATAGTTCTGCGTGATCGGCACTTGGCTGGACGGCTTCACGATGTATGTATTACCTGAGGCCACGGCGTAGGGCCAGAACCAGTACGGAATCATCGCTGGGAAGTTGAAGGGGCAGATTGCTCCGAAAACGCCCAACGGTGAAATGATTGCGTCTTCATCAATACCCTCGGCAGCTCCGTCCTCGAGGCCGTATCCCATCATAAGAGACGGAATGCCAGCTGCGACTTCGACGTTCTCGATCGTCCGCCTCGTCTCCCCACGAGCCTCATCGATTGTCTTGCCTTGTTCCTGAACCATTATTCTCGCGACGTTCTCGAAGTGCTGTTCCATCAATTCCTTGAGTCTGAAGAATATTCGTCCCCTGGTGATTGGAGGCGTCTCTCTCCACGCCCACCAGGCTTCGTGTGCGGCCTCGATGGCTGCTTTGGTCTCGTCGACAGTGGACATTGGCAACTTTCCAATGATCTCCCCGGTTGTCGGGTTCTCAATGTCGATTACCTTGTCAGAAGTGGAGTCGATCCACTCCCCGTTCACATAGTTCTTCAGCTTTCCATAGTTCTTCTTGACTTCGGACAAGAGCGCCATTATATCCTTTCTCCCAAGCTAGTTTCTCGTATCACCCGGCCAGAGTGCCTAGCATCTGCGCTACGGGGGAACAGGTGCACCGTGCCATGATTGCACAAGAAATCGCTCCGCAACCCCCAAATCCGTTCTTCATTCTATCTTTCCATTCGGAAGATATTCAGCTTTCGTGGCACAAATCTGCAGATACATCAGTAAATCTTGGCCTTGTTCGCCCGAATGTGCTTCTTCATAATATACGTTGTGGTGTGAAAGGCATCGTTCGGTCGCATGGACAGGAGGCTTGATTCGTAGTACTGGCAATCACTCATGAACAGCGCGAGAACTGGGGACAGATATGCCCTCAGATGAATTGCGAATTCCTGAGCGAGGAATCGAAAGAGTGTGGAATGAGAACGGAATTCGCGGCTTCACTTGTACTTCTTCTCCCACTCCTCGATCATGTGGTGGTATCGCTCGTGCACGCCCTGACCCATGACCTTCTCCTCGACTTCTTCGAACCCTTTCAAGAGTTCCTCCTGGTCGTCCTTTGTGAGAATCTGGTTGGCCATCGGGTAAAGGATGTTGTCCTCTTTCTGTATGTGCTTGGATAGAAGGTCCACATACGATTTGCTGGCTTTGACCAATCCGTCCTTAGTCTTCTTTGACATCTTGGATGCGGAGAGCTCCGCCATTCTCCTCACATGAGCTCGTCCGTCCTGGTGTTCCCTAAGCATAACCGCGATCGGCCCGACCTCACCCGACACCCCTCGCTCCTGCATCTTCTCGAACAGGAGCTTCTCCTCCTTGCTGTGATGGCACTTGTCAGCGAAATTCTTGAAGAAGTCCGCCGCACCTACGAAGAGCTCCTGTTCCACTTCCTGACCGTTTTCGATCCTGTCACACGCTTTGTCGACAATTCCGAGCATCCGCTCGATGACTCTGTGCTCGCTCATCAGGTCCTCAGTAGGCAGCATCGTTATCACATCTCCGGTACAGCGAATCGCCCGTGAAGATGATATCTGTTCTGCCTGATTTGTCAGGTAAGTACCAGATATGGCGCTTATGCTCGTGTACTTGGAAGTGAGAGGTGAGGGGTTTTGGGAGATGAGACTGGCCTACAACCCGGCCTTCTTGGTCTCTTCTTTCAGGGCCGACTCGAGGATGTCTAGACCCTTCTCCAGCAAATTCTGCTTGATGATGAGCGGCGGGTGCAGCCTTACCACGTTGCTATATGTCCCCGCGGTCAGGATGTAAAGGCCCTTCTTGAAGCAGTTCAGCTGTATGTTTCTGGTCAGTTCGGGCAAGGGCTCCTTGCCCTTCCTCGTCTTGACGAGCTCCATGCCGAGCATCGCGCCAAGGCCACGAACATCGCCAACGATTTCAACGTCCTCCTTCCACTCCTTCAGGCGCTTCAGCTCGACCTTGTTGATCATCTTCGTGTTGGGGAGAGCCTTCTTCGTCAGCTTGATCGATTCGAGAGCGCCTGCGCAGCACACGGGATTGCCGCCGAATGTGCCGCCAAGACTCGCAGGTCCCGGCGCTGACATGATCTCGTCCTTGCCTGTAACGCCGCCCAGTGGCATTCCAAGCGAGAGACCCTTACCAGAGACCAGCATGTCCGGATTGCACTTCCAGTGCTCTATGGCGAACATCTTGCCGGTCCTGCCAAACCCTGTCTGGACCTCGTCATCTATGAACACCACTCCGTTGTCGTCGCAGATCTTCCTGATCTTCTCCCAGTAGCCTGGGGGCGGGGGGATGAATCCACCCTCGCCCTGAACCGGCTCGCCGACGAGTGTGCACACATCGCCCTGCAACGGGGACGTCTCCATGATTGTCCTGACCGTATCAGTGCACGCCAAGTTGCACGAGGGGTACTCCAGACACAACGGGCACCTGTAGCAGTATGCGTAGTCGAGGAGCTGGATGTACGGCACGAGCGGGCCGAAACCCTCTCTGTACGGCTTCTCCTTGCCGGTGAGAGATATGTCAAGGAAGGTCCTTCCGTGGAATGCGGTCTTGTACGACAGTATCCACTTCTTCTTGGTGTACGCCCTGGCGATCTTGACGGCGTTCTCGATCGCTTCCGACCCGCTATTCAGGAATATACTCTTGGTCAGGTTGCCGGGGCATATCTTCGACATCTCCTCGGCGAGCCTCAGGTAGGACTCGTACGGGGAGACCATGAAGCATATGTGTATGAACTTGTCCAGCTGGTCCTGGCACGCCTTGACCATCGCCGCTG
>Ga0315295_10001155_pt1 | contig 22730 bp, 14 predicted proteins | sample YL17G14_0_MG_FD_204453 | JGI IMG/M metagenome (GOLD analysis project Ga0315295, IMG submission 204453) | Sediment microbial communities from Yellowstone Lake, YNP, Wyoming, USA - YL17G14_0 | ecosystem: Environmental > Aquatic > Freshwater > Lake > Sediment | place: USA: Wyoming | collected...
CATTGCGCTTCACATCATTTGTTATCCTCTCCTGATTTGAAACAATTCGCAGATTTGCCTTCAAGCCGGCTTCTTTTTCCCGAATCATTTTATCAAGATATTTTGTTTTTTCCATAATAGGATTTAAAATAAACCTATCCAGAAAAACTATCGAAATAACAAATAGCGACATCATCGTTATCATGCGTTCTCTCGTGGATAAACGCAATAAAAATTTCTCTAACATACTTTACTCGCTTCTAATATCTCCCACTATTTCGAATATAGCCACGTCTTTCCCTTCGCTTTTTCTTTTTGATGTATACTTTGCTTCGACATTACTGAAATATACCGATTCCTCCATTATGCCTATAAAAGTAAATACTGAAGACATGGAATCCGAAAAACCTTTTAAAGAAAATTTATTATCTTCCGAAAATCTTGTTTCTGATAGATATGTATTTTCAGGCAAAATATCATATAATTTTGCCAGCATATTAAGCATCTGCCCCTGATTCTCTATATAATCTTTTATTAACCTGCTCTTTGTTATCATTTTTTCTAAAATCTTGACTTCGGGGGCTAACATGCTCATCTTTTGGTCCAGTTTTTTGATATACGTAGTTTTGAAATATATTTTACTTATAAGAATACAGCATAATAAAATCATAATTGCCATGGCATGAATGCCTGATTTTATAATTTGCTTGCTTCTCTGTTCAAGCTTGTATTTAAATTTTACTTCTTCGGGCAAAAGATTTACCTTGGTTATTCCGATAGATAAAATCGGCGCTATGACGTTTAAAAATGATAATCTTTTCGCTTCCAAAATTGTGCTTACGGCTTCGTCGCTAATAGAGAGATGGCTGAAATACGGTATTATTTTCGCGGGAATATGCTGGCTTGCGTTTAACTTTTCTTCCAAAGCCCTAACCTCTTCTGTTGCGCCTAATAAGTAAAGTTTGGTCGGAACGCTTTCTATATCCTCACTCTGATACGCATCCATTGATAATCTTATTTGTTCAATAAATTTTTCTTCATTCCGCTCGGTATCGGTTAAGAAATGCTCCGCGCCTACGGGAATGCTTCTTACAAATATGACTTTATTTCTTAAAGATATAGTAAACTCGGTATAATCGTCATCTATGTGCGCTATTGCTATAGGGCTGGTTTCTGTTTTTATTTTCGATATTACATGCCATACGGCAGATATTGATTCCGGGCAAAAAATCATTGTATCGATTTTTAAATTGGCGTTATTTAATATTTCTAACTGCCGCGTAATAATATTACGGTTTATTATAATCAGCAGTATCTTTGTATACGTCTCCTTGTAAACGCCCAAATTGATATAATCGATTATTATTTCTTCTCTGGTCAATGGCGTATGCCTGCTTGCCTGTAGATTTATTATCTCCTGCACTTCCTTTATATTTTTTGACGGCACTTCGATATTTTTGGTCATAGCGACTTGGCTGGGTATTGGGCATATAATAGCGGAATTTTTCGCGTTTAATTGATTGAAATATTGTTCTATTTTCTTGGATAAATCCGCATCCTGAACGCCCCTTATATCTTCATATATGAGCCGTATTATTTCGCGCCTTAAGTTAGACACCTTGGCGTGCGCAATCTTCAAATTGTGCCCGTTCAAATCTATCGATACCATGTCTTTAACATTTATCATTGTTATTCAGCTTTACTAGGTATAGAGACTGTATAATATTTTTGATTCCAATATTTAACGGCGTTTTCTCCGCTGTCTACCTTGCTTCTATCAAAAATACACGCAATCTCAATAACGGTGGTTTTATTTTCAATTTTTCCGACGCTTATTATGCTAAAAACGCTTGATGAAGTTCCTAATGTATTTTCCGAAACAAGGTTGCTTAACGCTGCCACTTCTTGAGGGCTTAGATTTAAAACCTGGCTTAAATTAGGTACTATGCTTGAAGGCGCATTAAATATATTATCATCGTAAGTGCATTCCTGCTTATCGGCGCCGGCCCGATATACCAATATTTTTTTAACAAGAGCTTGATTCAATCCTAATGCGATTAAAACAGGCTCGTGTGCAGTATTAATATTAACCTTTCCGTTCCCGTAAACCGTAATAAAAGGCTTTATCTTTTGAAAGGCTTCTTTACTCATGCCCCTAACCAACATAAGTTCTTCGATAACATCGAAATCATTATTTTTGCTTTCATACGGATTCGAAAGGCCTCTATAATAATATGATTCGGCGCCGTTAGCTAAGGGAAAATCGTCCTTATCCCTCCAATCGACTATAGCCGCTGCCAAATCATCCGCTTGTTTCGTGTCAAAGCCCAAAACAAATTTAAATAAATTACTCAAATAATCATATTTTGCTTTATTCAAATTCAGCTTTCTTTCCTCATCAACCATGCCGTATCTTTCTGATGTCGTTCCACTGCCTGCATCGTAATAATTATAACATATTGAATATTTTCCTTTATCGACGCTCATCCCATAAAAAGCGCCTAAATTATTACTCCAGGAATCCAAAAGCGTATCGTATTCTGAATTAACGCTATCGGACAAGAGTGTTATGGATTGGTTTATGCCCGCTTCCGCTATATACCGTAATTCATTCCGCACGCTGAGCCTACCTGCCAGCATAATTTTATTCCTAACGCCGAATCCCATTGAAATGGCAAAAACGGTCAATATAGCGATTGACCATAGCGAAATCATAAGAATGCTTCCGGTCTTATGCCTGAACGGGTTCGATTTTTGATACGGGTATGCTGATTGTCTTAATAAATTTATTATTTCCACCTTCCGTCTTTAAAACTACCTCCATCTTGACTGCTTGAGGGATGCCGTCCGTCTGCCATTCATCCAGCCATTCGTACGTGTTTTCCTCTTTAAAATACGCGTAATATAATATTTTAACGGATTCTACATTCGAGATAATTATTTCGCCTTCGGATGACTTGTTCTGATAAATTTCAGCGTAATCCTCATGTTTTCTATTTATAGAATTGCAGCTTTGATCAAAATAATAAGTAATTCGCCCGGGTAAGGATAATCCGTCTTCATTCGTAATAACTGCTGGTATAGCAAAAGAGATATCGCCGCCTTTAAAATTTATACCGTTAAAATAAATTGTATTTTTTAAATCGTCTGTGAGTTTATGGAAAAATATTGCTATATCCTCTTCTAATACAACCCTATTCACCCTATCCCATAAATTTATGCCGTTTACCAATACTCCGGATACAACGAGCCCTACAATTGAGAGCATGGCACAAACCACCATAATTTCGACAAACGTAAAGCCTTTTAATTTAACCCATTGTTTCATAAAAACAACTTTTGATTTTTGATATTTGATTTTTGATATTTTTCTTACCTTCTCACATATGCGATGCATGAATTATTTAATATTCTGTCTCCTGTTTTCCAGGAAAATATTATCTTAATTTTATAAAGGCCGCGTACGGTACTTAAAACATATGTTTCTTTGCTCCAACCATAATCTTTGTTATCAATGTTTAGATATCCTGTCTCTAAGCCTATGGGCAAATAATTTTCCCTTCTTAACGCATCTTCCGCCTGCCAAATCATTTCATCGATATGAAATTGTGTTTTAACGAAACTCGGCATAACTGTTGCCGCATCTACTATGGTAAAGAACGATTCATATATCAAAAGAATACCGAAGGATAATATGGCGACTGCTATGGATAATTCAATGAGGCTAAAACCTTCTTTTTTTTTCATTTAAGCCTAGTGCAGTAATGCTTAATTCCAGTTTGCAACATCGTCCGGAGTGCCCGGCTGTCCGTCTTTGCCGACTGAAAACAAATCGTAACTCTGAGGCCTTTTTGTCCCGGGAGATATATATTGATAAATTTTTCCCCATGGGTCGATCGGATCGCGCTCGAGATATGGCCCGTTCCAGTTTATTGCGGACGACGGTTTTGCCAAAAGCGCATTAAGGCCTTCCTGCGTAGTTGGATAGTTGCCGTTATCCAATTCATATAGTTTTAACGCTGTCGCTATATTGGCGTTGACATCGGCCTTCGCAGCAGCAATTCTTGCTTGTTCTGACCTGCCGGCAAGCCTCGGTATAACCATCGCGCTCAATGCGCCGATAATTATTATAACCAGCATCAACTCTATAAGCGTGAATCCTTTCTTGTTCATATACACCTCCTATATACTCAATTTAACTCAAAAGTCAAATCTCAAAAGTCAAAACCATAACTCAAAACTCAAAATTTAATACAAGTAGTTTTAACTTTTGATTTGTACTTTTTATTTTTTACTTTTGACTTTTGATTTTGAACAACGCTCTAAATCTGCTTTATATACTTCCTCCACCTCTCCTCTAAGTCACTTAAACTGCGAATAGATGTCGGGTATGCAAAGGCGAGCGCTTCTTCGATATTCTTCCCATCTCTTAAATTACGGCAGAAATGAATAAAGTTATCAGAGCCGTATTTTCTTATTAAAAAATCTATAATGCTCATAGCCTGGATATAATAACTCCTCACAATCTTTTCGTCTTTTTCGTTTCTGATATCAACCTTAAAAAAATTCTCTAAGGGTATGATCTCATTTTTACTATAAATTTGTTTAATTGCTTTTGTTATAATATTTCTTTTTTTTGGCTCCTGCCGCTGGGCTACTCCTTCGTCAAGCCATAGAGGGATATTCCAGCCTAATCCCACAAAATCCCTGAACATAAGATGTGTTATTTCGTGCGGCAAAATAGCGCCGATAAAATCTGCGCTTCCCATGTATGTGCATATCTCCTTTTTGTTATATATTGCCATGCCGTAAGACCACTGAGGAAAATTATGAGAGTTTACATATGAAACCTGATCTTGGTATATGTAAATTTTCACCCTGTTTTCCCATTGCCAGAATTCCGAATACCGCGGATACCCTAAATCGTCCGCTATTCTGCTATAGTACTTCTCGGCATTCCACAATACATCTTTGGAAAACCGGTCATTACCTGTGGAATATACTATAAAATGTTCCCCTTTTATTTCCTTCCATTCCTGTGCTGTCGCAGTATCCGCAAACCTTAGTAGACAGTAGATAGCAAATAGCAAATAGACTGTAAAAAACGATGGACGATGCCTGCCTGCCGGACAGGCAGGGACGATGCCTGCCTGCCGGACAGGCAGGGACGATGGACGATGGACGATGGACGATAAGGAAATAGCGCTCTTTATCGTCCCTCTTCCCTCGTCCCTCGTCCCTCGTAGCCTCTGTGCTCTCACCCTTAACTCCTGGCTCATTGCGTCATAAGGTTAATTTCAAAAATAGGAAGGAGCATGGCTATTACCACAAAACCCACGATTAAACCCATTATCAAAATCATGACAGGCTCAAGAAGAGACATCATTGCCTTTAACGCTTCATCTGTCTCCCTTTCATACGAAGATGATATTTCCTCAAAAACTTCATCAAATCTGCCTGATTCTTCAGCAACGATGATTAAATTTACCATGAAGGCGGGGAATGCTTTCGTTTCATCGAGAGTCCTGCCAAAAGAATCACCCTGCTCTACTGCTTTATAACATTTCAATAATTTTTCTTTAATGATTTCATTCTGGACGATCGGCGTAGCTAATCCAAGAGCTCCCAATACAGGCACGCCGCTTGCAAGAAGAAGTTCCATGGTTCTTGAGAATCTTGCCAATTCTATCATTTTTATAAAATTTCTTATTATAGGTAAATTAATGCTTATAATACTTATTATCCTGTTCTTCAAACGAGTTTTAGAAAATAAACTAAGCGCTATTGATATTATAATGATTCCCATCAATATCCAAGGCCAATTTTCTCTTACGGTGACGCTTATCCATATTACAATTTGCGTAGGTAACGGCAATTTCTGGCCTAATTTATCCAAAAGATTAATAATTCTCGGCATAACAAAAACAAGCATAAATATTATAGTGCCTAAACCTACTAAAGCCATTAACGCGGGATAAACCATGGCCGTGCGCACTTTAGATACAGATTCCTCAACCCTTCTTCTGTATGAAGCGATGCTTAACAGGATTTCATGCAATTTTCCGCTATTTTCCCCGGCGCGAACCATGGATATATATAACTGCGAAAACGCATCGGGATAACGCGCTAACGCATCCGAAAGGGTACTCCCTTTTCCGATATCATTATGTACGTTTTGAAGCAGACCCTTGAGAAGCGCGCTTCCGGATTGTTCGGAAATGATTTTAAGACTCCTTAAAATGGACACGCCGCTTTTAAGAAGGCTCGAAAGTTGTTGTGTAAAAATAGTTATATTTTTAGAATCCGGAACTTTAGCCATAAAACTCGATCGAGATACTGGTTTTCTAATATCCGTATCTTTTTCGGGGCTATATTTATTAACTTTAATGGGTATAAACCCGAGTTTATGTATTTTTTCGACTGCTTCTTCCTGTGTCTGAGCTTCTATAGTCCCTTTAACATTTTTCGAAGGCCCATCCTTTGCTTCATAAATAAATAAAAACATAATCACCTCTCAGGCATTTCTTCCCGGACATATCTATCCAAATCAGACCTGTCCTTGCTTGATATATCAAGAAACGCCGCGGCAACATTATATGTTTTTTTTGCCTCGATAGTATCAACCCTCACTACGCGGGCAAGGCATTGTATCGGCGTATCTCTATGGGGAACTTCTAATTTTAATTCTATAATAGAACCAATCGCCGGCGCTTCATTCGAGATAAAAAGTATCCCTCCGGCGGAAATATTTTTAGTCGCGGTCACATTTTCTAAAATAACCTCTTTTCTGCCGAAAAGCGATTCGCCTGGCGATTGTTTAAACATTTTAAAACGAATATTTATTCTGTCATCAAGGCGCATATAGACTCTTCTGTCGGCAGGCGATTTAGGAAATTCTTTCTTAGCGCTTTCTGCCGGTGTTGTGTCCTGAATAATAGGCGTACTTTCCTTCCCCGGCGCTTTAATTTCTTCTTCTTCTTGAGTCACCCTTGCTACTTCATTAGGAGTGGTTATGCCTTTGAGCACTTTTAACCACCCATCCTGCCGCAACGTTCTCATGCCCTGCATTACGGCTTGTCTTCTTATTTCTGCGGACGAACTCTTTTTCATAATCAAATTTTGTATATTTTCATTTACGGGCAGTATTTCATATATAGCCGTCCTCCCGTAAAAACCGCTATAATTACAGGTGGGGCATCCTACACCTTTACTTATTTTTAGATCCTCCTGTGATTTTAAATTAAGGTCCTTTGCAATCATCTCTTTTATTTCCAAAGGATAATCCGCGCTTTCTTTTTTGCAATTCGGACAATTAACCCTTACTAATCTCTGCGCTACAAACGCAATAACGCTCGATGCGACAAGATACGGCTCTACTCCTATATCAATAAGGCGCGTTATGCCGCTCGCCGCATCATTCGTATGAAGCGTTGAAAAAACAAGATGGCCCGTAAGCGCGACTCGTATCGCTGTCTCCGCTGTTTCAAGGTCCCTCACTTCACCTACCATCATAACATCAGGATCGTGCCTTAACATGCTTCTTAAGCCGCGCGCAAAATCGAGGCCAATATTCGTTGCGACCTGTATCTGTGTTATACCGCTCATTTCGTACTCTATAGGGTCTTCAATGGTTATTATTTTTTTATCCGTATTATTCAGCCTGCTTAAGCAAGCATATAGCGTAGTTGTTTTACCGCTTCCGGTCGGGCCCGTTACAAATATTATACCGTGAGGCCTTTCGATGAATGATTCAAATTGCCCTAAATAATCATCTGATAATCCAAGCTGCTGCAAATCAAAAAACATTGTCGTAGGGAGTATTCTTATTACTACGCTTTCGCCGAAAGGCGTAGGTATGAACGAGATTCTCAAATCAAGCGTCTGGTCTTGGACCTTTACGATAGCCCTTCCGTCCTGCGGCAGCCTGCGTTCCACAATATTCAAATTTGACATTATTTTTATGCGCGATAAAATTGCGAGCAGAAAGTTTTTAGCGGTATCAGGGACATTCGCGTCATAAAGCACGCCGTCGATTCTATACCTAAACCTAACCTTGCCTCTATAGGGTTCGATATGTATATCGGTGGCTCTTTTCTTAAATGCTTCGATAATTATCTGATTTACAAGTTTTATAATAGAGGCGTCTTCTGCCGCTTTTTCGATGTCTTCTATTTTTTCTTCTTTAGCTTTTTCTTCTGCCTCTCTTTCAGCTGCGGGTGTTTTAGAAATAATGCGTTCAATCGTTTCTGCCGCAACACCATAGTATTTCTTTATCGCCTCTTCCACTTCATTGGCGGGCGCCAGTACAATCTCTATATTAAAACCCGCCTGCATTCTTATATCGTCCAGTATTTTAATATCCAACGGATAGCTCGTTGCTATTGTAAGGGCGTTCCCTTCTAATTTGATAGGCATTATCTTATAGTAAGAGGCAAGCTTTATAGGAATATTTTTCATTAAAGAAGTTTCTATCTCTATATTTTTTAAATCAACGCATGGTATCTTAAGCTCTTCTGCAAGAAGAGCCAAAAGCCCTTTTTCCTGTGCAATATTGTGTTTTACAAGAAGCGAAATCAGGGGCGTATTAGACTTTTCTGACTCCTTTAGTATGGCATCAAACACGCTCTTTTTAACAATCCCTTTTTTAATTAGTTCTTCCTGCAATATCGCATTTATTTGTTTTGCCATATCAGTCTTCCTTTATAACACCCGCCATATTTGCAATGATTTCAATGTTCCATTGTACATCTTTATCTAAGCACAGATGATCACAGATTACATGACATACGATTCTCTTTCACAGATGATCACAGATATTGTTTTTATCTGCGGTCATCTGTGAAAAACAATTGTTTAACATCCCTGCCTGCCGGCAGGCAGGCAATCTGTGATAATCTGTGCATATCATGAAAACGAAGCGGGCATTGCCCCGATCAAATAAAAATTCTGGTCATTGACCTTATCTAACTCGCCTGACAATATTCTTTCGCAGCCTCTTACAGTATCTTCAAGAGAAACGGTCTGGCCGGGCCTACCCGTATATGCCTCTGCTACGAAAAAAGGCTGGGTAAGAAAATTCTGAAGTTTCCTTGCCCTTTCATATGTTGTCCTGTCAGCCGCGGAAAGTTCTTCGATACCGATAACTAAGACTATGCGCCTTAATTCTTCATATCTCTGAAAGGTACGAAGCACTTCTTGCGATACTTCAAAATGCCTCTTTCCTACGATATCCGGGTCAAGATTTGCGCTTGATGATAAAAGCGGGTCTACTGCCGGATATAAACCTAATTGAATCCTTTCACGCGACAAAACCAAAACATTATCAAAGAAACTGAACAATGCGACGACCGCCGGGTCCGTCAAATCGTCTGCAGGAACATATACTGCCTCAATAGAAGTTATTGCGCCGCCTAATTCTTCGGACGACCTTATTCTTTCATGAAATTCACTCACCTCGGAAATCAGCGTAGGCTGATATCCTGTCTCTGACGGAACTCTTCCGAGTAATGTGGATATTTCCGCGCCCGCCTGAACAAATCGAAATATATTATCAACGAAAAGCAAAACATCCTTATTCTGCCTTTGTATTGATTCTGCAAGCGTCACTCCCGTCATAACAACCCCGAACCGGCAGCCCGGAGGTTCGTTCATCTGCCCGAAAACCATCATTACTCTTGACAAAACATCGCTTTTCGACAACTCAAAATATAATTCATTCCCTTCTCTTATGCGTTCGCCGGCTCCGATGAATACGCATGAGCCTCTATGTTCCTTGACGACATGCCTTATCAGCTCCAGCGTCAATATGCTTTTGCCTAATGCGGCTCCTCCCAAGATGCCTGTTTTTGAACCTTTAATCATAGGATACAAAAGGTCCATGATTTTTATACCGCTCACAAAAATGTCGGACTTACCCGCTTTTTTTGACTTTTCTTTAGTTTCTACCACTGCGCCTAAAAGCGGCCTTCTAATCGGTTTCGTATCCTTAACACCTTCTATATTCCCCTTTCCGTCTATAGGCCTTCCGAAAACATTTACTATCCGAGAATATACAGAATCCCCTATAGGCACGCGTATCTGGTCTCCCGTTGGCGCTGCGATGGCCCCGCGGCATATGTTAAGCGTAGATTGCAGCGCTATGCATCTGGCTATATTTCCCGGCAGATGCTCGGCAACTTCAAAAACAACCGTCTCGTTATTTACCGTCTTTACCTCGATTGTATTAAATATGTTAGGCACGTCGTCTTGGGTAAAAAACTTAACATCTACGACAGGGCCTTGTATGGAAACAATTATTCCATTTTGAATTTTATTTTTATCTTTTTCCATAAATAGACCTCGCCGCAAACAATTCGCTCATTGATCTATCTATATTCTGGTGCCTTACTTTGTGGTACCGCAGCATAAGTTTTTTATTTAACTCCTCTATCTTTTGTGTGCTGTTTTCCAAATGAGCATATCTTGCCGATAGTTCTGCAAGACGGCTAAAGCCGAGTATCTCAAATATGCGCTGTCCGAGCCAAAGATATACGAGATATTCTACAATTCCGCTGTAAGAAGATTCAAATATAATATCTTTCGGCAATTCCCGCGCCTGGGTTTTTTCTTTTAAACCCACAAACGGAAGAAGATTCTCAGCCCTCACCTTCTGCACAACAAAGCTTGCGGCATGCGGATAAATAATTTTAACCGGGCCAAACTTTTTCTTGGCAACCTGTTCAACGATATAATCCCGCAGCTGCAGCGCCTGTTCATACCTTGTCTCGTCCTTTATGCCCGAAAATATAGCAAACGGAACTTCGAAACCCCGCATGTATTCCTGTCCCGTTTTCCCTACTACAACCAACTTACCGGGATTAACGCTGTATTCGTCTATAGACTGCCTTACTATGCCCATATTAATACCGCCTAATAATCCTGTGTCTGAAGTGATTGCAATAACGCCTACGGATTTAACCGAAGGGTTTACAAAAGGATGCGATATTTCGCGTTCGCCTATCATCGAAAAATATTCTTCGAGTATTCTTAAAAATCTCTCAAATGTCTTCATTTTTTTTTCCAATATGCGGTATTGCATAATTGCTATGTTTTTCATCACATCTACAATTGAATTTAAATTCTTATTAAATTCTATCTCTTTTTTTATTTTCGTAATCGGTTCCATATATTTAAAATATTATTTACAGCCCTTCACAAAATTCGTTTAAGGGCTTAAAATATTGATTTTTGTGCATCCCTATATTATTTATTAAACGCCTCCTTAAAATAGCCATCAAGGCAGCGGTCGATTGTCTTTTTATCCTCATCCGAGAATTTCATTGTTTTTCTCAAATTTTCCACTACCGTAGGAGTATTCTTTTTGGCGTAATTATAAAACCCCTCCTTAAACCTTACTATTTCGGCTGAGCTTAGATTGTCCAATACGCCTCTATTCAGAAAATAAAAATATACTATCTGCTCTTCCATGGCGACCGGTTTATTCTTATCCTGCATTATCAATACTGAAATTGCCTGCCCTCTTTTATATCGGGCTTCGGCTTCTTTGGAAAGAGATGACGCCCTTAATTGCGTAATCTGCAAAAGTTCCAAGTATTGCAGGTAATCAAGCCTTATTGTTTTTGACACCTCTTTCATTGCCGGCCATTGCGCTTTGCTCCCTATTCTTGAAACGGACAATCCCAAATCAATAGCCGGTTTAAAACCTTTTTTAAAAAGCGCCGTATTGAAATATATCTGGCCGTCTGTCATTGAAATAAGATTGCTTGATATATATCCCGTCACATCGCCCTGCAGAATTTCTGTTATCGGGAAAAATGTCATCGAACCGCTCCCTAGTTCGGGCTTAAGGTAACCCGCCCTCTCCATAAGTTGCGAGTGTATATAAAAAATATCCCCTGGATACGCTTCTCTTCCGGGTGCGCGTTCAAGAAGAAGCGATATCTGGCGGTAGATCCATGCATGTTTTGTAAGGTCGTCAAAAATAACAAACACATCCCGCCCTTTATGCATAAAATATTCTCCCAGCATACATGCGGTATAAGGCGCGAGATACTGCTCTCCCGCAGAGGTCGATGCTATACCGCCTACGCAAATCGTATACGGCATTGCGCCTTTTTCCGTAAGCAAATCTATTACTCTCGTAAAAGCCGAATACGGTTTTCCTACGCAGGCATAAATACATATCACGTTTTTATCTTTTTGATTTATAACCGCGTCTATCGCGACTGTTGTTTTTCCCGTAAGCCTGTCTCCTATCAGAAGCTCGCGCTGCCCTTTTGCTATAGGAATTATACCATCAAGAATCATCGTCCCTGTTTCCAGTGTTTTTTCAACGGGTACTCTATCCATAACGGGCGGCGCGTCTCTAAAAACAGGAAAGAATTTATCGGGTTTAATCGGGCCCTTTCCGTCAATAGGGTCGCAAAGGGCATTTACTAACCTGCCAAGAAATCCTTCGCCCGCAGGCAGAAGCAAAGGTTCGCCTTTCGAATATACTTCATCGCCCGCGCGTATATTCACCTTAGAGCCGAAAACCAGCACCTGAACCTCGTCCTCATTAAATCCCATTACGATTCCGCGGGCGCCGTTTGAAAAAGCGACTATCTGGCCCGAAATACACGCCGGCATACCGCTAACCCTTGCGATAAATTCGCGGATAGATTTTACTTTCCCTATCTCACTTATTTCAAAACCCGGCTCACTCTTATCTTTTAATATGCCGTTATCTATTTTTTCTTTCATCTGCTATTTTTTTGATTTTATTGGATATGCTTCCGTCCAATATCACGCTGCCTATCTTTATAATAACGCCTGCTATAATTTTAGAGTCAACTTCATCTCTAAAATTAATTTCCTGCTTAAGATGGTTTTTTATTTCTTTTTTTATAGCATTCGACTCCTGCGGCTGCAAAACGTAAGCGGATATAATCTTGGCTTCTTTAACATTTTCCTGTATGTCGATATGCTTTATGTGCTCGAACCCCTTTTCTATTAATTCCTTCACCCATTTTTCGTGCAGCTTGAGTTTTATATCTTCCGGCAGGATGTTTTCAATAAGTACGCTTGCTTTTTCTATTGCCTGCCTTTCTATGTTTTCATTAATTTCCTTTTTAATTTGCTCGGCGCAGTTTTCGGCGCGTTTTACAATGTTCTCGCTCTCTAGTCTTGCGCTGTCAATTATTTTTGCCCCTTCTTCTTTTGCCTCCTTTTGCGCTTTATCCTGAATTTCTGCGGCGTCTTTTTTTGACTGCCCGATAGTTTCATCGTATTTCTTCTGTATATTTGAGTATTCCTTCCTTAAGCCCTCTTCCTTCTTAATGTATTCTTCGGTCAAACTCTCAAGGTGCGCGGTTGCTTTTGTTACGTTTTTACCAAATAAATATCTAAGAACCATTACTAATATAACGAAAATAAAAACCTGAAAAATTATTAACTGCACAATAAGCATATGAATTACTCCTAACTATTTTCTGAAAGCTCTTCTCTTTTTGCCAATTTTCAAAAGGTAGGATGCCAATTTTTATTCCCTTCTCATTTCCTCTCACCAAAGGGGAGAAGATTAATTATCCCCATTCATTTCCTCTCCCCTTTGGGAGAAGATTAATTATCCCTTCTCATTTCCTCTCCCCTTTGGGAGAAGATTAATTATCCCTTCTCATTCCCTCTCCCCTTTGGGAGAAGATTAATTATCCCTTCTCATTTCCTCTCCCCTTTGGGGAGAGGATCAAGGTGAGGGGGAACTGCTTTTCTTGTTTTTTATAACCCCCTGAATTATTTCATAAACCCCATCGATATTATTCAATATATCTAAATCACTAAATCTTGCTATCTTTACCCCATGCTTGGCCAAGGCTCTTTTTCTTAACCCATCCTGCTTTTTGCCTATATCTTCATAGTGTTGTCCGCCGTCAGGTCGTAATTAGGGTCAGGTCAAGACGCTTGACAAAATAAGACAAAAAGCGAAATTTCTTCTTCTCCCCCTAAAGGGGGAGAAGATTAAGTCACCCTTTCCCTCTCCCCATAGGGGAGAGGGAATTTTGAGAAACACTACTGGTTATGAATAATAAATTATTTATTTAGGCCCGAATAACTGGAAAACCACCAAAAGGGTAATGATTGCAACGGCTTCCGCGAAAATCATCGCTACAATCATTGCCGTAAATATTTTTGGCGCCGCGGAAGGATTCCTTCCCAGCGCGCTGATGCTCGCAAAGGCGCTCGCGCCTATCACAAATGCCGGGCCTAAGATACATAAAGTAAAAATTAATAAAAGCGCTATATTCCTATTCATGCCTCTTCCTTTAAATTTTCTATAACTATGGTCACTTTATTCCTGTCAACTTTAGCGATGCCTCTTTTAATAAAATATGATTTATCATCCACTGTTATTGCTCCCGTGAGCAGGCGTGACATGAACTCTTTATGATAGGGCAGGATTTCAAAAACACCGTATTCACCGGGCAGAATAACGCTTCTGGCTTTGCCTTCAAAGAGTATTTCTTGAGGATTGATTATGAATACGTCTAACATAATAGTATTATTACCATATAATATGAATATTGACAAGTAGGCATGCGAATTATACGTCGAGACAATTTTTTCGCCTGTATCTTAAAAATGTATTATTTGAAGAGTTGCGTTACACTTTTTTCATGCACAGATTAACGCAGTGCATAACCCATTGTTTCGCTATGCGTTTTGTGCTTTTAGCTCATAGCCCACAGCCCATAGTAGTTGCCCAATTTATTGGGCTAATCGGCATTTTTGCCTGATAAATCAGGCAACTACATTGTTCATAGTTCATGGTGCATCTGTGATCATCTGTGCAAATATATATATCCCAAGCCCTATTTTGTTGTATCATCGTCCGATTGCTGCGGAAAAGAAGTTTTCCTCGCGTTAAGCATTATCTTTTCAGTAAGCTGCGCCTGTTTATGCCATGTCAGGAAGAACACCAACCCAATCAATACCACAAAACCTATAATCATGAATATGACAAACCATGTTGTTGTTCTGCTGGGCGCATCAGACTTAATTGTTGATTCTTCGAGCATCTCCGGAGCAGGCGGTCCGCCTACGTAAATCAATATCTTCTCCAAGTGATTTATGTCTTCTTTAATACGCTCGAGAACCTGGACATTTGTTCTGTATAAACCTATGTGGCTCTCTCGGCTTATTGAATCATCATCCTGCCCCTTCCTGACTTCCTCTATCCTCTGATAGATGGTGTCTGCAAGAGACGCCGCTTCGCTAAAATATTGAGTCTCTTCCAAGCGTGACATTATACGGCCTGTCCTTCTGCCAAGCAGAACCAACTCATCTTCAGGAATTCTCCAAATATCCTCGATATTTACCTCAAACACCTTGGTTTCCTTCGGATTTAGCAACACGCTGTCCTTAAATACATAGTAGATGCTCTTTGTCTCATCATAGCTTATCTCAAGTTCGCCTTGGTCAAGTATATCAGCCGGTGTCACTTCTTTTGGAAGATATATTTTTACTTGTGTTGTTTTGCTTTCAGTCTCAGATGGATTAAGGGCTATAACCTGAAGTTTAACACTGCCGGAAGTCAACAATGTTGATACGACAGGCTCGTCTGTTCCGCCCAACTTTCTTTCAACGATTTCCCGCATAACGCCAACGGCACCTTTTATGCCTTCGGTCTTGTTGGATATATCTTTAAGGGTAGGCGATGCGCTTAAACCTTTTTCGAGTATGGTGCCAAAGTCATACCCTTCTTCGCCTGCTAATGTGGCCAAATGCGTAGAAATCTCCTCAACCTGCTGCGCTATTTGCTGTGCCTGGCCGCCTTTTTCAATCTCTTTGGAAATTTCTTCAGGCAGACGCATCATCATCTCATGCAATTCAAGAAGCGACGTGTTAGCTGCGCCTAAATCTCCTTTTAACGCTACTCTGATAGCGTCTATCGCATCAATCGCATCCTGAATTAGCGAAACTGCGCGCGGCGCTGATGCCGCAAGCCCTGCTACGGCTGTTATAGACATTTCCTCAACCATAACAGAACCCACCTCAAGGTTGCCTGAAAATTCTTCCGTAACATGGATTGTTATAGCCTTACCGGCTTTAAATCTTGCGGGACTTAATTCTATATCATATCCATACAACTCCTCTACGCCTTCGACCGGCTCTAAGACCTGATTTCCTACGATAACATTATTTTCATGGTCATACATATCCATTATCGGTATTACCGTCGCGCCTTCTTCTCCCATAACGCGGTAGCGGATATTTAACGTCTCGCCTAATAATAGAGTATTTGGCAGAATAAGCCTTCCCGAATATCTCCTCGCTGTCCTTTCAAATTCCTCTCCTGCCAATCTCATCTCGGAACCGGCTTTTCTTATATCTGCCGCGCCATCTGCCAAGTCTGTAATAGCGCCCTTTACGGAGTTTTCAAAACTTGTCAACGTGCTAACTATTAACCCTGTCTGCGTGTCAAGTTTGCCTGATATAAGATTAGTCTGGTAGTCAAGTTTGCCTGATATAAGAACAGTCTGGGCAGTCAGAGTTGTGGTCAGCACGTTTATCTGCTGATCCAATTTTGTATGGAGAAGGTTTGTCTGGTCATCTAATTTACTTTTTATTTTATTCATTTGATCGCCCAAAGATACGTTGAGCATATTAGTTTGATGTGAGAGGGCTGTTGCAAGTATATTTGTCTGCTTAGTCATTTCTGTAGTTATAATGTTTGTCTGCTCAGTTAGTCTTTTGTCAAGTATATTGGTCTGGCCTTTCAGGGCGCTGTCTATGATGTTTGTCTGCTCATGCAGCATACCCTGCATTATCCCTTCAACCTGTGACAAAGGTATATCAAGTTTTGCGGCTATTGCCTTTATCATATCATCCAATGATTTTTGTATTGAAATTGTAAACGACACAGGAGTTCTGAAGCTTGCGCCTGTTCCTATACACATATAGCTCACGCAAGCATATACCCTTCCGGACTGCAGGCTAGGATAGTTAATACCTGTCGCCGTGTAGGCTGTAGGCTTCCATGACTGCATGAAAAACCCGGCAAAGTTTACAGGAATAGCTCTCTCGCTTACCTTGTATTGCTCGCAATCTGCTATTACGTTGTCTATAGTACGCTTTTCACCGAGCCTATCCCCAACCCACAACTTTACGTTCTCCGGTATGTTTTCGTAATAATAATGCATGCCATTTAGACCGGCATCATCGTCCACTACAATGGTCTTTCTCTTTATTTTATCAAGGCCGTCGAATATGCTTATGTCGCATACAAGAGCGCCTATAACGAGAGAACCATCTCTTTCCAACCATGATGTTATATCCAGCTTGTCGGTATTGATATCATATGCAAATTCCGAATACGCGCGCCATATATGAACGACGACTGTTTCCATCGTTCTATAAATGGTTCTTTCTCTTCTCCACACTCTGGCGTCGTCGTCCCAACCAATAAGGTAGGGCTCCGAAATTGTTCCGTATTCGTTGTGACTCCATGTTGCCTCCCAAAAACCTGCCGGCGTTTCGTGCAGCACAATGGGTGAAGAAAGGCCTGATGCCTTCCAGCCGGACGTGCAATCAACAGTTAATCCTTGGATAGGAGCGTTTGTTAAAAGGTCTCTTATATCCCATGTAATCTTCACATATTCTATCTTCAGGGTATTAACACCGCCGGCAGGAATCGGGCCTTCCACGTAAACGTCATGGTCATTGTGGTCGTAAACGCGTATCTTAACCGTTTGCGACCTATCATTCGGGACCTTCCAATAAAATACATCTTCATTAGCGATGTTTGCAGCATCTTGGCCTAATTCGTTTTTCATTGGAAATTCATTAGCGAAATTGTTCTTGGAATACACAAGGTCGACGTTAGATATTGTTCCGGATGTAACCCATGAAATCTCATGGACTTCATTGGTAATCATGCGGCATTCATAATAATCATCCTGTGGATTGCTTGGCGTCTCGTTATTATTCAATTCCACAGTAGGCGCAAGAAGGACAAATTTACCCATAATCTTAAATTCTCCTGATGTACCTTTTACAACTGTTGCGTCTCTCGGGTCGGATATCCTCAAGAAGCGATTGGGCGAAATATCGTCGGGTATATTCCATGCGTAAGAATGTTCGGAACCCGGCCCGCCCTGACCGGAAGCATTCTGGACAATTCCGTCGTTCGGTATGTCATAGTTTTCGACTATGGTTGTATATTCACCATCGATACCGTCTGTGGAATATTCTATTTTGACTTTAGGAATTGAACCACCCCATTCCCACCTGATATTATTCGTAGTTCCTACTTCCCACTTGTCATCAAGTGCGGGCGACTTAACTATTAAATATCCTACGATATGGAACTCTCCGCTATCGTCGGTAACATCCGCCTCTGCAGCCCTTTCGTCCCGAATTCTTATAACCGCATTGGACGTTGCCTCATCAGGAACTTTCCATGAACAACTGTATTGAGAAGACGGCCCGCCCTGGCCTGAACCGTTGCCTACAATACCGTCGTTCGGTATGTCATATGTTTCCTTTATAGGATTAAAGCTGCCTGAAACGCCTGTCGTTGAATAAGTTATTTTAACCTTCGGCATAACACCTTTCCAGCCCCATGTTATATTATAAGATTGGCCAATGCTCCAATAGGCATTAGGAGTAGGCGCTGTAACCCAAACATCTCCTTTAATTCTGAAATCTTCCGATGAATCATCATAAGCGTCATTATCGATAGAACTCATTACGCGCACGCGGACTTCATCCGTAATATCCGCTGTAGTGCCCGGTATTGCCCATTCATGAGTTCCATCATTCGGAGTAGGTGACGCAATGACATTACCTGTGGGGAATGTCAAACCGCTATCCGTAGAATAATACAATTTAACATTTGTAACAGCGCCAACACAATCCCACGTTATAGTATAAGTTTCACCAACGATAAATTCCGGCTTAGGCGTTGCGTCGAGAGTAAAATCGGCTCTCAACTTTGCCTGGCCTGACGTGCCGTATGCGTCAGTCGGAGCGCGTGAATCGCCAACCCTGATATAAAAGTCAGGCGAAGGAGTATCCACCACTAATGGGTTGATATACCAATCCTTTGTAGCGTGCTTATCCGGATCTACGCCATAGCCTGACTCAACGGATATCGGATCAAAATCAACGCCGTCCAATGAATAATACAGGTTCATGCTGTCAACTGTTCCTGTCCAGCTCCACTCAATAGTCGGCGTGCTTCCTATATCCAACTTGCTGTAATTGTTCGCGTCGACTCTATATGGATTTATAACCGTAAATGTCGCTACTATCTTAAACGTGTTTGTTGAAGTTGTTACCGCGCCCGTATCGGTCGGGTCCTGGACGCCGATTTTCACATCGTCGTAGATAAAGTCGCGCACGGTCCACGGATATGTCCTTATACCCATTCCGTCCGGAGTAGGATTCTGCACTATACCGGTAGCTCCGTCGATAGGATACTTGACACCTGGAGCAGAACTTCTGAAGTAATATATGTAGATCTGACTTGTGTCTCCACCCTGCGTCCATTGTATATTTAATGGCGTTCCAACTCCGTACTTAACTCCTGTGCCGCCTTGCGGAGCTACCAAACTAAGAACCGCACGTATACGGAACTTATTTGAATCACCATAAGTTGTTGAATCTATGGAATCAGTAACCCTGATATAACAATCTCCTGAAACCTTATTAGGCGCTGTCCAATCATAGTAGTCCTGGTTGCTCAATGATGTAGCAAGAGGCGGGGTTTCCCAACCGCCTTTGCCATTTTTAGACAATTCTATGTCAACTGCGCTCACTGGGCCGTATGTAGTCCATTCCATTGTCTGCGGTGTGCCATAATCATATACTTCAGAATTGGTCGGCTCATCGCCTTGAGCAAGGCTAAAAACAATGCGCGGTTTAATCTTAAATGTCTGCAAAGATTCTCCCTTTACGGTAGCGTCGTAATAATCATAAACCATAATTTTCGCATTATCTTCCTTTATGTTCGGGACAGTCCAGGGGAAATCATTGGTATTAGCATGCTCTGTCCCGCCTTGCGCGTTAAGAATATTGCGCCATGCCCCCTGATACCAATATTTCAATCCTACGGACGGTATGTTGCCTTTTGTCGACCAACTAAGAAGCTCAGGTGTATTAGCCAATAGAATTGTGCCTTGATTAGCATTAGGATAGAGAATTGCCAATTGCCCTTTAAGGTTGAACTGGGCGGATATATCTTCCGCTTCGGAATCCGTAGAAGAAACAATCTTTATCCTGGCATTACTAACCCTGTCAAGAGTGATCGGTATATTCCATTCAAAGAATCCGTCATTTGTATACGGAACTGTTTCTATAGGATCGACCTGGTCTAAGCATTGCTGCCAATCATAGTAGCCATCGTTGGTCGAATAATAAATATAGACTTTCTGCACGCTTCCGTCTGTATTCCATTCTAAGGTAGCTATATTGCCGCAGTACCATGTCTCCTTAGATGTCGGGTTTGGATGCACAAAATTAAATCTGGGTTTAATCTTGCACACATCGGTTGATGAATCATTGGTCAAATCATCGTTTGTATCAGTAATGCGCACCCTGACCAAATCGCTCAACGTAGGAAGTACCTGCCAAGGATGAACTCCGTCGTTTATAGTAGCGCTTGCTATAGGAGGATCAACCCATGTATTCCCGTCGTCAATTGAATATTCTATTTTCACCGAAGAAATACCCGAGCCTCCCAAATCTTTAGCAAGCGTATCCCAGTCGATATTCAGGGTAGAGCCGATTTTCAGTATTTTATAATCATTGGGCGGATCCTGTATGCCGTTGGGCCTGTTAAGCGTGATTCTATCGTGCGCTGTAAACATGCTTGACCATCCTTCGGCATCCTCATCCGCGGCATCCTGAACCTTTACCCTCATCTTCTTAGAGTAAATATTCGCGCTTATGTCATTCCAGAGGTATTGCTCGGTATTTGATATACCCGTTGCGCTAGGCAGAGGCTGCCAGAAAGCAGTATTCGGGTTTGTGCCGTCGAGAGTGTAATAAACGTTTACTGCTGTAATGTCTCCTCGCGTTGTCCAGTGCACAAGATGGTCAGAATTAATCTCCCAACGCTCTCCGCCTAACGGGCTGTCATTATTGCCTGCTATAAATTCAAAACCGCCGCGGCATGTAAATGACGGCCCGATTGTATAAACATCCGTATCCCCGACATTCGTAATCTTTATAGTAACCGTCTCCTTGCCTACCGAATCATTAGGTAAATTCCATAATTTCTGGCCAAATCCGTCAGGTTCACTTGAGCCTGTCCAGTCTGATGTATCTCCCGCAATACCTGGAGTGATAGGAACCGGATCCAAAACGCCTTCTACGGCAAATTCAATTTTTACGGAAGCGATGGTTCCGTGTGTTTCCCACTGAATCGGATATGTGTTGCCGACTAACCACTCGTCATTCGTATCAGGGCTGTCTATATCTATCCATCCCTGAATCTCAAAATCAGATTGCGACATATCCTCAACTGTATATGCGGCATTGTCAAAATCCTCTATAACAAACCTTACGTTCGGAGAAATGGCGTTGGGGTAAGTTGTCGGGAAACTTAGGGCGCTTGCAGGCCATCCGGTCGGCCCTGTTATATAAGTCAATGGCGCGTTACCGCTATTCGTCGAATAAGCAAGTTTTATTGTGCTGACCGAACCGCGCACAGTCCATGTTATCGCTATAGGATCATCGACTCTGTAAGGACCTCCGCCATCAGGGGCTGTCAAATCCAAGCGGCCTGCAATATAAAATTTATCAGATTCATCCATTATATCTGTCTCACCCGTATCTTCGCAAATTACACTTATGTAACAGTCATTACTGATAGCATTCGCCGGTACCAGCCATAAATATTCTTCGTTTGTTGCGGTTATGTTGGTTGCTATATCCGCGTATGACTGTGTTCCGTATTTATACTGCAATTTTACTTTGCTGATTCCTCCTTCGACATTCCATATAATGGGATACTTTAGAACGGTACCGTCATTCGGCAAATTAACCGGCACAACTTCATTAAGATCGGGTTCATCAATTGTCAGCCTTCCCTTAATGCGGAATGGATCTGAATAACAAATATTTGTAGGTTGATCTGTATCAAGATTAAATATCTTGATAACATTATTCTTCCCTATATCATCCGGAATCTGCCAAACAAGAGATGTACCACTTACAGAACTTCCTCCAGGAATCGTATAATAGTCAACTTCATAGCCTGTAGGCGAATGTTGAATTCTCACATTCTGTATGCTGGCTGTCTTTGTCCATGATAAGAGTTCTGTAGTTCCGGGTATCCACTCATCACTCCCCACAGGATGCTGGTTAATCGCTATCACGCCTTTCATCGTGAATATACCCGATTCTCCCAGCGTATTATTAGGATCGGTTGTGCTGGCGACCTTAACCTGGACATCGTCTGATATGTGGTCGGGTATACACCAATCTAATCCTATGGTGTCGCCGTTTCCTGCAGGAATGGGTGTCGTATTAATCTTTGTTCCCGGGCCGTAATCAACCGTATCATATCGATAATACAAATTAACATCTGTCAGCGGCCCGCGCTTTGTCCAATATATCTTATAAGTTTCGCCTACATTCCACTCTTCGTCCAATTGAGGACGATCGCCGTTTGCGTCTATAAAACCGAGGAATCCCCTGATTGCGAACTGGGTGGACAATAATTTATTTGATGAATTATTAACATCTGAAACCCGTATATAGCATTGGGG
>Ga0315295_10001156_pt1 | contig 22722 bp, 12 predicted proteins | sample YL17G14_0_MG_FD_204453 | JGI IMG/M metagenome (GOLD analysis project Ga0315295, IMG submission 204453) | Sediment microbial communities from Yellowstone Lake, YNP, Wyoming, USA - YL17G14_0 | ecosystem: Environmental > Aquatic > Freshwater > Lake > Sediment | place: USA: Wyoming | collected...
GAGTTCGGAAGCGTGAAAACGGAAGAAGGCTTCAAGGCCCTCTACGAAATGAGCGCGTACCATCACGTCAAGGATGGAGTGAAGTACCCGGCCGCAATGCTCACTCACGGCATCAACGACCCGCGCATGGAGCCGTGGGAGACCGCCAAGATGGGTGCTCGTCTTCAGGCGGCTACTGCCAGCGGCAGACCCGTGCTCCTGCGGATAGACTACGAGGCCGGACACGGAATCGGCACGACGAAGAGACGGATTCAGGAAGAGATGGCGGACATCTGGGCATTTGTCTTCTGGCAGGCAGGTGTCCCAGGTTTTCAGCCGATAACCGGAAAGTAGAATGCCGAGCAAAGCAGGTAAGGGTACCACGAAGCGCACCGACCGCCGCAACAGCAAGACGCCCACGCAGGCGGCGGCCGGCCGCATCGAGAAGCAGCTTCTCTCCGAGGTCAAGGTCCTGCGCAGCCACTGCAAGGAGCTTGATGTCGCACTGGCCAAGTCGCGAAGGGCCAACGACGAGATGCGGAGAACTCTCGCCAGCTACCGCCTGCTTTACGCCGACACTCTTAACCCCGTTTTTGTCATCGACGACAAGGGGCGGTTCTTGACTGCGAACCCCGCTGCGCTCCGGTTCGCGGAATGCAATCTGAAAGAGCTCAAGAAGAAGAGACCCTGGGAGCTGGGGCCTCCAGACAAGCGCGAGCAGCAGAAAAAGGAGTACTCCATCTCCATGAATCGCCGGACCGTGGAGATGGATTTTCTCATCAACGGCAAGCTCAAGATTCTCCTTCTCAATTTCCTTCCGCTTACTCTGGGCAGGTTCTCGCTGCTTTTCACGGTGGGCCAGGACCTCACCGAGCGCAGGCAAATGGAACAGGCCCTGCGGGACAGCGAGGCAACTGCTCGTGCCCTGCTCGACGCCCCGACCGACTCTGTGTTTCTGATCGACAGACTCGGCACAATCTACGCCTGCAATGAGACCGGTGCCCAGAGACTAGGCAAGAAACCGCACGAGCTCATCGGCACCGTAGGGTATGAAATCATAGAAGGAGGTGCCGGGGAACGGAGAAGACCGTGGATGGACAGGGTGTTCGATACCGGCATGCCCGTTCGATTCCAGGACGAACGCCAGGGGTGCCATTTTGATACTGTTGTTTATCCGGTGTACGACGCAGGAGGTAAAGTAGTCAGGGCCGCAGTGGTGGCGCGCGACATCTCAGATATAAAACGGGCGGAGGAGGCGTTGGCGCATAAGGAGGCGATGCTTGCCGAGGCGCAGGCACTCGCCCACCTCGGAAGCTGGGAACGCGACATCACAACTGGACACGAGCGTTGGTCGGACGAGCAGTACCGCCTGTTCGGTTTCAAGCCCGGGCAGGTCGAGCCCAACTTTGAGCTCTTCCAGAGCCTTGTCCATCCGGACGACCGAGAGAGAGTGATGCGCATTGCAGAGGTCCGCACCGCGGAGAAAAAGCCGTTCGAGCTCGAATTCCGCATCGTGAGGCCGGACGGCGCCGTCCGGTGGTTTCATGCCACAGTCAAGATTTTCACCGACAAGGGGGGCAATCCGGCCAGGGTCGCCGGTGCGAACCTCGACATCACCGAGAGGAAGCTGGCAGAGACGGCGGCCATCGAGAGCCAGGCGGTGGCGAAGGCGCTGTTCGATTCTCCGACCGACGCCGTTTTCCTGGTCTCGACTGACGGCACCTATCTTGACTGTAACGAGGTGGCCGCGCGCACGTTCGGGAAGACTCCGGCAGGGATAAGGGGGACGAAAAGGCACGAACTGGTTCCTGCCGAGCTGGCAGACCAACAGGCCCGCCGCGCCGAGAGAGTGATCCGGACCAGGAAACCCCTCCGCTTTGAGACGGAAAACACCGTCTCTACATATGACGTAGTGATGTACCCGATTATCGACGCATCCGGCGAGGTGAGCAGGATGGCGGTCATAGCGCGCGACGTCACCGAACTAAAGAAAGCCCAGCAGGAACGAAGCGACCTCCGAGAGCAGCTCCTTCACGCGCAGAAACTGGAGAGCCTGGGAATCCTCGCCGGCGGCATCGCGCACGACTTCAACAATCTTCTCACGTCAATCCTCGGGCAGGCGGACCTGACGCTGCTGGCGCTACCCATAGACTCTCCCGCGCGGCCTTCTCTCGAAGAGATTGTGAAAACGACGCGCCGCGCCGCCGGGTTGACAAATCAGCTGCTGGCCTACTCCGGCAAGGGACAGTTCTTTACGCGGACATTGGACCTCGGCGAGGTCGTGAAAGAAATGTCCAACATGCTTGAGGTGTCAGTATCCAGGAAGGCCACCCTCAAGTTCGAGACAGCTACCGACATCCCGAGCATCGAGGCCGACGTGTCTCAGCTCCGTCAGATCATAATGAACCTGGTGATCAACGCGTCCGAGGCGCTGGCCGGCAGGACGGGAGTGGTTTCCGTCACTGTCGGCGCCAGAGAATTCGACCGAGCGTTTCTTTCCAGGAACGTATTGGGCCAGAGTCTCAGTCCGGGTACCTACGTGTACCTGGAGGTGAGAGACACTGGCTGCGGCATGAAGGCCGAATTTATCGAAAAGGCGTTCGATCCGTTTTTCACGACCAAGTTCTCGGGTCGAGGGCTCGGACTTGCGACTGTCCTCGGCATTGTGAAGGCGCACGAGGGTGCAATCAGGGTGGACAGCGTGCCGGGGAAGGGCACAACCTTCACGATCCTCTTTCCACCTTCTCAGGAACTGCCCGAGAAAGAGGACGAGAGGAGAGAGCCGATTCTCGAGATGGCCGGCTCCGGCACAATACTTCTCGTGGACGACGAAGACATAGTGCGAGACCCCGCGGGCAGACTGCTCGCAAAACTGGGGTTATCGGTCCTCACTGCAGCCAACGGGAGAGAGGCGCTGGAAGTGTTCCAGGCACACAAGGATGAAATCGTGTGCGTCATCCTCGACCTGACCATGCCCGAGATGAGCGGTGGGGAGGCGTTCCGGGAATTGAGGCGAATGAAGAGCGACGTCAAAGTGATACTGTCCAGCGGGTACGGGGAGACGGAAAGCATACGCAGCTTCCCTGGAAGGGGTCCCGACGGATTTATCCAGAAGCCTTACCAGCTGAAGCAGCTTGTCTCCAAACTGAGAGAGGTCCTGGGTGAAGGCGATGGAGGAACCCCGGCGGGAGCCGCCGCATAGCCAGCCATGGGCATCACAGAAACGATCTTCCAGAAAATAATCCAACTGATTGACTCGGCAGGGTACCCCGGCGTGGGATTTCTGATGATGCTGGAAAGCATGGTGGCGCCCGTGCCGAGCGAGGCCGTCATGCCATTTGCGGGATGTCTGGTCGCGGCCGGTCGTTTCAGCTTCTTCTGGGTGGGCGTGTCGAGCACGCTGGGAAGCATCGTAGGTTCGTTACTGTCCTACGCGATGGGGTATTACGGCGGCAGGCCGTTTGTGACGCGGTTTGGAAGGTATCTGCTGCTGAGTCTTCACGACCTGGAGGTGACGGAACGCTTTTTTCACAGACGCGGCTCGATCACGATCTTCATCGCCAGGTTCATCCCCGTCATCCGCCACCTGATCTCGATCCCCGCCGGAATCGGCAGGATGAACCTGCTTCAGTTCTCGCTTTACACGATCGTGGGAGCGTGTATCTGGAACATGTTTCTTGCGTGGCTGGGTTACCATCTGGGCACACACTGGGAGCTGATACACGAGTACGGCCGGCAAATCGACGTCTTCATGATCATACCGGTGTCCATAGCGATCTACTTCTTTGTCAAGACCCACCGCAGGAGAAAGGCCCGGCAGGCTTGATGCCGCGCCTCCCATGAGCAGACGCGTGCGGCCGGGCGTCCTGGTGCTCGCGGGCGCCTCCCCTACCTGTTGTGAGATCTCGTCGCGCTACTTGGGCGCCAAGCCGGCCCAGAAATGTGTTCCGCTACGTGCCGATTCCCGCCACGTCCAGAAGAAAGGCATAGAGAAACGCCGTCTCCCGGTACGCCCTGTAGCGGCCGGAGACCCCACCATGTCCTGCTTCCATCTTTATTCTGAACAGGAGGAGATTGCTGTCTGTTTTCTCAGCCCGCAGTTTGGCCACCCACTTCGCCGGCTCCCAGTACTGCACCTGCGAATCCTGAAAACTCGTCGTCACGAGCAGATTGGGATACGCCTTGGCCTCGACGTTGTCGTACGGAGAATAGGACAGCATGTAATCGTAGTATTCCTTCTGATTTGGGTTGCCCCACTCATCATACTCTGAGGTCGTAAGCGGTATGTCCTCGTCGAGCATGGTCGTCACGACGTCGACAAACGGCACCGTGGCGACGGCGCCTCCGAAAAGGTCCGGCCGCATGTTGATCACGGCTCCGATCAAGAGCCCTCCGGCACTGCCGCCCGCAATGCACAGTTTCTTCGGACTGGTGTAATTCTGCCCTATCAGGTACTCGGCGCATGCTGTGAAGTCGGTGAACGTGTTCTTCTTCTTGAGAAGCTTGCCGTCTTCGTACCACCGTCTGCCCAGTTCTTCTCCGCCTCGAACGTGCGCAATCGCATAGACGAAGCCCCTGTCGAGCAGACTTATTCCGTAGGGATCAAAAGTGACGTCCCAGCTGTACCCATAAGAGCCGTAACCCCAGAGCAAGAGCGGGTTCTCACCGTTCTTCTGAAGCCCCTTGCGATAGACCAGGGACACGGGCACGCCGGCTCCGTCTCCGGCCGGGGCGTACAGTCGCTCAGTCACGTAGTTCTTGGACTCAAAACCGCCGAGGACTTCCTCCTGTTTCAGCAGAGTCTTCTTTCCCGTCTCCATGTCGTAGTCAAAAACCGAGTGCGGAGTGGTCAGGGACGAATAGACGTACCTGAGAACCCGTGCTTCGAGCCGGAAGTTGTCGCCCAGCCCGGCCGTGTAGGCGGGCTCGCCAAAATCGAGGTAATGCTCCACCCCACCCGCCCACGGGCGAATGCGCATATCGATCAGCCCGTTCTTGCGCTCTACGGCGACAAGAAAGTCTCTGAATACCTGGAAGCCTTCGAGGAGAACGTCTTCCCGGTGAGGGATCACCTCGACCCAGTTCACCTTTGCGGTACTCGCCACTGGTGTTTTCATCAGCCGGAAGTTCTTCGCCTGGTAGTTGGTACGGATGTAGAAAAAGTCGCCGTAGTGGTCCACCTTATATTCGTGTTCTTTTTCCCGCGGGAGAAAGACAGTGAAGGTATCCAGAGGGCTATCTGCATGGAGAAAGCGGTATTCGGTGCTCAGCGTTTGTTCCGATTCTATCAGAACGTACCTCTTCGACTTGGTCTTGAAAACGGAGCAGCCGAACGTTTCGTCTTTCTCCTCGTAGACCAGTTGATCCTGTTCCGGATTCGTTCCGAGCACGTGCCTGTATATCTGGTACCATCTAAGCGTGACAGGGTTCTGTCTGGTGTAGAAGAGCGTCTTGTTGTCGTTGGCCCACGTGACGTTGCCGGTCACGTTCGGAATGGTGTCGGTGAGCACTTCTCCGGTCGTGAGACTCTTGAACTGGATGTTATAGAACCTGCGTCCGGTGTAGTCCACAGAGAAGGCGAGAATGTCCTGGCCGGAACTAACGGCTCTCTGGCCCATCGAACAGAAGGAGTGTCCCTCCGCGAGTTTGTTGGCATCGACCATAACCTCTTCCGGTGCTTCCGGGGAATCCTTCTTGCGGCAGTAGATCGGATACTCTCTGCCCTCTTCGGTGCGGCTGTAATAAAGGTAGTCGTCCTGTCCGTACGGCACCGAGACGTCCGTTTGTTTTATCCGCGTCTTGAACTCCCCGAACAAAGTCTCCTGAAGCGCCTCCGTGTGACGCATCATGCTGTCCGTGTAGGCGTTCTCCAGATTCAGGTACTCGACGACCTCGGGATTGTCCCTTTCTTTCAGCCAATAGTAGTCGTCAACCCTGATGTGCCCATGCTTTTCTAGCTTTGCAGGCGAAACACGAGCTTTTGGTGGTTTCATCTCCCTCTCGTCTCCCTTCCCCAGAGAATCCTGCGGACCGGACAGAATGAGACATGGCAGTGTCAGACATAGCAAGGTTAGTGCACGTGTGGTCGACCAAGTCATAACTATCCTCCATATCAAGAGCGGGACAACCGGAAGAGTTCTCTTGCGCGACCAAAAACGTCAAGTAAGTCTACACGGACTTTGATTCTGTTTCCACTCGCATGGAATTCTCACGCGACGAGATACGCAGTCTGGTCCTAAACGCTGTAGAAGCCTCGTGGCATGCCGGGGCAGACAGGCAGCGGCTGCGCAGGCTGCTCAACGAAGACCCTGCCTGGCAGTAACCGCGCCTCCGTCAAGCCAGAGCAAGCCCCTTGAAATCCCCTGTAGGTTGTGATATTATAAAGCAAAGTTGAATTCGTGCTTACCCTGTGCCAAGTCTGTCCGGGACTCACGTTTAACGAGCCCGGTGGATCTTGATGCGATTCCGGCGCAGGCATTTGTGTGCGCTGCCGGTGGAGACTGTGCATTGCGAGTGAGATGCCAGTCGCGCGCGACTCGGGCGCTCTCGAATTCCGCCGCGAACCGCCACGGCAACATCCCGCCCGCTTCTCTTACACGGTGTCCCCACCAGATGCGGCATCTCTTGCCGCGCCTGCTGACATTCCATCGTCGAGTCTTTCAATTCTTCCATTCTGCGGCCCACCCAAAAAGGAGGTTGGAATCAAGTGAATGCCAGAAGATTCCGATTCAGTCTGATTGTCGCGACAGCGCTGACAATCTCTTTGCTCTCCCTGCCACTGCCTGCGGCCTACGCTATCATGACGAAGGCCACCATGCCTCAGCTCACGGCCGGTGCCACGGGCATAGTCCGGGGACATGTCGTTGACGTCGTCTCTCAGTGGAACGACGAACAGACCACCATCTACACATACACGACCATCGTGGTGAGCCAGTGGCTCAAGGGCGGCGGGCCCAAGGCCATCACCGTCCGCACACCCGGAGGCGAGGTCGGCGACATCGGGCTCTGGGTTGAAGACGTGCCCGTGTTCTTCAAGGACCAGGAAGTGGTCACGTTCGTGAAACCGATCGAGGAAGAGCCGTTCATGCAGGTGCACGGGCTGTATCAGGGCAAGTTCACCGTCGAGAGCGGCAAAGTCATCGAGGCTGGGCTCCCTGTTGCCGACTTCGTCAACATGGTCGCGTCGATCGTGAGGGCGCAGGAGAAAGAGCTGAACGAGAAGTAGGCAGATCCAGTGGTGGAAACGGCTCCGCGTCTGCCGCCGTGACGACATGGACGTCTGGCCGCAAAGGACGCGTCGCCACAGAGCTGACACCGCCGAGGTAACGACAATGAATGTTGAAAGAACACACGGTGGAAGAACGGGATTCGGGAGGGACGCGACGGATTACCGTCGCGATCTAACGATCCTGACAATCCCACGTCTCTCACTCTTCCTTCTCAGTATCGCGCTTGCGTTCGCGCCGCTCGGCATTGGCCTCACTCCGAATATCGCGGCAGCAGGATGTCCGCGGGACAGCTGCGACCTGGGTTGCGTCACGGACCCCTACTGGTATTCTAGCAACCACTGGCGCGAAGGCCAGATGCCCGTGCCTTACTACATAAACCAGGACGGCGCCACCACCTGCACCGGCGATGAATTCAGTGCCGTACAAAGGTCGGCCAAGAACTGGGAAGACCTCCACCAGACGTTCTGGTCCACGTGTTACAAGGGCACGACAAACAAGCACTCCGCCGCCCACCAAGGCAGCCCGGCCAAGGACGGGTACAACGTCATCTCCTGGGAAGACCTGGGAGGAGGCACCCCGCTCCCGCTCGGGAGGTCGTTCTACTGGTATGGCGTGTCCGGCGATTCAATAATCGAGGCCGACGTCTCCCTCAACAACAACGCCGCTGTGTCGTGGTCGGCCTTCAAGGCCGATTCGTGCGCTGCGGGCTACCACGACGTCGAGAACACTACCACCCACGAGTTCGGTCATTGGTTCGATCTGGGCCATTCCTGCGACACGAGCGCCACCATGTACTGCTACACGAAGGAGCGCGAGACCCACAGGAGGAGCCCGGAAGAATGCGACGTTCTGGGAATGAAGGGTAAGTATACACATGCGGCCGGCGACGCCAGAATAGAACCGGGCTGCTGGCCGGTCTCTCTCGACGACGACATTCTGACAAACCCTGTTCTTGGCGACGTCAACCGTGACGGCGCCGAGGAAATCGTGTTCGCGACAGAAGACGGAAAGGTGCACGTGATACTCACCAGGGGCGGTGAGCAATATGGCTGGCCGCAGACAGCGGGAAGCAGGATAGAAAGCTCCCCCGTTCTCGGAGACGCTGACGGAGACGGCTGGCTGGAGGTCGTCGTCGGCTCGGAGAGCGACAGTGTGTACGTGTTCAACCACGACGGATCCCGGCTGGCCAATTGGCCGAAGGGAACCAAGAACGACGTGAGGAGCTCTCCCGCAATTGGAGACATCGACGCTGACGGGACTCTCGACGTCGTCTGCGCTTCGACTGACTCGTGCGTTTACGTCTGGAACGGCTTCACTGGAGCGCTGATAGAGGGCTGGCCGGTGAAGACGGGTGGGGTCATCCCGCTGGCAGGGCCGGCCCTGGCCGACCTCAACGCTGACGACAGCCTCGAAGTCATCATCTCCGGTTACGACAACTATGTGTATGCGCTGAAGTCCCACGGTGCGAACCTTACGGGTTGGCCCCAGTTCACGGGACGGCGCGTGTACGAGCGCGTCGCGGTGGGCGACATAGACGGAGACGGTCAGTTCGAGGTCGTGGCGGTAGCGCCCTGCGACACCATCTACGCCTGGAACACGAACGGCAGCAGGTGCGCGGGCTGGCCCGTGTATCTCCCGTGCCTGCTAGGAAATTCGGCGCCCAGCCTGGGCAACCTGGATGCAGACGCCGCGCTGGAGATAGTGTTCGGCTCGGACGTGGATTCGGTCTACGCATACAACGGTGACGGCAGCCGCCTGTCGGGTTGGCCCAAGTACGTCGGCGGAAACGTCAAGGGCTCGGCACTGATAGTGGACATTGACGCCGACAACGCCTACGAAGTGGTCGCTGTGACGGACCAGGGCAAGATGTACGCGTTCAACGGCAACGGCTCGGCAGTCAGCGGCAACTGGCCGAAGGGTCTCCCCCAGCAGACTTACGTGAGAAGCCCGGCCATCGGAGACATCAACGGTGACTCCGAGCTCGACGTCGTCGCCGGCAGCGGGAACCCCAGCTATCTGTTCGCATACAGCTTGGGGACCGTCATGGACAGCGACGCCTATCAATGGCGGATGTACGGACACGACTGGAATCGCACGTCGCGGTACGGGTTCGCGCCGCCTGACCCAAACGTTCTCTTGTTCAACGACGTGATTGCGGACCTGAACCATTGGCAGAGATGGGGCTACGGTTCGTCCGGCGTGGACCTTTCGACGATTTACAGCAGCCCGCCGTACAGCATGTGCTTGAGCGGCAGCCCGGCGTCCGGCTCGGGAGCGGTAGCTCAGTCCGAGCTCATCAATCCTGATTTCTCGAGACCTTACGAGCTGCGGTTCGCCTTCACCTATGACGGCGTCATGATGAACAACTGGATCGTGTTCGGCCACGTCCGCCTGCGCCTGATGGACATGAACGCCCCGCTGTTCATTGACATCGCCGGCAACTGGTCCAACTTGATACCAACCGGCTCGCCTTTCAACAGCTACTGCTTCCCTGGCGCCTTCACGCAGTTCCGGATTACCGTTGACCCCGTGACACGGAGTGTCGTGGTCTATGCGGACGAATATCCCGTCGCCGGCGCCGAGTACCTGCCCTCGCTTGTCCCGAGCAATCGCATCTTGATCGAGGACTCCATGTATGAGGACGAGTATCTGTACGGCTTTTATGACGACTTCGAGGTGCAAGGTTTCCTGTCGGCCGCGACCGGCGTAAAGGGTGCCCCGCCGGAGGCACCGCTCTTGAATGTGTTGTACCAGGGCTATCCGAACCCGATGAACCCGCTGGCTACGATTAATTATTCCGTAAAGGAAACCGGGCGCGTCACTCTCAGGATATATGACGTGTCTGGAAGGACCGTAAGAGTGCTCGTCGACGAGGAGAAGCAGGCTTCGCCGGCTCCATATTCGGTCGTTTGGGACGGCAAAAACGACAGCGGCCAACAGGTCGCGAGCGGAGTCTACTTCTGCGAAATGAAAGCGAAGAGGTTCAACTCGGCCAAGAAGATCGTGGTTCTAAGATAGCCGCGGCGCATAGCCGGCTCGAGCGCACAGGTTCGGGCTCGTCGCCGCGTGGCTTGTGCGCCTATGAACATGATCGACTGTCCCCCGGCACAGAGACTCTGCGGGGTGGATCGCTGTTGCGTTTCTGGTGGCTGCGCCCCGTGCGCTAAGGCGCTACGGAGCTTTTTCCAGGCTGTTTGTTACGTGTCTTGCGTTGAAGGGAGTGAGATTGCATGAACAGAATACGCCTGATTGCTCTGTGCCTAGGGGCACTGCTTCTGGCGGCCGCGGCCGCGATTCCTTATGCCCAGTGTCCGGAAGGAGGAGATTGCGATCACGACTGCAAGGTCACAGAAAATTCCTCGAGCTGGGACGAGTGGTATCCCTACTCGAACCACTGGGACGACGCAGACCTGCCGGTGGAGTACTCCATCAACCAGAACGGCGCGGCCGATTGCAGAGGCGACGAGTTTGCCGCAGTTCTGCGCGCGCTGGCGAGATGGGAGGGCATCCCCCAGACGTATTGGGCGGGCTGCTATGCCGGCACCACTGACAAGCATTCCTCCGCAGACAACGGAGACCCCCAGACCGACGACTACAACATCATCTCCTGGGAGGACATGGGCGCCGGTAATCCGCTCCCCCTAGGCCGGGCCCACTGGTGGTGGGATGGGAGCAACCACAACTACGAGGCAGACATCACGTTCAACGACAACGCCGCCGTCTCGTGGTCGGCCTATGCGGCCGACACCTGCCTCGCAGGCAAGTATGACCTCGAGAGCGTGGCAGCACACGAATTCGGCCATTGGATGTCGTACGGTCACTCCTGCGACCCCAAAGCCACGATGTACTGCTGGACCAGCTCCGGTACAACACTCAGGCGCACGCCGAACGACTGCGACATCGCCCCGATGCAGTATCGTTATCCGCAGACCGACGGCGCAGCCAAGGTTCAGCCCGGCTGCTGGCCGGCGGAATTCGACGACTACGTGACGTCAAACCCCGCGCTGGGTGACATCAACGCGGACGGAAAAGAGGAGATCGTCTTCGCCACCTTTGACAACAAGCTTCATGTGTTGAGCGGCAGGGGCACGGAGCTCGCAAACTGGCCGCAGACGCTGCCGGACAAGATAGACGCTTCGCCGGCGCTGGGCGACATCAACGGCGACGGGTGGCTGGAAATAGTGATTGCCTGCCAGAACGACAGTCTCTACGCCTTCAGACACAGCGGCGCCCGCGCGACGGGCTGGCCGCAGAGTCTCCGCTTCGGGTCGGGCGCGACGCCTTCTATTGCGGACATCGACATGGACGGCTTCGTGGACATCATCTTCGGCGCTGACTCGGTCCGCGCTTGGAAGGGCTCAGATGGAAGCATCCTGACCGGGTGGCCAGTCTACGCAGGGGGACTCGTTCAGCGAGCCGCTCCCGCTCTCGCTGATTTGGACGGCGATGACAGTCTCGAAGTCGTGATCACCGGATCCAACAACAAGCTCTACGCATTCAAGCCTCACGGAGCGAATGCCCCTGGCTGGCCTGTGACGACAGGCAGGAGGGTCTTCGAGACCGTGGCCATCGGCGACATCGACGGAGACGCGGCGCTGGAAGTAGTCGCCACCGCACAGTACGACAGCGCGTATGCCTGGAACGGTAACGGAAGCCGGTGTGCCGGCTGGCCGGTCTATTTTACCAGCACGATCGGAGGCTCGGCCCCGAGCCTCGGTAATTTGGACGGAGACGCGGCGCTGGAAATCGTATTCGGCAGCGACAGGGACACTGTGCACGCGCTGAACGGTGACGGCACCAAGGTTCTTGGATGGCCCATCCGCGTGGAATTCGGCGTAAAGAGCTCTGCTGTCATAGCCGATATAGACGGCCTGAGTGACCACGGCGAGAACGAGGTCCTTTTCGGCAGTGAAGAGGGCAAACTGTACGCCTACCACGGCGATGGAACGCCTACGACCTGGTGGTTCAAACAGGTCGGCGCTCAATGCAGCAAGTCGCCTGCCATCGGAGACGTCGACGGAAACAACGAAATCGATGTAATCATCTCAGACAATCAATTGGACAACCTCCATGCGTTCAACCTGGGCACTGTCCCGGGGAACGACATATACCAATGGCGCATGTACGGCCACGACTGGAACCGGACGTCCCGCCACGGGTTCGTTCCGGAACCACCCAGACCTAAGATTTACGCAAACAGTTGCGAGGATCTTGATGACTGGGAGATCATCACGGTCGGCCCGGCGAACATTCAGCTCGGAACACCGGCCCACAGCGCGCCCTACAGCATGAAGGTCAGTGGAAGCACGCAGCCGGGCGCTTTGGCAGGTGCATATTCCACCTACATCAATCCTGATTTCTCGCGGCCCTACCAGATCAAGTTCTGGTTCAGTTACGCCAGTTTTTACAACGCAAACTGGCTCGTGTTCGGACATGCTCGCCTGCGGATAGTGAGTCCCAGCGAGCCGGTGTACGTCGACCTGGCGGGAGACTGGTCAATGCTTGCTCCGATGGCACCTCTTTTCGAGGACATCTGCCCTGTCGGCACCTACGTCCAGTTCGAGGTGCGGGTGGACCCCCAATACAGGATGATCGAGCTTTACGCCAACGGCGAGTTCGTGGATGCGGCGAACTACAACGAGACTGTCGTTCCCAGCAACCGCATCTGGCTCGAAGACAGGGAGTATCCGGGTGAGATCCTGTACGCCAATTACGATGATTTCGAAGTCTACGGGTACCTGCCCGTGATCGGCGTGGACGAAACGCCGCACCTGGTCGCACCGCTCGTCAACGTGCTCTATCAGGGCTACCCCAACCCGATGAACCCAACGGCGATGATCCAGTATTCCGTTAGGGAGACCGGCCGAGTTACGCTGCGAATGTACGACGTCAGCGGACGTGTTGTGAGAGTGCTCGTAGATGAAGAAAAACAGGCCTCCGCGATGCCCTACTCCGTCGTCTGGGACGGCAAGAACGACGACGGCGACAGGGTGGCCAGCGGCGTGTACTTCTGCATGATGGAGGCCAAGAAGTTCTCGTCCGCAAAGAAGATCGTCGTCCTGCGCTGATCTGGATGCGGCTGGAGCCGGGCTCGATCCTCGAAGTCTGCGACAGGCACGGCTGACCTCGACATCGTTGTCTTCTCATTGCGGCTAGGTGCTCCGTCCAAGCTGATATTAGGGCGTGCGCACTGCGCGGAAGGGACAGCTACTCCCTCGTGCCTTCCCAGTCAAGGGTATGGCTGGATGCCTGGGGCATCTGCCAGTTAGTGTCGGGCTTGGCCGCTCCCTCCTGCCAGGAACTTGTTCATATCGAACGCTCGTTCCCTTTTGAGCATGTAGTATGTGGCTCTACCTAGCTTGTGGGCTCGGATGGTGAGCGCTTTTGCCTTTCCGTGCTTCTTCTCGAGGCGTTTCTTGTAAGCCATCCCTTCGGGGTTATTGCGCAGGAAGAGCACTGCTGCTTCGGAGAAGGCCCATTTGAGGTGTGCGTTGCCGATCTTCTTGCCGGAGCTCTGGTAGCGCCTCCCTGCTGATTCTCTTGCGCATTTGACCAGCCGGGCGTACGAGACGAAGTCCTGTACCCTGGGGAAACGGGTGATGTCATGGATCTCGTAGAGCATGACCAGGGTTAGAGGTTGAAGTGGCAGCATACCCTCAGGGTATGCTGCCGAGGAGGCCTCAATGAGTATCATGCAGCTGGGGCGGACGGGAAGAGACCCCACCGCTCACCCACATCCGTCGGCATACTAGTGGTAGTTTCCACTTGACAGGTAGCCTGAATCTGGCTAGTATCTGGCTAGAATGAAGTACCGGATCCTGCTCGCACCACAGGCTGTCCATGACCTGAAGTGCCTCCCCGCGCATGAGCGAGCGGCAGTCAGAGATGTCTTCGAGGAACACCTCCGTCATCAGCCGACCCGAGTGAGCAGGAGTCGTATCAAGCGCCTGCGGGGGCTCTCCCAGCCGCACTACCGCCTCAGGATAGGAGACGTACGAGTGTTCTATGATGTGACGGGCGGTACGGTAGAAATCCTTGCGGTAATCCTCAAGTCACAGGCCAGCAGATGGCTGGAAGAAGAAGGTGAGCATTCATGAGGAAAGTAGCTCTCTCAACCATCAAGGATGATTTGTCTCGTTTTCTTCGGCTCGCGGAGAAGGAGCGGATTATCATCACTCGTCATGGAAAGCCTGCTGGGGTGCTCATTGGTTTCAAGACTGAGGACGAGTGGTTTGAATATAGGATGGAGAACGACCCTCGTTTTCTGAGGAGGATTGCCGCTGCGCGTCGCAGTCTTCGCGCGGGCCACGGGGTGCAGCTTGAGTCAGCCGACGTGTGAGAGGTACGTTTATGAGTAGGATCCGAAGGCGGAGGATCGTGATTGAAGGTCCGATTCACTCCGGCAGCGCGCGACCAGTTCTCGGCTGCATTCGTGTGGTTTGTGATGGGTCAGATGTGTTTTCCCTTGAACGGGGCCCTTTCTTCCGCTATCTTGCCCTGCGCAACGAAGGAGTTCCCGCGCGCAGCGGCTGCAAGCAGCGAACGCGCTGTCACCCCGGCCAATCGTGTCTGCTTCCTGCGAGTCTGTTTCCCCTGGGAAGGGGAAACAAGTCAACGGAGGGTTCTTATGGTCGCGCGACTCGTGCACCTAACCGTCTTTATTTCGCTCACGTTCTGTGTGTTGCTCGCCTTTGGTGCGCCCGCGTTTTCTGCCGTTCCCGAGAACGTTTGCGTCAACTGTCACAGGAAGCTCACACCCAACATCGTCACTGACTGGAAGCTCAGCAAACACGGTCAGAACGAGATCTTCTGTTCCGCATGTCACGGTGACGCACACTCTTCTGCGCAGGACGTCGCCAAGGTCAGGATTCCCACACCGGTCACCTGCGCCGAGTGTCACGAGGAGCGGGTCGAGCAGTTCAAGGCCGGAAAGCATGCGTTCGCATGGGCCGCGTTGAAGGCCATGCCCACCGCTCACTGGCAGCCCATGGCCATGACCGAGGGCATGAAGGGCTGTGGGGGATGCCACAAAATAGGGCTCAAGACAGAAGACGAGATTGCGAAACTCAAGACAGAGGGAGCAGGTTTTGGGGTGGCTTCGTGCGACGCGTGCCACACCAGGCACCTTTTCAGCGTCAAAGAGGCCAGCCAGCCTCAGGCCTGCCAGACCTGTCACATGGGGTTCGACCACCCCCAGTGGGAGATGTACTCAGCGTCCAAGCACGGAGTGCGGTACTTGCTGAAGCAGAACGGCACGCTGCCTGCCGATGCTGCCGCACCCACCTGTCAGACCTGCCACATGCGCGAAGGCAATCACAAAGTCAGGACGGGCTGGGGCTTCCTTGCCCTGCGGCTGCCGATGCCGGAGAACAAGCAGTGGGCGGCAGACAGGGCCACCATACTCCAGGCCCTGGGCGTGCTGGACCCGGCAGGCAATCCGACTGCCCGCCTGGAAGTCGTGAAAGCCGCTGACGTCGCCCGGCTGACGCAGGAAGACTGGCAGCAGGAAAGAACCACGATGCTGCAGACTTGCACCCAGTGCCATTCCGGCAATTTCGCCAGCGCCGAGCTCAATAAGTGCGACGAGATCATCCGAGAGGCAGACTGCCTCATGGCAGAGGCCGTCCGTGTCGTTGCCGATCTCTACAAGGACGGTGTCATCGAGAAGCCCGAGAGCTACGCATATCCGTTCCCGGACATCCTGACTTTCCACGACGCTCCGACACCCGTAGAGCAGAGGCTTTTCGTGATGTTCCTGGAGCACCGGATGAGGACTTTCCAGGGCGCCTTCCACGCGAATCCCGACTACGCTCTGTGGTACGGCTGGAGCGAGATGAAAATGGATCTGGCCGAGATAAAGTCGTCGGCCCAGGAGCTGAGAAGAGTTCACGGGGTAGTCAAGAAGAAGTGATTGGTTGCTGATGCCGGTCTGATGCGCAAGCCCGAAGCGCCCGACGTCAGGCTCAGAGGCCGTGAAGAGTAGGCGGGCAGGAAGCCGGACACTCACAGTATGAGAGACCGGAAGGGTCGCCATGCGACCCTTCCAGTCTCGCTTTGTTAGGCATAATTCGTTGTCGAGAAACCCGTTACGCGTGCCGCGCGCTGACCAGCTACTGCGCTTTGCCCGCCGCTCGGGCCTTGCGCCCCGCCATTGCCCCCGGCTCTTGCCCCCGACTATTGCCCACTAGCGCCTGTTGTGATATTCTTCTCTGGTTTGTTTAGCTGAATAAACTATAAGTCGTTCCGGAAGGGGGACTCCGACATGTTCATACTCTGGATCGTCATTGCCGCCTTCGCAGTTGCTGTTGTCGTCCTCTGGGCCTTGAACTACCGAAAGGTAAGCCCCAACGAAGCCCTCATAATCTCGGGAGGGAAAAGGCGCTCGATCGTCGAGCCCGACGGTACGAAGCGGACCATAGGTTACAGGGTCCAGATAGGCGGCGGCACTTTCGTAATGCCGCTGATCGAACGGGCCGAGGTCCTTCCGCTGGACATTTTCCCCCTCTCGGTAAAGACCCCAGACGTCCTGACCGCCCAGGGCGTGCTTCTGACTGCTGAGGCCCAGGGACAGGTTAGGGTGGCTGACGACGAACATTCAATAAGGCTCGCGGCCCAACAGTTTCTGTCTACCGGCGCCGACGGCATAAAGTCGGTATCGGTGGAGGTGCTGGAAGGCCACTTGAGGGCGGTTCTTGGCTCCATGTCTGTGGAGGAGATTTACCAGCACCGCGAGGAGTTCGCTACGCGCGTCAAGAAGGCCGCGTCCGAGGATTTCTCGCGCATGGGCCTCATGCTGGTGGCGTTTTCGCTGAAGGACATATCAGACAAGCAGGGCTACATCGAAGCGTTGGGCGCGCCTCAGATCGCCCAGGTGAAGAGAGACGCGGCAGTCGCGCAAGCGGAGACGGAGAAGGACGCAGCGATCAAGTCGGCCGTCGCGCGCAAGGACGGCGACATAGTCAGACTCAATGCAGAGGTGGAGATAGCGGCCGCGACCCGGGATTTCGAGGCCAGTCGCGCCGAATTCCAGACAATCGTCAACCAGAAACGGGCCCAGGCTGATTTGGCATACGAGCTCGAGAGGGTCAAGATGACCCAGCAGCTCAAGCTGGAAGAGGCGCAGGTCAAGATGATAGACAAAGAGAAGGCGATCGAGCTCGAGACTAAAGAGATCACGAGAAGAGAGAAGGAGCTCGAGGCCACAGTGAAGAAGCCGGCTGACGCGATGTCGTACCAGGCGAAGCTCGAGGCGGAGGCGGACGCCTACAAGAAAGAGCTCGAGGCCAAGGGCAAGGCCGCGGGCATCCGGCTCTACGGCAGTGCAGAGGCAGAGGCTACGGCCGCCAAGGGGGAGGCAGAGGCGAGGGTGATGCTCAAGAAGGCCGAATCCTGGTCCAAGTACGACGAGGCGGCCGCGTTCGACACCCTCATGCGCACCCTGCCCGAACTCGCGAGGGCTGTGTCTGAGCCGCTCTCCAAGGTGGAGAAGATAGTGCTGGTCGGCAATGACGGCGTCTCCGGCGCGTCAAGGATAACGGGCCAGGTGGCGGGGGTGCTCGCGCAGCTTCCCGCGATCGTGCAGTCACTGACCGGAACAGACATAAAGAGTTACCTCGAGAATCTTCCGCGCTCGCGCCACGGCAAATCAGGAGAAAAGGGCGCTTCCGGCGGTGAGGCCGGCAGGAGCGGGGAGAAGGGCAAAGACACGCTGATAGACTGAAACCTCTCTGACCGGATTGCCATGTGCGTTTGTCGTTCCGGCGACGAGGCACCGCTTCTCTAGAAGAGCTGGCTTTCAAGAACGGTAGGTTCAACATATGTCACAGGCTTCCGAGATGCTTTCAGAAAGAGTAAATCGCATCGGTCTCTCGCCAACGCTTCGTATTTCCGGCACCGCTAAGCAGATGGCGGCAGAGGGCATAGACGTCATCGACCTGAGCGTGGGCGAACCGGATTTCCCGACGCCCTCGAACGTGAAGGACGCCGGAAAACGGGCCATAGACGACAATTTCACTAAGTACACTGCCAACGAGGGCATAGCCGAGCTCAGGCGGGCGATCATCGAGAAACTGCGGCGCGACAACGGCCTCGAATACAAGCTCGATGAGATCCTGGTCTCTCCCGGCGCAAAGTGCAGTCTATACAATCTTTCGGTGGCGCTCTTCAACGAGGGGGAGGACGTCATAATCCCTACCCCCTGCTGGGTCTCATACCCGGACCAGGTGCGGCTCGCGAAGGCCAACCCCGTGTTTGTGCGCACCCGGGAGGAAAACGGGTTCCGCCTCATGCCCGAAGACCTCCGCGCGTCGCTCACGTTTAATACGAAGGCGCTGATCCTGAACTACCCCTGCAACCCCACCGGCGCCACGTACTCCCGCGAGGACCTGGAGGCGCTGGCTGACGTGGCGGTCAAGGAAGGGCTCCTCGTCATCGCGGACGAGATCTACGAAAAGCTGGTCTACGACGGGTTCAGATTCGTGAGCATCGCCTCGCTCAACGAGAAGATAAAGAAGCAGTGCGTGATCGTAAACGGCGTCTCCAAGGCATACTCGATGACGGGCTGGAGAGTCGGATACGCGGCCGGACCGAAGGAGATAATCGCCGCGATGTCCAAGGTCCAGAGCCACAACACGTCGAACCCCACATCCATCTCACAGATGGCAACCCTCGAGGCGCTGAAGGGCTCGCAGCTCGAAATCCCCAGGATGGCGGCCGAGTTCCAGCGCCGCAGGAACTACATCGTGCACAGGATGAGGGCCATACCCGGTGTCTCGTGTTTTGAGCCCAAGGGCGCCTTCTACCTCTTTCCAAACGTCTCCTACTTCTTCGACAGGCAGTTCCAGGGCGCTCCGATTCGGAACTCCTATGGTTTGTCCTATTACCTCCTGAAGGAAGCCAGGGTGGCCGTGGTACCCGGCGAAGCCTTCGAAGCAGAGGGGTTCATCCGGCTGTCTTATGCTACTTCGATGAGAAATATCGAAGAGGCGGTGAACCGCATAACCAAAGCCCTGTCCATGCTGGAGGAGCCGAAGAAAGCCATCCCCACCGTGCTCAACAACACCGTGACCAAGGTGAAGGCTTACGTCCCGACCGAGCTGGTGAGGGGCCTCGAGATGAGAAACGCCCTAGTGGCAGAATCCGAGGCGCACCTCAAGTACGACCACTACTACGAATGGAACGCCAGTCTGTCGGGCGTCATGATCCAGCTAAGGAGCAACAGCCCTCATCTGGCGGATTTCTGGGTGGAGAATTGGTATCCGGCACAGCTGGAGGCCGACATCGAGCCGCACGCGATAATCTACGCTGTCAAGGACGTGGCCGGCAGGGAGGCCAGGGCGTTCTACAATTCTGATTCGCACACGGGATTCGTCTTCAACACCGCCTTCTACGGCCAGCTTCGCAGTCTGGCAATAGGCATGCTCGCGGATTTCACGGAGAAGACCTCGGGCATTCACGTCGTGCACGCTGGAGCCGTGGACATGGGCGGGAACGGGGTCCTCATCATGGCCCCCCCGCGCACCGGCAAGTCCACTCACATTGCAGGACTCTTCGCGCAGAAGGACGCCCGATTGGTGGCCATGGACTTCGTCTGCCTGAGATACCTGGACAGGGAGACCCTCGCAGACGTGCCCGAGAGGAAGTTCTATCTGAGGACCGATCTCGTCGAGGAGTTACCACAGTTCGGCCGCCTCTTCGACAAGAGCAAGCTCGAGAACGTAGTGACAAAGAGAGACGAGTGCAACCACGAGTGCTGCCCCGACGTCGACTCCTGCAGGATCGACAGGGGTGTGGGATACTGCTACGCAGCTTCCAGGGAATCGAGAGCCATGCTCGACCCATACTGGATAGGCGGCACTTCGGGTCACGCGAAGAGGACCTCGGTCAAAGCCCTCGTGGTGCTCTGCCGCGACACCGTGTCTCCGGCCATAAGAAAGCTGGAGCCGGAGGAGGCCGCGCGGCGGCTGGAAGAGGGAGACTTCGGCTCGGGTGTCGGCCCGATGAGGACGACCCCGTTCCTGAACCCTCATCTGCTCGTGAGAGACTCTGACAGACTGCAGCTGCAGCGATACTTCTTCGGAAGACTCCTCCAGACGGTTCCCTGCTACCTCGTCAACACCGGAGCGGGCTCCGTCAAGAGCATCCAGGGAAAGTTGGCTGAGACCCTAAATATGGCCACCGGCAAGAGCGTGCGCGTGTAGCGCGAGCTACATCGTCTTTCCTTCGATCTTTATGGGAGTGGCCGACGCCGCGTCGTACTTGCCGTCCATCACCTGACCCACAAGTGTTCCGCATTTCGGCATCTGAGGACCGTAGTACGGGTTGCCGATCTTGTCTGTTTCCTGAAGCCACGCAGCCTTCGCCATGTCGCAGTAGTACACGTAGGCGGGCCCGTCGTAGCCAAATCCCTGCACGTACTTCACCACGCTGGCCGAGACGCTCTTGAACTTCTCGCGCGCAGCGGTCAGATTCGTGGCCTTGAAACCCGATGCGGCAGACTCGATCTTCCTCAGGGCGTCGAGCTGGCCAGACGGCGCTTTCGCCTTCTTCAGCTCAGCGCGCAAGTCCTTGGCGTTTGCCAGGAGTTTCTTTGCCAGCGACCCCGTGCCCTCGACTTTGTCGCGAGTGAGCAGGCCTCTCATCTCGAAGTATGGCTTGAGAAACTTGGTCGGGTTGCCCGACTGCATCATGGGACAGGCCGCCTCGGAGCCCTTGCCTGTCTTCATGGGGCAGGTCTTGGGGCAAACTTGGGCAAAGGCCTGTGTAATCAGTGCGGTGCCCACGATTAATGCCAGCATCGTGACTGCGATGACCATGATTCGATTCGAACTGTGTCTAAGCATCCTCTCCTCCTTCTGATAACCCATTGTGAGCTACTCTATTATCGCCCAAATGGACGCGCTGCGCAATCCCAAAAACAGAAGCGCACGCGTCGACTTTACTCTAGTCTACTATGCGGGCCGCCCCAGGTTCCCCACATTCTGTACTGAGTGGCGACCACAGTCTTGACGTGTCCGCCCTTACGCGCGTGGGTGCGTTGGGGCAACTGTCTTTTTCTCGTGCTTTATCTGCCACAATCTCCAGTAGGTGTAGACGACTGGTATGATCTCCAGTGTGAGGAAGGTGGAGCTGATCAGGCCGCCCACCATCGGAGCCGCGATGCGCTTCATCACGTCCGCACCGGTGCCCTGAGCCCAGAGAAGCGGGAGCAGCCCGATCATGGTGGTGCCGACGGTCATGAGCTTCGGCCTGACACGCATCACGGTCCCCTCCATGTGCGCCCAGATGATGTCGTTGAGGTCGCGGATCTTGCCGGCCTTCTTGCGCCGCGCGTAGGCATGGTCCAGGTACAGAATCATGACAATGCCAGTCTGAGTCGCCAACCCTACCAACGCAATTATGCCGACAAGCGTCGCCGTCGAGTAGTTGTACCCGAGAAAATACATCAGCCAGATGCTGCCGACCAGAGCGAAGGGAACGGAGGCCAGGACTATGAGAGTCTCCGTGATGTTTCTGAAATTGAGATACAGCATCATTATGATCAAGACGAACGTGATCGGGATTACTACTCTCATGCGTTTGGCCATGACCTCGAGCAGTTCATATTGGCCGGTCCATTTGAGATAGTAGCCCGCGGGTACCTTTACCTGTTTGGCAACGACCTGCTTGGCCTCCTTCACGTAGCCGCCGATGTCTCGCTTGCTCTGGTCCATGTCCACGTAGACATATCCCACCAGCATGCCATTTTCGTCCTTTATCATGGGCGGGCCGGTGGCAATACGAATGTCTGCAATCTGGCCGAGAGGAATGTGAGCCCTTCCTTCCGGCACGAGGACGCCCCTGGCAGCGCCCGCAGGCGCCATACCGCCTTCTGTAGGCATGCCCCGGGTTCCCCCCATACTGTTGGTCCCCTCCATACTGTTCATTGAGCCGCCGGGAACAGCACCCCCGGACGAGCCATTGCCCATGTTGTCGCCCATTTGCGCCTCCGCCATGACCCTGGAGACGGCTTCGTAATTGACAAGAAGGTCATTGCTCGCCAGTCGCAAGGGTGCGTTTTCAATCGGTTCGTTCTCAACTGGTCCGTTGTCAACCGACATGTCTTTGAGTAGTCCCATCGTCGACATCGATCCCGACCGCCCACCAGAATTGCCGGCCGGCAGCGGCACCAGTATCTCTTTGAGTTGGTCGACGTTTTCTCGCAGACCGCGGGGATAACGGACATTGATGCTGAATCGGGTCCGTCCTTCGATGGTCGTCGCGACCGGCATCCCGCCGATCGCCGCCTCTATTACGTCCTGGACGTCACGCATGGCCAGACCATAACGGGCGATTCTTGCCCGATCAGGAATTATGTCGATGAAGAAACCGCCGGTATTCCGGTCCGAATACACCGACCGCGTGCTGGGGATCGCTGACAGGGCCCGCTCCAATTCCATGCCTATGCGTTCGATTTCCTGAAGATCGTTTCCGAATATCTTGACCCCAATGGGCGTACGGATACCTGTCGACAGCA
>Ga0315295_10001157_pt1 | contig 22717 bp, 30 predicted proteins | sample YL17G14_0_MG_FD_204453 | JGI IMG/M metagenome (GOLD analysis project Ga0315295, IMG submission 204453) | Sediment microbial communities from Yellowstone Lake, YNP, Wyoming, USA - YL17G14_0 | ecosystem: Environmental > Aquatic > Freshwater > Lake > Sediment | place: USA: Wyoming | collected...
CGGTATCCATATCTTTATAAATTATTCTACTTCTAAGAACATCTGAAACATAAGGAGTATCTTTTATTTTTATATTAAATAATCTATCATTTAATCTATTATTATTAAATGTATAATCAATAATATGACTAATAGTAAATGTGTTATATACCCTTTCCCATGCTGCTGATGCATGCTCATTTGGATTGACATTATCACCTTTAAAAATTTTATTGGATTCCCATGGCATTTTATTGTTTTCTGTAACTATATAATTAAATTGATTTTTAATTAACCAGTTTTTTATTTCTCTGGCAAAACATGATCCCATAGATGCAATTTTTGTTTGCTTATCGATTTGTATGCTAGACATTAAGCATTCTTGCATCCAAGTAATTGTATTTGTCTCGGCTTTTTTAGTGGGCCACATCTGGTTTTTGCTAAATTTCATTTATTCGGTTAAATATTTTCGAAAAAATTCTTTATTATTATATTGCAACAGCCATTTATCTTGTTCTTCAATTTGTTTATTTCTTTTTTCTTCATCTATTATTAGCCCTTTTAAATCTTCATAAAATTTATCATATGACGTCCATGTAATTGGCGGCGGTGCAAAGTGTGGTTCTGTTTCTGGAACTTTACCGCCAGTAATGACACAACAATTCATTAACATTCCTTCAATTCCAGATTTCCCTAGTCCGCCATTATATGTTATTTTACCTCCAAAAATACTTTGATTTATTTCTTTATTATCATAAATTAATTGATCAATAAAAATATGAGATTTGCTTTTTTCCATTATTGCTTCATCTGGAAATAAATTATGTATTAATTTAAAGTCAAAATCATATTTCTTTTGTAAATCATTAACTATTCTTATGATTGTTGACGATCCCTTCTTATTCATTTTAGATCGATTTTTAGGTGAATGCGTAACCAATAATTTATCGGTCCGTTTCGGTAAGATTAATGAATTATGAATTTTTATGTATTGATAAATTGGTTTGTATGCGATTAAAGAAAATGGCGCAATATCTGGCATTAAATACAAATTAATGCTATTATTTTTTATAAAGTCATTCCACCACATATAATGTTTGAAGGCACCACTATCGCATAAGATAACATTAACTCTATTAAATTCTTTTGCTTCAATTCTTTTTGATAATTTTTTTAGTGGATATGTTGCGATTATTGTTATGTCGTCATTATTTATGTTTTCCAAATTATCACCGCAATAAATTGGTTCTGTTTTAGTACTAATTCCCCAAAAATTATTATATTGCTCTTTCATAACATAAAGTTTGGCGTCTAGGGCCTCTGCTAGAAAGGATGATGCAAAAAAAACTGTATTTTCTGTAAATATATTCATTATATTTTTCTTGCTAGGTACCAATTCCATTTGTTATTTGTTTTTATAATTTCAAAACCAACGTCTTCTAAATGTTGTAATGATGTTTTTGTTGGTTCGATCCATTCGGTTTTTTTTCTATCATGAAAACTAATGGCAATTTGATCGATTTTTTCGAAATCTTGTTCATCTAAGCTTTCCAATAAGGAATATTCTGCTCCTTCAATGTTAATTTTTAATATTGAAATTTTGTCAATATTATATAATTTACAAAAACTCTTCCATGAAAGTACTGAAACCTCAATGCCGTTTTTGTTACTAAAAAAAATTGATGAAGAATATCCATTATATTTTATGAATGTTTTACCATCGGATATACCTATTAATCCTTTAAATAATTCGGCACCGTTAATTTCGTTTTCAAAGGGATCAACTCCTATAACTCTTTTTTTTCCTATAAAATAAGAAGACCAGTCCCATTTCAGGCATCCCACATCTATAATACATCCATTATGCTCAAGCGCCCTTGAATCAATTGTTGAATAATCACGCCCCTTTATAGTTTGAATTAATGTCACCGCTATATTGTTTTTATTTTTTCGAGAATTAATAAAACCCCTTTCCAATTATTATTAATATTAAGTTCTTTATCAATTATGAAAAACTTTAAAATTTCATTTTTTATGGGCGTAATGTCTTGCGTGTCCATAACTTCATATCTTCCTATGGATTGTATTGCTAGTTCTAATAAAAAAATTCCGTTTGATTTTAATATTCGGCCAACTTCGCTTAAAAAAAGGTCTAAATATAATACGTGGTCAATAGCATTACAAAAAGCAAAATCAAATATGCCATCTGGAAATTTTACTTGATGAAAATCGCCATGCAAAACATGCTCATTTTTCTCTCCTGGCTCAATGTCAATACCTATAGCGAGAGCATTTAGATTTTTAAAAGCACGAACTTCTCCGCCTAATCTAGCTCCAAGACAAATTATGCTTTTATTATTAAAATCAAATAAATTTTTATATCTATTTACTACAACCGATTCATATATGGCATCTTGTTTTACGAGTTCTTTTAATTGAGCGTGGAGCTTGCCAGATTGATGTTCAATATATTTTTCGTAATTAGAATATTCTCTATTTCCCATATCTAAAATTTATAGTTTTAAGTTAAATTTATCGAGATTAAAATCGACCTTTTTTTGGCCTAACATATGCGCGCTTAAATTACCGCCATGTATATTTATAAGAGTGTCTAGTCCATCTACTCTTATGCCATTAACTATGGTGCCTATTTTTCCGTGACTATGTTGATAGGGTATGCATTTAAAATCTGAACTTTTTTCCATAATTGAAATACATCCTGATGTAAATTCGAATGTCCAAATTCTTTTCTGCTTAGTTATCATATGATAAAAATATAATTTCGGTATATCATAATAAAATGGCAAATCGGTTTCTCTTATATTTTTTTGAAGAACCTCAACAAAATCGTTTCCTAAACAATTATCACTATCTATTCTTGTAACTAAGACATTTTCTTCGTCTATAAAATCTTTTAGTTTTTCTAATAGCTCGAAATATATTTTTTTTAGCCCAACAGTTTCTATTTTTATTGGATATTCGTTATCTATCACATCTATGGGGTCATATCCCCATAAAGTGATAAATTTAAAATTTTTATTTGTTTGGCCTTCAATAGATGGCCTTATTGTTTTATTCATAATAGCAATTCTATCTCTTAGCCAATTCTCATCTTTTGATTGCTCTCTCCATTTGATATTAACTCTGCTAATTATTAGATGTGTATATTTCATAATTTTTTTATTTAAAATTTAAAAATATAAATTATTCGCCTGCGATGCTTTGGTGCATTTATTTCTTTAATTTTTACTGGCATTATATTATTGGTCCATTTTCTTATTATTTCATCATCAATATTATGATGTGTTATATTGTTTGGGGTGTTCCATTTATATGGAAAAGATAAAATTGCGTTTTTACTAATTCTCATAATTTCATTAAAAACTTCGCTTTGTTTTTTATTTTTAAAATGCTCGAATACTTGTAATCCAATAAAAACATCATAATATTTATCTTCTATATCCCACGGTAATGATGTGGCATCCTGAATGTATATTTTATTTTTTAAATTTTTGCGATCAATATATTTAAGATTCAGATCCATATTATCACTAATATCTGTAAGATTAATTTTGTATGCTCCAAGTTCAAGAATTGTTTGGGGATTTAATACCCGTAATTCATTGATCGCCACCCACATATATTTCCATCGGCCTTCCCATGTGGCATTCCAATAAGTATCATTTAATGTTTTAACTCTTTTTATTAATCTGGTTTTATTTAAGTATCTAATATTCTGTGTATCCATTTGTTATTCTTTTTATTTTAATAGAATTTTCTTTACCAATTAGATTTTTATAATTATTTCTGAGTTTAGATGTAAATCCAAACTCATAACTACCTGTGAGACTGTCATTATGTATTCTTCTATAAAATAATCCTTTATCAATAAAAAATTCTTTTACTATATCTTTTCCTCTTATTAATAATTCAGTATCGGCAGCACATAGCCATGGTTGGTATCCTCCCAATTCATTAAATATCATTCGATTGAAATAAGCTACGCCATGCGGATAATTTTTACTTGGCGTTTTTTCAATATTGTTGTTGCGGATGTTATAATGTTTAAATCTTATTACATTATAATTGTTTTTGTTTCGCATTATTTCACTAATCATTTCAGGTATCATAATATCATCTGAATCAAAACGAATTATATTTTCATATTTAGATAAATCTAATAGCGTGTTTGTTGTTATATATGTTCCCATATTAGATGCCATCATAAAAATCTTGAGGTTTTTATATTTATATCTGATTTCAAGTAATTTATCTAATGTATTTTGACACGCATCTACCCCAACTAATATTTCAAAATAATTGTTATGTTTAAAATAATCTTGATTTTTAATAGAATCAAGACACTCTTCAATGTAATTTTGTGCGTGCCATGCGGTGATAATTATAGATAATGGGAAAGTTTCTCCTATAAATGTGTACTCATTAATAACTTTATCTATTTTAATATTTTCTTTAATTTCATATTTATGCGTTTGTTTTTGATACTCTTTTCTCAATTTACTATTAGGCCCAGTATCAAATTTTATGGTTAGAGCATTATCATGGATTCTTCTATAAAATAATCCTTTTTTAAGCTCTTTTATTGATACTCGATTATAGATTCTTCCTAATAATTCGCTATCGGCGCCGCAAATCCAATCACGATATCCACCCGCTAATTCAATAACGTGTTTTTTATAAAAAATGGCGCCATCAACTGGCACACCTCGTTTGTTATCCCTGAAGTAGTAAGATAATTTTATAACATCATAATCGTCAGAATATCGAAGAATTTCGTTTATCATTTCTGGCATCATAATATCATCGCTGTCAAAACGAAGTATGTTATCATATTTAACTAAATCTAATAATGTGTTGGTAACAACATACGTTCCTTTGTTTTCTTTCATCATAAAAATATTTAAATTTCTATATTTATGACGAATTTTAAGTAATTTGTTTAATGTGTCTTGGCACGCGTCAACTCCAACTAATACTTCAAACTGATTGTTATTTTTGAAATATGTTTGGTTTTCAATTGAATCAAGACATTCTTCAATATAATTTTGTGACTGCCATGCTGTAATAATGACACTAATAGGTTTTTTATCGTTTGGAATTGCTTCAGATATTAAAATTGTCGGATTTTCATTCAGAATTACTGTTGGTGTTATAATCGGTGTTGGTTTGTTTGAAATTTCTTCTGGTATTAAAATTGGTATTGATTCATTTGAGATTACATCTGGCGTTGAAATTGGCAATATTCCTCTTTTTAAAAATAGAGATTTTACTGACCACATTGATAAAGTTTTATCATCGATTTTTCTTATTCTTATATCATGCTGATCGTTACATTTAATAATTTCTAATGGCTGGCTTAAATTAAATGGATCTATTGTTAAGTTTAATAAGCGCCAATCGCCGGTTTTGATGTCATAATTGGCTTTATGTTCGGTATAATTTGTTATAAAGACATATTTAATATTACTACCAGATATTTTATTCAAAACGGCCAAGATATCGTTGTTTGAAAAATGCGGAAACACATTGGCAATCATAACAGCGTCAAATTGATGTGGATCTAATTTTAATTCTAAAATATTTTCTTCTTTAAATTCAATGTTTTTAGCATTATAAAGTTCATTATTTTTACTGATAATTTCGCCGACTATATCAATTCCCATATAGTAATCTAAATTGCTAACAATTTTTTTCATCCAATTAAAATCACCGCATCCAACATCTAGTAATCTTCTAATACCGTATTTTTTGAATAAAATAGGAAGTTGCTCTCTTATCGCAACCGTGGCATTTAGTTTGGATCCGATGCCAGAAATAGTTTCATCTGTTCCCCACGCCCTGGCCTTATATATTCTAGTGAATATTCGTTTCATAATTTTAAATCCAATTTTCGCTTTTTAAAATACTGGTCATGCTACAGTTATAAGTATATGAGCCCTCATTTATATATTGTTTACTTAATAGGTGTCCATAAAACCAGTGAATACATAAAACATTATTGTTAATATATGATAAATTTTTTATTTTGTACAGTAAAACCATATTAAGAATTGAATATGGAAATATTGTGCAATATTGTAGCGGTACTACTCTGTTGTATTTTTTTTCTATATCTGAAAAAGTGGGATACATTTCATTTAGCATAGCGGTGCCGAATGTCTGATGCCCTAATTTAATTCTTGATAATTTTAATTGCATCATATCTGTCATTGATATTAATGATTTTATAAATTCTGAATTTTTCTCATGAATCATAACAGAGATATTATGATGACCAGTTTTATAATTATACATGCAAACAGTATCGGACATATTATCTAAATCAACATTTTGTAAATAATCCATCGAGCGTAATTGTGATACGGGTTTAAGCCATATAACATCAAAATCGGACCACACACCACCAAACTCATATAAAATTTTATAACGAAAAATATCGGACCGTAAAATATCGTGCAAATTTTCATTGACGTTATAGTTATGTAAGTCAATGGTTTTAATTTGAACATAATCCAGTTTCTCGATCAGATGAAAATAATCTTTTCCCCTGTAACTTGGAGTAAAACAATATCTTCCATTATATCTTTTTGTGGGAGTATAGATAATTATTATCCAATCTGGATTATATCGATGAAATGAATCAATAGTCAATGTTTGCAGCCACGACATTGGGGATCTATCCCAGTAAAGATGACAAATTTTTGGAATTAGTTTCAAATTGTCCATTAGTATTTACTTTACAAACTCTAATACTCTTCTATCTTTTTTTCTGTTGATGAGCGTCAATCCTGCTTGTGTTATTGGTATCGTCATAACATTTAGTCCTTTATAATTTTCTTGCAGCCAATCGATCATTTTATAAGAATCATTACATTGTCCAGGATCAAGATAAAATTCGCTCATAGGGTCCGTATCATGTAGCATAATAATACCAAATTTATTTAGAATGTTCAAGGAATTAATAAAATCTTTCTTAACCGCTTCGAAGTTGTGATCTGCGTCTATAAAAATTATATCAAAAAACTCGGTATTGTTTTTAAAAAAATCATCTGTTGTGGATAATCTGAATTCAAAATTATGGAATCGTCTATAATCAACAATATCAACACCGAGGCAATAATCGCAATAATTTTTAACCTGCGATATGTTATATCCATCATATATTCCTAGTTCTAGATATTTAGAACATCCCATCATTTTAACTATTGATATTATAAAATGATCGTGCATCATACTTTCCCTAAATAGATATGCAAAATTACTCATTTACTTCGTTTATTATTTTTTGCCACGCATTTTTGCAGCTGTTTATGTCATATCCCATTTTAAGAAAATAGTTTCTGGGATTAAACTTGTTGTAATTATTAAATTCCATTAAATTAGAAGCTTTTCTTCCCCATTCTCCGTTTTCAATATTGAAATATATTCCAACATTTGTTGCAATAATTGGTAGTCCACATAATCCTCCTTCAATTCCTGCTAAATGCTGTGTTTCAATTCGTGAGGTACAGACAATCATCTTACATGAATTATATATTTTAGACATTATTTCTTGAGTAGCATTATTGAATACTCGAACCCTTGGATGATTTATAGTAAAATTGTCTTTCATTATTAGACAGAAATTATAGTCAGTGTTGTTTATTATATCCATCATTAAATCGAATCCTTTTGGATGATCATTCTTTGCTCCAACAAATAATACGGAATATGGTAGTATTCCTAATTCTTGACTATAATCAATTTCTCTTTCATTAAAATGATCGGAATCGACGCCTAATGGAATTATTATGAATTTAGATGTTATTTGATTTTTATAAAAAGAATATGTAAACGGCGAATTAAATACTACAATATCAGAGCTATTGGCAACGTGTATCTGTTGAGCATTATTTGTGTAACAATCTTGTAATAAACTTATAGTTTTAACATTTAAATTTAATTTTCTAAAAAATGTGCAATTTCTAATAATATAATCGGGATTTCCGTGTATTTGAGCATCTTTTTCGATTATACTTGGTAGATTCTCATAATTAGTATATCCGTTAGTTTTGTCTATTAATCCTGGTATCCATTCAAGAATATTATTCCAGAATGTTTTTGTACCGGGTATGCAAGTCAGACAATCGTTTATTAGCCATCCTGTTTTCATTTTTTTAATATTATTTTGAGATGACTATTGTTGCCGGTTGAAGTATATTATGGAACATCATATCCGATTAATTTTTTATTGTCATAGTATTCAATTGAAATAATGTTTTGTTTATATCGATTTTTAAATTGTTCAAAAAAATTACTGTTTAATATGCCAATATGCCCTCTATCTTTATCAAGGAACATATTTTCATTGGGCGTGCATAAAAATATTCTGCTTTCGTTGTTTTTTAATGATGATAAACATTTATTAATTAAATTATAGTGGAGCGCATGCTTTATATGCTCCAAAATTTCAACTAAAAATATATAATCAATATCTGTTGGAAGATTATTGTTTATTATATTCTCATTTATATATGTTATATTTTCATTTTTGTTATGTATATTAGCAAAATCAATTATTTCTTTATCTATATCATACCCTATTATTTTACATTTTTTTCCAAGTTGAGATAAATTAATAGTATTAAATCCTACGCCACAACCTAAATCTAATATGTTTTTATTTTCTAATAATAATTTATATATAAATCCGTAATAAAATGCCCAATGTTGATTTGCCCAGTCAGAATATGGCTTATACTCAATAATGTTTGTATCTGCATATCCTGGTCCAACCCAAACTGGTCTTGCATCGTCATATAGAACTGTTAAATTTTTCATTTCAAGTAGAAAATCCCTGTCATCAATGTGATTTAAAGTGTTCAATCCTAATTTTTGGGGAATTATGTTATCTTTTGATTTATCCATATTGTGTCACATTGATATTTTTGGGGAGTTATTTCAGTTTTCAGAGTATACAATAATTCAAAACCACTATTAATTAGAAAATTTTCAACTTCATTATGTAATTTTTGATTTTTGAAAAATTCGTGCGTTTCTGTTTCAATGTGCATAATGCTGACATTTGGAAGTATATTCGTCATGCCCATTAAAACATCATATGTTGCTCCTTCCACATCAATTTTTAGTACATCAATTTTGGGTATGTTATTTTCTTCACAAAATTTATCCAAAGTAATACATGGTAGCTTTATTTTTTGATCTCCATATTCTATTCCTCGGTCATAAATTCCATGTATTCCGTTTATGTTTTTTATGTAATAATCAGTTTCTCCGATATGATCTGTGATTACAAGATTATATGTTTTGATCGTGGTTTTATTTTTTAAGAATTTATTGTAATTGTCTGGCAAACCTTCAATGGCATAGACATTGGCAGATGGAAAAACTTCTTTAAAAAATAGGGAATCATTACCATCTAAACTACCAACTTCCACAATATATTCAATATTATGTAAATTTGATTTTTTGATAAATTCTATATAATTATTTAAATCTTCTTGATGGGTATTCATTATTTTTCATCTTTTTCACCTTCTTGAATATGGTATACAATAGAATCAAATACCGTTATATGCGTCATTCCATATTCTTTTTGTAGTTTATCAAAATAATATATATCGCCTGGCGAAATGAGAGTATCCCCGAATTTACCAATGCCAGTTGCATAAATATTTCCTTCGGGATATTTGCCACTTTCTATGAATCTTTTCTTTTCAAATATAACGGGCATTAGTAATCCGCTATATTCTACTTTATCTTGTGATATTTTTTCGGCATATTCTTCGAATCCCAAATAATTGATGTCATTAAATGTTTTTCCAAAGTTTTGAATAATTCCATGCCTATCAGGCGCTGTTCCCAATTTACCAGATTCCACTAACCTACTGGTTGGTATATTTATTCCATTATGATGCTTTAACAAATTTGTCAGCCAATTTTTACTAAAGACCATATCTGAATTTATAAAACAAATGTTGTCATATTTACTTGTTACACCGCCAAAATTCCAGCAACGATATACTCTGTTCAGATAATAATCATCTATGGTTTTATCATTGTAAATTGTATAATCAATGTCTAGTTTTTTTATTTCGTCAATAATTTCATTAGTTGCATCATTGAGAACTAATCTCACTCCAACATTCCATCCCTCAACTTTACAATTATCAGATTTTAATTGGCTATAAATTAAATTTAGATAACCAATCGATTTATAAATTAAAGAAATGATTTCAATATTTTTATTCATATTTTTTTTGTTACATGAAAAATATACCAATCAAAATTAAATGGCTCTCCAAACCAAATTGGGCCAATTTCTCGTATAATTTTTTTATTTGTTTTATCCACAATTGAGCGCATTTTTTCAACAGAATAAAAATATAGCATGCTTTTATTAATGTCGCCCATTATTAATGGAGTTAGTTTAGTTTTTTCTAAATTTAAGCTTGAAAATTGAAAACTAAATAATCCATCATTTTTAATATTAACATCATTTATTATTCTTGTTACTTCATATTCGTGATTATGCTGAAGGACGAGATTACTTATTGCGAGATCAACATTTTCTATTTTGTTAATATCTTCAGATAAATAAACACTTTTACAATATGGTTTAACAGTTTCCAGCGAATTTTCTGATACATCCACGCCGATCATTGTGTTTGTTTTACTTAATGATTTGATAAAATCTCCATAACCCACGCCAATATCCAATATTAACATATTACTAGGCGTTGGTAAATCGTGCTGTGCCATTATATAACTAACCGAAGTATTTGTCACGAATTCTTTTTTTTCGTAATATTCAGCCCATTGCTTTTTTTTAATTTCGTGTATGGTCATTATATATTTCTCTTATTTTTCTTTTTGTTGTCGGATCCACATCATCTTTAATTTGAAACCATTCTGGTAATAATGCATAATCAATTTTTTTAACCGTTAAGGTTTGTTCATTTAATAATCTTTCTAGACACCATCCATTTTGTCCGTGCGATTTATATACATCATATTTAGTCATTATTTGATAATCTGTTGCAAATCCCCTATGTACTAATGAATATGGCAACCATTTAAAATTTTCAATACCTACAGGATATTGCCCTTGATGTAATCCTCCGCTAGAGGGAAAATTAATATTTGGATTAAATTTCCATATTGGAACTACGCTAACTCTATCAAGATAATCGTATTGGTCATCTATTCTTTCATATACATCACTTCTCCACAAATTTTTGTGATAGAAATTATATGCCCCGTGCGGATCTGGCCATAAGTTTTTGCATAATTTTCTAAATACTTGCCCATTATCTTTAAGTAGTCTTCCATCAATTAGTGTGTCTCCATCTAACCAAACAATGAAATTTGTATCGGGATGTTCCGCTTTAATTTTATTTAGCAATTCTGCTTTACATATTATTTCTTCTCTAAATCTATTTGTTGGCGATGCAATGACAACAGTATTTTCAAATTGCTTATAATATTCCAGACTACCATCTATCGAATTTTGATCATAGATGTAAATATAGTCACAAATAGGCTTCATACATTTAAACCAATTTTCCAAATTTCCTTTTTCAAGCTCATTTCTTAATTGAGCGAATCCAATGATTTTCATATCTTAATATCAACTAATCCTTTATTTCTTTCAACACAGATGGCAATAGCGGTTGGGGCATTTGAATCTGATTTTAAATCATTTATAAGTATTCTTTGGCCACGGGTTATGCCCATAATTAACATATCGTATACTATTCCTGCAGATTCCAATTGTTTTATTGTTGCTGGCCTTTCGCTTTCTCTTCGTCCTGTTACTAAAATAATTTGATATCCTTTTATATTCCAATCTGCAATTGCTTCCAGTACCCCCTCAAGTACTATTGCTGGTTGTTGTGTTTGTTGATTTGGAAGTCCATGATTAAATAATATTGTTCCATCAATATCAACAAAAATTGTTTTTAATTCTTCGAGCTTCATATTATTCATTTTTTAGTAAATTACCAATTACAGTATCGGGCAAATTATTTAATCCCCCATTTGTTTTAAGAATAAAATCTTTCCATTGAGGATGACCAGCATACCAATGAAGACCTAATGTTCTATCGGTAAAATTTGTTATCGTACCATTTAATATTTTTTCTTCATTACCTGCCACATGAGGATAAACGACATCCATTGAAAAATTAATTGCTGTTGTTATTTCATTAACACTATCCATTGTATAAAAATATTTGTTATATAATCTTGCTCCAAATGTTTGATAATAATAGGGATCGAATTCTTTTTTAGCTAGTTCTAAAAGTCTTCTAAAAAATTTATTTCCTTTTGTTGACATCATAAATCCAATTGAATGCCCATATTCATTATTACAAAGAAATGTTTCAACATTTTTATTTTCTGGTATATTTAAATAAAAATCATTCATCGGCCTGATATAAATAATATCCATATCTGACCATAATCCTCCAAATATGGTTAGTTGGTATAATCTTATAAAATCGGACTTATGAACTTCTGATATTCCATTAGGTAACCCAAATTGCGTGAGATCAATTTCTATTTTAGTTATTGGTAATTTCATTACTTCAGGTAAAAAATCCTGACATAATTCTACATTGTTTTTGTTTTCATATGTGAGCCATGACACATATGTACTATGAATTTTGGGGTATAAAAATTTTATTTCCCAATCTGTATTATATTTCATAAAAGTTTTCATCGTCATAAATCTCATATAATTCAAGACTCCGCCGCCCCAGTATATATGAAGAATTTTGGGGATATTTAAATACCATTCCATAAATTTTGAGTATTTACACGATATTTATTTTCTTTTCTGGTCAGATTATAAAGTATTAATCTGTTCCTTTCGCATAATTGAGCGGTATTGGGTGCCGTCCATAGGGTTGGATGATATTGATGAATAACCGATATTCTGTCTTCAATGATTGTGTTTAATCCCAACATTCTTATTCTATAAGTAATTTCATCATCATCATATCCGACGCCTAAAGCATATCTTTCATCAAATCCATTTAATTTAGCCATATTATTTCTACTGATTGCCGAACAAAAATGAAAATGCACTGGCCGATATCTTGAATGATTATACCAACCTGATGTTGGCCCACCGCTATATGTTCGTTGGGGTAATGTTTTAAAGAAATCGATAAGTGTATTATTCTCACAATAACCTGGCAATAACATAGTTAATTGGGGATCTAATCCGTATGCTGATATACTAATATAATTTGTGTCGTTAACATTTTCGTTAATATATGTGAGTACGTCATGTATGTGAAGACATTCGGGATTTTGTAAAACAATAATATCCCCCCCTGCTGCTTGAATACCAATATTAAATGGTATGCACGGATTAATGTACCACTTATCTTTTTCTTCTATTCTGATTATTTTTATGAATGGAAATTTATCAACTAGCTCTTCTATTCTTTGTTCTGGCGAACTGCCATCATCAACCACAATAAATTCAAAATCTTTAAATTTAGACTTTGTTATTGATAATAATGTCTGATAGAATAGTTCCTTTCTATTATAATAACCCGTCACTATTGATATCATTCGTCTCCCCAGTAATAACAATCAATTAAATCCTGTACTCCGCTTTTTAATTCTTTTTTGGTCGGATTTAATTTTTTTATTTCGCTAACCGTTTCGATTAGTTGGCTTTCAATAAATCCCAATTCTTGTTCTAAATCGTAGGCTTCGTTTATAAGCTTTTTTCTTAATTGGCCATTAGTTTCTTTTTTTCTTGTGCCAGATACTCCCATAGTAATTGACTTTTTTCAAATATAAGTTTTTATATCATAATAATCAAGTTATGGGAATATTTATATACAAAACTATATTTATCTTATATGAAAATCATTATATCCGAAAGACAGTTTAAAAGTATATTGGGGAATCCTGATATAATTAACGAACAAAATGATCCAATTAATGATAATAACGCATTAATTGTTCTACAAAACGCCATCAATGATCTTATCGATAAAAAACAAAAGGAAATTTTGGATGCAACGGCCATAAAAATTCTTGGCAATGCTCAGGATCTAAAATTGCAAATCGGAAAGAAAGTCTACGATATGAAAGAAATGGTAAGAGGCGTATACGCAATAGTAATACCACCAAACACATCATTACAATTTGGCGCATCTCCAATGTCAACATTACTCCCAGAAATTGAAAAAATTGCGGAATATAAAACTTTAGTAGAAAAACATCCTGAAATAAGATCACAAATCGAAAAGGGAATTCTTAGAGGTACTATTTATACCGATGAACAAAATCAAGGAACATTTAAATTTACTGTGACAAAAAAACCTGAAGATGTTGCAGATGTGAAATCCGCCGTTCCTTTTGGAACTCCATATCCTCTGGGTGAATTTTTGGAAAGAAATAAGGTTATTTATTCATTTAAAAATGGATTATTTGGAACATTGGAAAGTGGAGCTATTTCTATGAATTTGGCGACCATACCGCTCAAACTAACAGTTTCTCCATCATCTCCTCTAGCAGCCGCACCTCCCGTTCAAATTCAACCAATGGCTATTGGTGATTTATTTGATTATAATGGCATCGAATTTAAAGATGATAATACCGCAAACCAACAAATGTCTCAGTTTACACAACAAATTAAATCTGTGGTTGAAAAATATGGGGAGCCATTTATTAAGCATATTCAATCTCAGAATCCGACAGTTTTAGGATACTCAAGTATCGACGGAGATCCTGCGCAAAAAATTGTCGGCGAATATAAACCCTGTGCTGGCAATAGAACAAGACAAGAATATGATTTATGCTTATCTCAAGAAAGAGCGAAAAAAATTGCGGATATGTTGAATAAGTCTCTTCCAGAATTAGGCGGAGTCATTAAATACAAAGGAATGGGTGAAACAAATCAATTTGGCCCCGGATGGACAAAAGAATCTCCAACAATACCTGAACAAACGGCCCCAAACAGAAGATATGTGTTAACCCCAATTAATCCGTTTGTTCAAGCACAAACAGTATAAAACGTATATCAATAAAAGAAGGGGTCGAATGACCCCTTTTTATTTTTAGCCTTGTGATTTCTTATTTTTATTTTTTAATATTTTGTTCCGCAATTTGGACAGAACAGATGCGTGCGCTTTCTTTGTTTAGTGCCACAATTAATACAGTAAATTTTTAAATCTTCCTGTACTATTGGTTTTTGTGATAATGGAAGTATCTTCCATACAGATTGCCAGCTCCACCAGGTGTTAAAAGTTGTTGAATCATAAGTAAAGCATTGATTGGAATTTGATCCCTTTTCAACTCTTCCTGTTTCAAGAGGGTCCATATCCATCGATGCTTTTGCTTCTAATTCATTATTGGCTGGGGCGCCTGCAGATGCGTAAAATATGGATGATGTTAATGTTCCGCCAGCATCTGATGTACAATTATTTGCAGTCATTCCTTGGCCGCCTATACGAGGGCCAATATCGCCGTGTACTGGATTATTCAAATTCTGAAGAGAAGTGGAATAATAATATGGGCCAACAGTGGATGGGGGAGATATCCAATATGGGGCGTTGCTCCGCCAACATCCGCTAGTATAAGTAATCCCATAATTAAAGTATTCATTGTAGAAATTTACAGTTACATTACCATTATCGGCAATTGCTTTCATAGCGTTTTCATCATTTTTATTAACCACATAGGTTTCGAATAAGAACTTCCTAGCTTCATTCAAATATCTTTCCAAAAATACTCTCTCGCCTGGACGTAAAACGATCCCAGAACCGAGAGAAACCCCATTCAGTTCGATTTTTGCTAAGACCTTATTTTGTGTTGGATTAAAAAGTTCGAGTTCGAACTCATCACCGTTATTCAAATAAACGGATTTTCCGTACTGTTTTACTCGTTGTCTACCTTTGGTGACAAATGCTGCTGGTACAGTACAACCATCATTAAAAAGTTGATGTACTTTCATTTCCTTATATTTTTTTTATATTTGAGCCTCTATTTGTTGGTATCAATTCCAACTCAAATGCCGTTTGACCGACACTAGAATCTCAATCACAAGGTTAAACATAAATATAGGGAAAGATAAAAAATTTGTAAAGATTAATCTTCTTCGCTTTTAAATATTTTTGTCGTCATTTCAATTTTTTTACCTACTATTCCACCATTTCCATCTGGGTATACATCGACATCAATTATTTTATCCACGCCAAAATAGTTCATTTTATAGCCACTATTGTCTATATTAAGATTTTTCCAATCAAGAGGAATTATGACATCTTCCTCCACTCTTTTTTCCCACCAATCTTCATCATTACTACTTGTTCCTTCTGAATAATATCTTATTTTGGTTTTAATCGATTTGGGGCCTCTTAAATCGGTAATTTCTATTCCTTTAATACCATATGTTTCATATTGCATATCAATTAAGAAAGTGACATCGCCATATCCATAGTCAATATTATCTATTTCGCCGCCTTTGTATGTTACAAGATCATCATTATATTGAAAATCAAATCGGCATTGCATATGATATCTACCCTCATTTATTGGATATTCAGTTGTGCGCATTGACGGAACCTGTTCAGTAATAACATTATCCATTAGTTTTTTGGTTTGTTTTTCGGTTAGAATAATTTTTTTCATTTATATTTTTATAAATGTACCATTGTTTATTTTTTCGCGAACATATTCATCACCTTGAGAGCCATCAAAGAATTTTCCTTTTAGATAAAATTCTGAGGCTTTATCTGTTACCGCTCCTTTTAGATAAAGGAAGTAGAAATAATCTCTAGGATCGGGATTTTCATTTATATTTCTTGTATATCTTTGAATCATATAAATTTTTCTTTTCTTAATTCCATCTTCATCATATATATTCACAAACGATTGTAGCTTTGTTTGGAAATAATCCATATCTTTTACTATTTCGCCATCATTAGGATTTATTATTCCATATTTTTGATTTCGATCATATCTATTTTTTGGAGTTCTTGTTGTAAATAGAGTGTATCCAAGTTCAATATCGGATATCCATCGTTTCCAGTTCTGACCAATAATAGATAGTTTGATTGCCATTATTCCTTCTGGTATTCTTTCTCTGGTTTTTAAAATAAAGCCATCAAGAAATTTATAAAGATCTTCTTTGCCTAATTTTTGGTTTTTTAAAATATTTAAAATTGCAAATGGATCACCCTCTGGGTTTGTACAAAGAAATCTTCTTTTGTAGTCATCGTCTTCCTTAGTGGTTTTTTCTATATATAATTTTCTATTGTCAAGAGATAATGTTAAAAAACAGCGAGCATTTTGAACATATCTATTATTTTCAATATATGTTCTTTGAGTTGATTCTGGCTGAACCGCAAAATCATATTGATCTCCTTTTCTGAATGTTATAGTATCAAGAGTTAATTCTTTTTTCTCTTTGGATGTAGTACCAAAGTATGGAAATAATCGTTCTTTATCTTTAAATTGCGGATAGATCGTCATAATACCATCCCATGAATTATAATTGTCGGTATCGTTTATCATTGAGGTAAGTATATACCTTCCCTGTTGCGTGGGCTGTAATGCGGCTATGTGGTGAGTATCCCATTCGGGCCTATTATTATCAAGCACAAAATAAAAAGCTCTTTCTGGCCGATAGTTTGTCCATGCACTCTCCCCATATGGCCCTCCATGTGCTCGAGAAACGCACCATGGTTGAGGGGCCCAGTCATATTGATCCGTTATTCTCAGAATTTCAGGAGACACTGTCCGTTTACCCTTTTCAGTATTATATTTTCTCCATATTGCATGATCTAAACTTCCTAGAGCAATTGCCTCGCTTTTACACTCAATTTTATATGCAATAATATTATTTTCATTAAAAACTCGATTATATGGCTTTGTCCATCTTTGAAGGGCCATTGATATTCTTTGATCTTCCGTATAATCTCCTTTTACATAATTTTCATCATCTATTTCAATAGCTTGTTGAAAAAATCTATACATATAGAATGAAATTTCTTCCCATGTGTAGTTTCCCATATCTTTCATTTTGGCCTCATTTGAGAGTATGGGTTCCATATTTGGAAAACGCTCTAATAATGAAACAATTTCGGGGAGATTAACATAAAAATTTCCAGTTCTTTCATCTCTTGTGCCATATGGTTTATATGGTTTTAATCTATCTTTACGCTCATTGAAAAAATTAACAGCATCATCTATTTCTTGATCGGATATTCCAGGATTCTCCTTTTTCCATTTGTTTTTAATTTCTTGAGTTCTAGACAATTTTTGAGGACGAGATGGCTGTGGCTGTTCTCCTGTTTGAGGGGGTAAAGGTCTTTCAATATCGGCTTCTGGCTCTTCTGGCTCGCCGCCAGCAAATTCGCCATCATCAAATCCATGAACGCCCTGATCATCATCATCATCTGGCGCGTCGAGAAAATCGAGATTATCGTCGTCATCGTCATCTTGCTGTTCTAAAAGTATTTTTAAGTATAATTCTTCGATTTTCATTTAATCATTAAATCTGTTAAATAATTTTACTATAAAATTCCACGGAATTAAAACATTGTGCTCTCCAAGTATTCCGTCCTTTCCTGCTTTGATTGTTCCGTCATGTACTCTGAAAATTTCAAATTCGTGTCCTTCAATTTTAATATTTTCATTAATTTGTTCATCAACAACATTGTCGACGACTTTTTTAATTTGGCTTTCAGTAAACATATATTTTTTCATGGGATGCATAATATATGTTATAAATATAAAAAAAATTAAATAAAAGCATGATTTACCAATTACTATGCTCATTATTTTCTATATATTTATATTGAAAATAAAAAGCAATGTTTAGTATTAAAGGAATTGAAATAGTTAATTATCAGGATAAACTATATCGGGTATATAGAAGAATTAACAAGAATAGAATTAAAGAAGGGTGTATTAATGATGTGAAAGAAATGTGGCATTGTGATATTGTTCTTAAAAATAAGAATCAAGAAGATGAAACATTAATGTTTTTAATTGAAATACCCGACGCTATTATTGTTGATTCTGCATCTCCATCACCAACGCCAGCTTCCACTGTTAAAGATTAACGTCTTTGTTAATTTTTTTGCTTTGTTTTGCTGGTTTTTTTGCCGAATTTGACAATTCTATCATTCTATCAAAATTTTGTATCACATCATTTAAAACCGCCGCGAATTCATAATTTTCACTTTCTTCATTTCTTTTACAAAGAACAGTAATAAAACTTTTTAATTCGTTATCGGATAAATTTGCTTTTACTCTGGCGCTGGTTTTTATAAGATTTAGAACAGTAAATGAAATAGATAATTTTTTTTCAGAGCTTAATGTAAAATAATCGTCTATTTTTATGGATGTTAGAATATTATTTGAGACGCTTTCTAAAAAAGAAATAAATGACGGGTGGTTTGGGTAAACTTTCATATCTTTTCGTTTTTTATAAATATAATTGAAAGGACAAATATAATAAAAAAAAAGGAAAAATGGGACATTTTCCCTTCTTTTTTAAATAGAAACAAAAAAATTATTTACCCCATTTACCCCTAATAACTATTTGGGCAATAATTCCATAGACGGAAAGGTCAACATATGTCTCCTGAATTGATTCACCGACATGATCTTGTTTATTGAGTAATACCAGCTGTTTAAGCCGTTGTATCTTGTCATGTATTCTAAACCATAATCCAGTTAATGAAACTCTGATTTCATCGGGAGTTGATAGTTTTGTTCCGACTGAAATGTTTTCTGGACCGTAATCTAGTTGTTTTTTGCAAAACAATTCATATTCTTCGTTCAAAATTTTCTTAAATTCTTTTGTTGTTTCTGGATATCTTTCTTCACATTCTTTAATTACTAAAGATTTTTCTGGCTTTGCCGATGTTGTCTGTTTTTCTTCCATAATTTTATGATTTTAATTATTATTTATACTTTTATTCAAATATAAACAAAAAAAGATAGAAAACCAAATATTTATAAAAAAACTATTAAGATGCCAACAAAAAAATCGCAAGAACCAGAATCACATCCTGGCAAATCAGATGAACCAAAACATAGACAACTTATTCGAATGTTATCTTTTAGGATTGTTCCTGTTTATTATAAAAAAATTGAGCGCGTTGCTGATAGTCAAGATACAACGGTTTCGGCTCTTATTAGAAAATATATTAGGGCTGGAATGATTAAGGATCTTGAAATGAAAGGCGATGATCCTGATTTCAGAATTGAATAATTATTTATCGAATCTTCGCCTTGCGGCGTCCGTGATAAATACATATTGGGCAACTCCTATAAAGTCGTCCAATTTTTTTGCGTTACAATAACTCATTGCCGATCTGAGATAGTCTCTGAAATTTTCTGTCCATTGTTCTAACGTGTACTCCACTTTTTGGTATTTGGTGATCCCTTCTGCTGTTACTAATTGAGATTTACCCCAATTCCTTTGAACCGCTTTGGTACTCATACCACGATATTTTTTTTTGATTGGAAATCCCCATCTCCATAATAGTTCGGCTTTTTGTTGATTTATTTTAATTCTATAAAGATAATTAAATCCGGCCGATTCAATTGATTTATTAAATGTTGATCCCATCATAATAAAATCCGCTCCTAGTGCCAACGCCTTTATAATATCGGAATAATTTTTCATCCCTCCATCAGCAACGATTTTTGTTTTAAGCCCCAATTGTACTTTTTGCTTGCGGCATTCTTCAATTAAAGATCCCAATGGATAATTGATTGATACATTTGCTGCTGTTGTACATCCAGCGCCAGTGCCAATTGATATTCGAACATAATCAGCTCCAGCCATTCCAAGAGAACTGAAAGTCTCAGGATTTCCTACATTTCCGACCATTAGAATTATGTCTGGCCATCTTTTTTTAATTTCTTTAACAATATTAACAACCTTGGTCATATGACCATTAGCAATATCAATAAGGACGTTTGGGTAATTATAAAAAGAACGCCACGTAACGACATGTTCAAAATCCCATGAAGATGTGACCCTATCAAAATCGTTACTTAATTGATTTTCTATTTCGCATAATCCAAAAGCTTGAAAATATTGATTTTTCTTAACCGCCATCCATTCCGTGGATTTAAGAGTTCTTCTTGGTAAACACGGAATAATACTTTGCGTGATAAAACTGTTGTAGTTATCTACTGACACGACGGTATCCATTGGAGATGTCATTAATGGAAGCATCCTCAATCCATTAAATTCTGTTGTTACATTGCAACAGCTCCTACTTGTAATATTACTTTCTTCCGCGGGAACAATTACAATGTCATCCAAATCAAATTTAAGATCATTCATATATTATTATTTTCTACAAAGATAAGAAAATTAATGGAGATTACAAAATTATGCAATAAAAAAGTATTTATAGGATATGGAAAAAATAGTTATTACAGAAGAAGACGTTAAAAAAGTTTTAGATAAACTTTTAAACGAAGAGGTTTCAAAAGTTTCTAGACAGGATTTTAGCCGTACGCAATTCAAAATTGACGAGTTACAAAATTCATTAGACGAAACAATTAAAGAATTTAGAAAGCTTCAAGATTCTATGCCAAATGGATTGAAAAATATCACAAGTAAAAGACTTTCTTTAATTTCCTCATATCTTGTCGGATGCCAGGGAAACACGCTTAAACTTAAAGAGAGCGTAAGGTCATATAAAAGAAAGTTTTATGCTCAACAAATAGAAGAAAAGAAGAAATAATTATTTTTGTTTATTAATTTCGTCCTGATATTTTTGACCTTTTTTTGTTGCAAAATAAAAATTTTCTCCATTTTCATCCTCTAAAGTTTCAATATATCCTTTTTCAATTAATGAATCTAAGGTTTGGAGAGTTACAACATCGGCAAAAAATTTTAGTAAATCATCTACTTCAGGAAAAATATCTACAATATCATCACCTTCATCATATGTACCATCTATTAATTTATCAGTTAATATATCACAAATTAACTGTTGAGCATATCTATCAGATTTAATTTGAAAATCCTCAAAAAAACCTTTGCTTTTTATATAATCAATAATTTCTTTGGTTTTTTCGATAATAAATGGCTGATATGTTTTATTCATAATGTTTACTTTCGAAAAATTTAACAAAAAAAAATAACAAATTCAAGTATTTGACTTTAATAATTCCATTATATTATTTATATTGTTCAAGATAAATCCCGTTATATGAAAAAATGTAATAAATGCAGTATAGAACAGGAGATAACTGATTTTTATGAAAACAATCAAATTTGTAAAAAATGCTGTCGTGAATACAGTAATGAATATAGAAGAAAAAATCGTGAGAAAACAATAGATGCCCAAAGAAAATGGAGAGACGAAAATCGTGAAAAAATAAAAATAATTGGTAAAAAGTATAGAAAAAATAATCTTGAAAAATCAAAGAATGCTCAGAGAAATTGGTATAATAAGAATATAGAAGAAGAAAGAATTCATCACGCAGAATATAGAAAGAACAATCCTGAAAAATTAAAAGAAATATGGAAAAAATCGAGATTAAAAAATTCCGAAAAACGAAAAATTAGACAAAAAATATATTGTAAAGAAAATCGTAAAAAATTAAATGAATATGCAGTAAACAGAAGAAAATCAAATCCTATACATAAATTATCACATAATATTAGAGGAAGAATACGAGATTTTTTAAAATCTAATAATGTGATAAAATC
>Ga0315295_10001158_pt1 | contig 22708 bp, 10 predicted proteins | sample YL17G14_0_MG_FD_204453 | JGI IMG/M metagenome (GOLD analysis project Ga0315295, IMG submission 204453) | Sediment microbial communities from Yellowstone Lake, YNP, Wyoming, USA - YL17G14_0 | ecosystem: Environmental > Aquatic > Freshwater > Lake > Sediment | place: USA: Wyoming | collected...
CCGCTAACTCCGGATTCTTCTGGCTTAACAGATTCACTAATCGCTCATACTCCAGCTCCGCCACGTTGAATTCCTCCGCTTTAGGCCACGGCAGATTCGTATCCGCAGGCAGAGTCAACGCCGTCCGAAGTCTGCTTATCGTTGGCTCCCGCAGCTGCTCCAGCCCCCGCAAAACGTCCTCCATCTTCGCCATCTCCACCTGCGCACGAATCACGTCCGGATGCCCCACCGCCTCCGCCGTCAAATGCTTCGTCCTCGCAACCTCCTCAAAATGCCTCAATAGCTCCAGATTCTCTTTTGCTATATCAGTCGCCCTGGCTAAATACGAGTACTCATAAAAACCTTCCTTGACCTCCCTGAATAACGCCAGCCGTGCCGCCTGGTACATCTGATGCGCCGCCTGTGCGTTCTTCATCGCCGCTTCCGTCCGTGCGTCAATCTTGCCAAACCAGGGAAACATCTGCATCACGCTTACCATCTGGTTCATCTGCATATCCGACTGTCGTGTGTAGTAGCCGTATTGCATCTGCGGGTCCGGCAGCACCTTCGCCTGCGGCACTTCCTCCAGCGCCGCCCGCCACTCTTCATAAGCCGCTTTAAGACCCGCGTTATTAGAGGCAGCGTATCGTAAGTAATCCTCCAATCGCTGAGGGGTATTAGCATCATTCACATCGAAGGAACCCCCGTTTCTGTCTTCGACAGAAGACACGGGGGCGGCAAAAGAAGTGGCGAAAGCCATTAACCCCACCATACACACAACGCAGTAAACTATCGGTTTCATCCGTTGTCTCCTTATAAAAAACCTGCCCCAAAGGATAGAAAGAATTCTATCAAGGTCATCGACATAAATCACTTACAACAGACTTCGCCATCGGCGGATTGCCAACCGTGTTGCTCACAGCGTTTTGCTGTTTTCCAAACCGGCGATTTCTGCAGCAATCAAGCTATTGTCTCTGCGCCAATGACTGGCTGAGAATCCTGATATGGCGCAGCTCCTCTTTGATAATATCATCGATTTTGTCTTTGTCTGCCTGAGTCGGAATAAATTCCTTCAAGCCGGTATAATAAACGATAGAGTCTTTTTCTTTTATGATGGCTTTCTTGAGGACATCCACTATGCTCTCTTTGCCGGTCAATTCTTCGGACGGGTCTGGTTTAATGCCAAACACAGCGAGACCAGCCATTGCCCTCGGAGTGAACAGCCCTGCCTCTGACCCAACAGTTGGCAATTCTCTACTCTTGTGCGAAAGTTGTTTTCTCATATCCCTGAAAACTTCCTGGTGTTTGGTTTCCCAATTAACTAACTCAAGAAACATATTGCGAATCCGAGGAGTATCGAACAACTCCGCTGCCTTACCATAGAACCTTGCGCCATTACACTCGATTTGCTCGGCTATTTCAAAAATCTCGGATGCGTTAAATGTGACATCCATTACTGCCCCTTCCACAATTTATGAATCTAATGGCGATATCTTATGGCGGCTGTTTACACTTTCGCGTCGCATGTTGTTTGTTACAAAATCTTACGCTTCTTTGGCAAACTGTGTTCAATTGTTAATCCGCCGCAGGCGGACAAATCTGTAAATCTGTCTAATCGGTAATCTTAAGTTCTCTGTGCTTGGCGAGGATTTCGTCAGCAAGCCTTTCCAGACCTGCAAAATCATCATCTTTAGGATAACCCTTTGCTACAACCGGCGTAAGGAGTTCTACTTTAAGGTTTGGAATCAATCCTTTTAACTGCTCAACCATTTTACCGCCCCAACCATAAGAACCGATAATCGAGACAAATCTTGTTTTTGGCCTAAGCGCATTCACCAGAATCGCAGCATACGCAACTTCCGGATGCGCACCTGCCAGAACAGTCGGACATCCAAGCACGATTGTCGCCGCATCCACAAGAGCCATCGCTAATTCACCGATGTCCGCAGATGAGAGGTTAAACTGCCTAACGGTAATACCTTTCTCAATCAAAGCATCCACAAAATGCTCGACCATTTTCCCTGTGCTGCCGTGCATTGAGATATAGGGAAGCACCACCTCATTCTTAACGTTGTCGCTGACCCAATCTTTGTAGGCATCGATAATAAACTTGGGCCTATTGTAAACAGGGCCGTGACTGGGCGCAATCATTTCTATCTCCAACTCCCCTACCTTTTCCAGATTTTTCTGGATAGCCATCCTGAACGGCATCATTATCTCTGCATAATATCTCTTGGCCGCTTTGTAAACAACCGGCTCATCGTCCACGAACAAACTGCTGGTCGCAAGATGCGAGCCGAAGAAATCACAGGAGAAGAATATCTTATCTTCCTGCAAGTATGTGCCCATCGTCTCAGGCCAGTGGACCCAGGGGATATATATAAACTGCAACGTTTTGCCGCCCAGAGAAAGCATCCGGCCATCATCGACCGTGAGGAATCTATCCTTGCCGATATCAAGCAAGTCAATAAGCATCTGCTTGCACTTGGCAGTCACCACCACCTTCGCATCAGGATACAGCAATAATATATCCGGTATGGCGCCGGAGTGGTCCTGCTCTGCGTGGTGTGCAACAACATAATCTATCTTTTCAATACCTGCTTTGACGAGATTACCTATCAGTGTCTCGGCCTTGGTCGGGTCAACAGTGTCTAATAAAGCTATCTTGTCACTACCCCTAATCAGGTAGGCGTTGTAACTTGTTCCGTCCGGCAGCGGAATCAACTCATCGAACAAACGCCTGTCCCAGTCAATTGCCCCGACCGAATAGATGTCTGGCTTCAATTGCCTCATAATTTTTATCCCTCCCGTTACCTCCCCCGCATTTATTTGGAAATCCTTAATGCAATCTTTCCAAACTGTTCTCCTGTCTCCATTTTTCCCATAGCTTCCCGGATGTTTTCGAGCGGTTCTACTGAATCTATAACAGGTTTCAATTTCGCTATTGTAACCGCCCGAAGCATCCGACGAAAATCCTCATCCGACCCCATTGTCGAACCCATAATCGTCACCTGGTTCCAGTAAAGGGCCTGCAGATTAGTTTCGGCTTTTGCCCCTGTCGTAATGCCGCACAAGACAATTTTCCCGCCGCGGCGGACCGCGGAAAAATCAATCGGCCAGGTGGCTGCTCCCACAGTATCAATAACAACATCGACTCCCCGCCCGGACGTAAAATCCTTTACGCGCACGGCCACATCTTCCGCTTTATAGTTAATCGTGTGGTCTGCGCCAATTTGACTGGCACGAGCAAGCTTACTATCCGATGATGAGGTAACGATTACGCAGGCGCCTGCCAGCTTGGCCAACTGAAGGGCCCAAAGAGCAACGCCGCCACCTATGCCGTGGAGCAGAACCGTTTCGCCCGGCCTTAATTGCGCCCGCGTGAAAAGCATTCGCCAGGCGGTCAGGCAGGATAATACAAACGTCCCTGCCTGGTCAAAATCCATATATGCGGGCTTGGGATGGACGTTTCGGGCCGGCACTGCCACGTACTCGGCGAACGTCCCCTGCCGATTCATACCCATAATGTCGAAAGAAAGGCACTCGCTCTGCTCACCTCGATTGCAATATTCACAAGAACCGCAACTTAAGCCAGGGTTCAAAACAACCTGGTCACCAACACTCACGCTGGCAACATCGGCACCAACTCCAGTCACAACACCGGCGGCATCGCAACCCAGAATATGAGGGAACACCATTTTAAGACCAGGTCTGCCCTTTCTAACCCATATATCAAGATGGTTCAGACCGGCAGACTTGACCTTCAAAATAACCTCTCCCCTGCCGGGCTTGGGTCCTGCAACCTCTTCAACCCTTACGCAGTCCAATTCTCCATGCTCGTGAATAACTGCTGCTTTCATTATGGCACCTCTATCTACCTTTGTCGGGTTACAGTTACCTCAAGTGTCTGATTTTCAGAGAGAGCTATTTTTTTCTTCAAGGTAATTTCGAGACGGCTGCCGTTAAGTGAGAAATCATTTTCGACAGGCTGCCCCGCCACTGACACCGAGACTTTCACCGAGCCAAAATCTTCAGGAACAGTAAAGGCAAGAGACTTTAGAGCGAGTTGACCCCACCGCAGTTCAATTTGTTCACGTTGTATTTTGCTCTCTCGCTTCTGGCCGAATGTCCCCCACCCTTCAGCGGTTGTGAAGGCAACCCGGAAACTTTCAGGGGTCAACTTTGGTGTAAAACCAAGATGACCTTTCGGGCCGTGATATTCATAACCCGCCAGAGCCGTATAGACGCCCCAACTCGCCATTGCCCGCGCATAATGGTCGCCACACTCAATCTCGTTGAAGGGATTATGTTTAACTGGATGGTATCGGTCCTGAACAGCCCGACAGATAGCGAGGGATTCGGTAATCATACCTTCCCAGACCATGTGACCTGCTACCTGATACTCTATACCCGTCCAGACCTCATCTCTGTAGCGAACACCTTCTGACAGATATGGGCTCTTCGGCCAGGTGCACGTAAGCAGCCCTGCCTCACCGGGGCGAGCAAACCATCGCTCCGGCTTAAACTTAGCATTATGCGGGCCAACATCTGGCGCCCAGTTGTATTTCCATACATACTCCAGTGCCTTTTTAACATTCTCAGCCGGATAAATATATCCCAGACCAAGCTGATGTGCCCAGCCCTGGCCAAAAAGCTGGTCGGACAGGCACCCTGTTGCATACTGGTCTTTCGGGTGCTTTTGCAAGTCAACAAGCTCAATGAAATATTCGCCGTCCCAGAGCCGCTCGACAGTAAGTCGTCTGCCGCTTTCGAAGATTTTTCGGCAGCGCCCGGCAAAATCCCCATCTCCCATTTCCTTTGCCATTTCTTTGCCGGCGAGAAGTGCGGCCAGATACAATGAGCCGACAAAAGTATTGGCGCCCTCGAAGTTGATATCGTAGGTGTTATGCTGGCTGTTTTCTATGAGACCATCTTCATTGCCATCTTGTGTAATGGAGAACTCCAGTGCCTTCTTGATGCGAGGCCAGTTGCGCTTTAGGAAGGCATCGTCGGCAGACATCTGATGCTCACGGTAGGCCTTAAGTATGGTCCCACACTGTCCATCAGCAGCATAAGCGCGGTTGCTGCGGAATCCGACCACGCCGCTCTGGCTGTCAAACCCTTCGCCGAAGTCCTGCATTTCTCTGGCGCTGCGTTCGAGCTGAGGAAACAACCGAGCCGGGGCGTGAGCATAGTTCCACACGTGAGTACAGGTGCCCTCGCAACAGCCGACACCTTCCCACGCCCAGAAACGACCGTTCTTCCACCACTGGCATGTCCCCGTCGCCAGGTTGCAGACGGTCGAGTGCAGGCGGAAAAGCAGCCACCGAGGAAGTGTGCTGTCCTCATAGTAGGTTTTGTGCCACTTGATGGTGTCACCTGCGAGACGGTCGTGGTTATCAAAGATGTAATGCGCAACATCAGATGCGCTATTAAAACGGTTAGCATACTCGTGACCATGCGGATGATTGGGAAAGAACCACGCCAGAACAAAAGTAAAGGTTTTCTTAGCACCAGGTTCCAATGTTACCATAGGACCGGCTATCGCCGTGCTTCGGCTCTGGGAAACAGGATAAGTGACATTCTCCTGGGAATGAAGTTTCGCAGCCCAATCCCCGATAGAGGCAAGAAGCGCACCCATCTGCTCCGGTAGGGTTGCCTTTCCACCCACTGCCAGTACCATTGAGCCATAATCGGGCAGCTTATCCATCGGACCCAACGCTGCCGCAGCCGGCTCATCTGACAACTCAATCTGGTCAATGTTGATATGCCCCCATCCGCCGGAGGCCCGGTCAACTATTTCAATTTGGGCCTGTTTACCTTCAAATTCTTTAACATTCCAGAAATGCCACTCAAGCTTTTCGTTATCCTTACCGGTTGCTGTGCAAACAACTTTACCGTCTATAAGTAGATTTATGCACGTTTGACCCGCTTGACTTCCGCCGCCGATAAGAAAGCTGATAAATTTGCGAGAGATTTTGAACGGTGGCGAGACAAGTGTGCCGTGCGGCCCATCGCCGCCAAGATAGGTATTGACCAAACCCTTACCGAGAAAACCACTTACCTGTTGCTGGTTCGGCAGCGTACCACCGGCAGGCCCTTTGCCGAAGGCCTCCCCTTCCACTTTCCAGTCACCATAGTTCTCTCCTTCAAAGTCGGCCAGAACTATTTTAGGGCGGGGTGCTGCGGCACCTTTGGTTGCCGGAGCTTCTTCGGCCGTATGGATAAGCAAAGCGCGACCTTTTTCAGTGACAATTCGGCTCCGTCGCAGAGCATCAACCTGCTTTGCAGAATTAATAAGCACCGCGTTCTCCAGCCATCCCAAAACGCTCGCACGAACAGGTTTATCAGCAGTATTCTCAGCGGTGATGTGGAATAGCACCGCAGGAAGCGCCGAGTCTTTCGCATTAAGCGGAATAAATGGCGAAAAGGCCTCCAGTTCGACTTTCACCGGAAAATCCTTCTGACTGTAATGAACGATACCGACAGGATATTCACCTGCGAACTCCACGTTAGTAAAACTTTGGTTCAAGGACTTCACAATGGTTTTGCCATCCTTTTCCACAATCACTGCGAAACCTGAATCCACAGGTGAGTCCGGCTTATAAGTGCGGTAATTGTCCGAACCATAACCTGAGAAGATGTTCTCGTTGAAGATTTGCCAAAGAGCAAGCGTCCCATCGCCTCGCAGGTAAAGCTGTCCTGTTGCGATGCCGCCAACCGGCATTCCAATCGTGTCGAGGTCTTTTCCCCGAAAGACCGCACGTTCACCTCGTTCAAAAAAGCTCTTCACCGTATCTTGCGAGAGATTTTTATCGGCAGGAACAAGGTGCGAGGTCTGCACCTGACCTCTGCTAATAGTACAATGAAATGCAACTAAACAAATGCAAACCGCATCTACGGTTATGGTTGTCAGGAATTTACTCATCTGCACTCTCCTTATTTATATGAAATAATTGCACTTAATTGTACGGGCGGTTCGCGAACCGCCCCTACGTTCTCGACCTTGATTGTCAGCAAAGTTGGCTCAACAATGTGCAGGTTATTCAGCAGGGGCTCGGTATATTTGATGTCCCCGAACTGTGCCTCGTTAAAATGATGCTGCTTGCCCACATGATTATTCCAGTCCACTCCCTCAGTTAGAAAGCCGGTATCCCGCTGATGATGTTTCGCTATCGCCCGCAGGATAGTGAGTCCATCAAGAAGATACAATTTATTCCTGGTATCAAGATATGCTTCAGTATAAGCCAGCGCCGCCTCAGCGTTTTCCCACAGATACGCGGTATCCCAGCTTTTTTCCATAAAAAGCAGTCCCCTAGTCTGAACGCCGTTTCTATCTTCTTCCATCTTGAACTGGTCCAGGCCCGCAAGGCACTTCTCGTATGCAAAATCACGAATTCTTTCATCGCCGAGCAGCCTGGCGGCCTCTCGCAGAACACGAAACGCCACTGTGTAGGAAACATTTTCGTGCTCGTCATAGGTATCGTGATTGATACTGCCGAAAATCCCTCTGCTATCCATAAACAGCTTTACCTTTTCTCTGATTTTGTCGGTGTAATCAGCCAAACGCCGTTCAGTAAGAGCGGTGTAAAGTTGAATTACAAACAGCCCATCGGCACTTTGGGCGAATAGCCGGTCTTTCCCTCCATCCGGACTTTTGGTGTAATGCTCACCGGTCGGTGTGCATCGTCTCGGATACCATCCGTTCGGAGCAGGTTTTACGTTGGCATCTATCCAGTCGGCGGTCCTGGCAGCAATGTCGTACATCTTATCTTTTCTATCCTTATCCAGAAGGTCGCCAAAGATAACCAACTGGTAAGCAACCTTTGCCATAGAGCCGGGACAGAACCAGTCGCTATTGTGTTTGTAATTAAGGCAAAACTTGCCAGTGACGGTGTCGCGGTATGAGGTGATAAATCCTGTCTGGTAGTCAATAAACCCATCCTCAAGAACGTGGTCCAGCAACAAAATCGCTTTTTCCGACAGGCAAGGGTCTCTGATATGATTGGCAAACAGATAAATTTCGTAAGCGCCGCCAACAGCGTTGGCGGCCCAGCCCGGCCCTTCGAGGTTGCCAAAATCGTGCCAGCCCATTACCTCGCCCTCGCTGTCAACAAAACTCGATTTGCAGCAAAGATTTTCCTTATACGGAATCAAAGTCCGCTCTACAGTGAACCTTACTGAGTCACGAGCCGAATCGAGAACCGTATAAGATGGGTCTTCCGGCAGATAGAAACTGGATTTGACTTCTTCCAGCAGCAAATAATCAAGCCCAAACATATATGCTTTCACGGCCTTTTCATTTGCGCCGACAATCTCAATCCTCAATGTGTGCTCGCCGGCATTTAGCTCGTGGATACCCATATCAAGAACGCCCGTAGCCACCACGCCATCGTTGTAAAGGTCAATTTGGTCTCCGAGCTTTTTGCCATCCAGATAAAGCTGAACGATGCCGTAATCAACCGCTTTTGTAAGCTGCGTTTTCAGCCGATATGCTGCGGTTTTCGCCACAGGCACAGCCAAATCGAGTGTGTCACCCGGCTTGGCATCAGTCCACCACAGATGAGCATCGCCGCTCCAATCGTTGCCGTAGCCATCCATATCCTGCCGCCTGGCATCCCCTGCCGTCTTTGCGAGAATCCTGGCTTCCTCTCCTTCCAGCGAACCTTTAACCTTGGAGACCTGAATCGGAGTCCAGTATCCGCTGCGTTCCGTAACCGGCACGGCTTGGTAAGGGTCGGTTTGCCCTGCTGCCTGATACCAATATACGGTGGAGGCATAAAGCGTCGGCTTATTGTTCGGATAATACTTTTCTATCGCAGCTTCAAAAGACTCCTGGAACGGAACGTTGTCGGTGATGTGCCAGCGGTTCACCGAAACATGCCCCTTGTTGCCCATGCTTATCGTTTGATTATGGTAGCAGTTGCTGAATAGCTCCGGGGTGCACCAGGCATAACCAAAGTAATCTTCAGAACCTGTCCCGATAGTTGACGGAAACTTCTCGCCATCGACAAAAAACTTCTCATCCCCTTCACCCCACCATCCTCCTCTTGGATTCCATACGTGGAGCATCACGCCACAGAATCGTCCTTTGCCCTGGGTCTTGAGCATTGTCCAGTCGATAGCTCTTCGCTCTGGCTCTTCAGGCAGAAACGCATCACGATGCCATTTTGCGTGAAACCTTCCAAGTTCCTTTATCGGCTTTGTAACCGGTGCGTGCGTGATAGTAAAAGTTACCGTGCGTTCTTTATCTCCATCATTGGTTAATTCCACCAGAGCACTTTTCTCAAACGGCATATACCAATAGCAATAAAAGCCCTCATCTGTCATCCCCAACGGCAGAGATTTGTATTTGTTGACGCCGGGAGCAGTGCCAAAGAAGTCCCCCAGCGGCGTTAAGACGCTCGGCTGCGATTCGCCGTCCCAACAAATTCGCAAAACAAGCTCGCGCAGCACAGTGCGGTCTTCCGGAGATTCAGGCAGGTCCACATTGACTTTGATAGCCGTGATTGCCTGCGTCCCCTTCAGCTCGGCAACTGCTGCCGTCGCGCCTGCTCCGACCTTGACGCTCTTTTGCACCGTAACTTCGCCCCGGCGTTCGCCGGCCGGGTCAAAGCCACATTTAGTAAGTGTATCATTGGCTTTATCGAGGGCTTTTGCCTCGGCAGCAGAAAGCTCTCGCTTAAATGTCGGCAGAACAGTCCCTTTCGGATAACTCGTGTATGTAAAATGATAATATGCCCCCCAATCACCTTCCGCCGTAATCTTGCAGGATTTTTGAAACGGAATCGGCACATAGCAATTTTGTCCGCGTGCAGTCTCGTGCACCAGCGCAGGGCGGGTAAATGGCTCGTTCTTGCAGTTGAAATAACCTATAAAGGGCAGGTCAACGACAGGTTCAGCAGCACCATCAAGATAAATTTTTACGTGTCCCTCTTTAGCCAACGCCGACCAGATACGCCAGATAACACCGGGGCCTTCCATCTCCGCAAAAACAAGTAGGGGCGGTTCGCGAACCGCCCTTACTACTTCGCGGATGATGCCGTCATTATCACCATTTGCCGCCCACTCAATATACTTACCGGATGCTTCGTCATATTTGCTGTCGCGGTCATAGCTCGACCACTGGGCACACTTTTCGCCCGGGGCAGGTAATGCCGCCAGATGCTCCAAATCAGTAAGTCGGTTAATAAGGTCAATATATGTCAATCTCTCCGGCGTCGGAGCCACCGCAGGGGGTGTGAACTGCCCGGGAATCCGGCAGCCGCAAACCACAAACCCAATTACAATTATCCATGACCTTTTCATTGTTTGCTTCCTTTCCTAATAATTAAGACATTTGATTCCTGTTAAGCCGGTTCTATAACGATGCAGTATTCTAATAAAAAAGGCTCTCCCCTGCCAATATGTTTAATGAAAAACAAGACATATTGGCAAAGAAGAGCCCACCTATGCAGAATAGGTCTCCTCTAACAACCATGGGGTCCGAACATCATCTCGGCTGTCTATGCCTCTTAGGATTCTTTCTACTGTCCGCTACTACCCGGCCTCTGGAACAGTTGCAGCCCAAGTTTCGCCAGCTTGTCCTCGAACGCCTTCTGGCGCTTGGCTATCAACTCGTCGATGCCCTTGAGTGTCTCCTTGGCCTGCTCCTTCCCGGCTAACTCGCGAATTGCCTGAAGCTCTTTTGTTCCTTCCTCTTGTTCTCTCTGCAACTGCCTTGACCCTTTCACTTTCGCAAGCTCCATCTCGATTGCTCCCACTATCTTCTGCTGTTCTTCACGCCTCTTGGTGAATGTTTCCCTCATTTTGGTTCTTTCCTCTTCGGAAAGGTCCTGGAACGACCTGCCGGCCTCCATCCCTTTTACGGTTTCCTCCAGGAGTGATTTGAGTTTTGCAACCTGTTCCTGAATTACCGCAATCCCCTTAAGTTGCATTTCGCGTACCTGGGCGAAAGCCTGTCCCCTCTGCGCTCTCTGCTGCTCACCTTCTGGCTGCCCAAATACAACCCACGCGACCGCCAGAACTACCAAAGTAGCAACACATGGAATTAGATACTTTCTCATAATACTATCCTCCAGAATAGGTTAAAGAAATTAAATCCGACCAACTCCCCCTGTGGGAATTGGCGTTTAATTACATATCTATTTTGTATCTGTTGCTTTGTAAGAACGCGGTCCTATCCTGCCTTATCGCGGATACTTTACGGTGCAGCCATACGGCTTGGTATTCGCAGTAGTTACCGCCTTGCCTGCCGTCAGCTCTGCCAGGGCCTTATCAACATAGTTCACATACGCTTCTCCATCGGCGGTTTTGCCCAGCGGTGCATTATCGATTGCACCGTTGTAAACGATATTGCCCCTGTGGTCTATAATAAATATATGCGGCGTCGTCTGCGCTCCGTACGCGTGCCCTACCACTCCAGCTCTGTCATCCAGTATCGGATACGGCAGCTTTTGCTGCGCAGCAAATTGTTTGTTCCCTTCGACAGTTATATGACTTGTGCTGTTCACCGCAAGCCAGACGACGTTTTTGTCCTTGTACTTATTAGCAAGCTCAACCATCGTCTTCCGCTCGCCGTAATGGCCCATAACATACGGACATTCAAAATTGAACCACTCCAGCACTACTATTTTGCCGCTGTAGTCAGAAAGCTTTACTTGTTTCCCGTCAAAGCTGTTGAGTGTAAACTCCGGCGCCTTTTTGTCTGATTCCGATTTTTCTATTCGGGGTGGTGAAGGAGGCACTGGCGCTTTCCTACCTGCTTCCGACTGTTGCGCTGGGGCACCTATTCCCGCTCCTCCTGGCATCCCCGGGGACTTTAATTCAAATTCCTTCTGGCGCCTCTCGATAAGCTGTTCGATGCGCTTGGCTGTTTCCCCGGCCTTTTCCTTCGTCGCTAATTCACGAATCGCCTGCAGCTCGGCGATAAATTTCTGATGCTCTTCTATCGCCGGTCGCTCACCTCTCAGTTTCACAATATTCTGCTCAATTGCTTCAACTGCCTTCTGTCGTTCTTCGCGGGCCTTGGCAAATTTTTCTCTTAATTTGGTTCTTTCTTCCTCAGGAAGCTCTCGCATTTTCGCAAACTCCTCAGGCCCCGCCTGTGATTCTATGAGTGCCTTCAGCTTTGCAATTTGCTCTTCAACCGCTGCGATTACCTTCAGTTGCTCCTCACGTCCCAAGAACGCGCGTCCAGCTCCAAATTTTTCACGCATTTGAGCCCTGAACTTTGTCTTTTCCTCCTCGGACATCTGGTCAAATTTTTCCTTCATTTTGGCTCTCTCTTCGGGTGAGAGACCCTCAAATGCCCTTTGGCCTGCAGGCCGGTTAACGTCTGCCGGCCGCCTGACCCTGGCACCTGCACCGGCTGGGGTTTCTTTACCTGCCTCCTGAGCAAACACAACCCAGGCCGTCAGCAGAACCATCAGCACAACGGTCGTCGAAATCAGGTATCGCCTCATAGCAATATCCTCCATAATAAGTTAAAAAGTTACGACTTAACCGATTCCTGTATGAGTATCGGCTTGCAATTTCAACTGTATTATTACACAAGTATAGAAACGCAAATACACGGCTTTTTATTGCGGCAATCCGAGAAAATCCCTGCTTCGACCAACGACACATTTCTATATAACCCCTCCGGGGCAGCTTTTTATTGCAGCAATCCGAGAAAGTCCAGCAACCAAAATAACACAGAAAATCTCTTACGTCAAGATAAAGGAAGGAAAGGTAACCGTCCAAGATTATGGAAAAATTTTTGGGGCTGTCTTTGGCGCTCCTTCGCCTATACGGCGACAATGTTCCCTACTCCTGCACAATGATTTTGACCTTTTGCGTCACGGGCAATCTCCCTGCCATGCCTGTAACCGTTATGATGTGTATCCGGGGGGCCTTAAATTTGTGGGTAATCGCGGAATAGGGACGGTAGTCCTTGACAATCGTGCTGTCCCCAAAGTCAACCTCAACGCCCTCGGCTTCCATGCCCTGGGGCCAGATCCGGAAATTGACGGGTTCGTCCACATGAACTTCCGCTGACGGATAGCAGGTCACGAATAGGGTGGGAATGACGTCTTCAGGAGCAGACCGGGAAAAGACCTTCACCTTGCAGAAATCCACGTCAAGACCTCCGTGACTATCCTTGACCCACAGCGAAGCCATATAACAGCCGGGCTTGTCATACACCTTTTCCGCTCTGGGCCCATCCATGGAGGTTCCGTCATGGAACTCCCACTTGAAGGAGGTGATACTTGTCTGACGACAGTCAAGATTCGATTTGAAAGCTATGGAGTTCGAACCGTCAAAAAGCACCCTGTCTCCGGTGAACACCGTCTTATGGGGACGGGCCACAGCATAAAGATTAGTTCCGCTTTCCTTTTGGCAGGCTGCGACCAGCCAGGGATACAGATTGAGATTGCGGCTGGGACGGTCCATGGTCATTGCGGACTCGGACAGATAAGCCCCTATGTGAAGGTGGGAGAAGTTTCCCGATGAACCACGTCTTCCGAGCATGCCGACCCACTGGCCTCGCTTGATGGCAGAACCTACTTTGATTCCCGGGAGAATCGAATCCAGATGGCCGTAGTTGATTATGAATCCTCGTTCATCCTGAATGGACAGGCTCCCTTCGCCCGGATCTACCTGAACCGCAGTGCCATCGATGCAGCTCATGACCTTCTGCCGACATTCATACCCAGCCAGATCAACTCCGTAGTTGTGATAGAAGCACTGCCCTACAGGGTCTCCATCCCGATGGCCCAGGTGAACAGGCTCGTTGTAGGCCTGCACGCCGTGGGAAAACAAGCGGTAGCCGGGCAAGGGGAAACAAAAGAGGTTCGTGTCCACAATAGGTTCTGACGCATCCCATAGGGAGAACTGCACGCGCTTGGGGATATTCAGCCATGCTGAGGTTGTGTCCGCCTGGATCCGGACCCCTTCCACTTCCGTGGGAAAACAATAAGGGGCGCAGGTCAACTCTATCGGCTTCCCATCAATCTCAATTTTCACATCCGCCCGGCGTGCGAGGTGGATGACGGGATCCTCGTATTCCCTGACCGACACTAAAAAGATCCGCTTTTCTGTACCGTCTCTGAGGCGAAAGGTGTAACTTTCCCCCGGATTAAGATAGACAAATCGCTGCGTCGAGTACTTGATTCTTGCCACCTGCTCGGGCGTAATCTCGTGCTCCCGTTCAGATGCGGCACCTTTGACCTCAATGAGGTGGTGGGTGATGGCATCTTTGAAAAGGAAAGGTCCCTCAAAGCACAGCAGTCCCTCTTCCAGCCAAACTTTGTCATATCTTGTGGAGACTCTGCCGTCTGCATGTTTGAAAAGAAGCTGCCCTGACGTATTCACGAGCCATGCAGTCTCGTTGGGACTGCCGATGCCCTCAATGGAGCCATCCTCCTTTAGCGTGGCGATACCGTTGATGCCGCCTCCTTCGTCCGAGCTCCAGGAAAACTGGAATCGCCTGTTGACCAGGGTTTTTCTATCGATTATGTTCTTGTCAATCCCGCCGGCGTCCTGTGTGCCATTTGAGATGGCAGCCCCTTTTCCTTCAAGGACAAAGGAGAACGCCAGAAAGAAAAGCGTAGTGCAGAGCGTAAAAGCAGATAGAATGTTCCTGATAGTTTTCATCATCGACTGACTTCCAGTCCAATTGTAAATTCAGATTCTACACGGGCTCCATAATCAGCTCTACAGCGGAAACAGAGGCGGCTGGGAAGGTCCAGGCCACAGTGGGATCCAGCATACCCTCATTGGGAAAAGTACATTGTGGATGGTATTCGAATATCTCGAACTCAGGGTTTAGATTGAACCAGTATGCTCGTCCTCTTGCGATCCTTCTGCCCTGGATTTGGAAAGCGGATTTGACGGACTGAGCTCGATAGGTGTTGACCACATGGAGGAAAATGTGGTCCCCTGTTCGGCTGGCCGCCACATCAAGACCGTCGGGAGTTGCAATAACCTCAACGCTTTGTCTTCCAGAATGCTTTCGATAAAGACTCATAACCATTCCAACGGGCATCATAAACGATTTCCCTGTCGGAACAGGTATCATAATGGCGTTGTTCTGCCAGCGAGTACCGCAGAAATCAGCCAGTGTGGCGATTTTGAGCAGATCGCCGTTTCTTTCATGCACATTCAGGATGCGTGCATTGGCCACGCCCGCCGCCCAGGTAGATAGCACCTCGCACCGGTTTCGGCCGGGCAGGCCGAAATGACATTCGGTCAGCGCTATGGGAATGTTATACTTTGCAACCTGTTGCCGCATAACATCGATGGCCGCTTCCTGGGCCTTGCAGGCGTTCATTAGATACCTCCAGGTTTTGTCCGGGTCTTTTCGGTATTCGATACCGTGGAGCGGCGAGCCTTCCCCACCGGGACCGAAGCCGTTGTGGAAGGCCAGATACTGAAGCTCTTGCCCGGCAATCTCCGCCATCCGCCCGGCCCAGTGACTGTCCCCCCATCCGATGATTTCAATCGTTGGGTCGGCCTTTCGCATGGCCCTGGCGAATTCCAGGGTCTTCTTTGCTGCTGTGTCCACATCAAAAGAATCGGAGTCATAAGAGGTTTCATTCCCGATCTGCCAGAGTTTCACGCCATAAGGGTCCTTCACGCCATGTTGACGCCTCAGGGCATTGGAGGGGTTGTTGCAGTAATCTACCCATTCGCCGGCCTCTTTGGCATCGCCGGAACGGATATCGCCCTTGGGCGAGACAGACCAGTACTTCCGTCCATCTGATTCGAAGTTGACCACAATGAGAGGGTCCGCTCCAACGCGCCGACAGAAGTCAACGAACTCGTGCGTTCCCACCTGGTTGTTGTAGATTCCGCCCCAGAGCTGGTTGAGCATGGACTTACGCTGGGCAATAGGGCCCACCCCTTCCTTCCAACGGTAGTATGAACAGAAGCATCCTCCCCAGCGCATAAGCGTAGGAGCCAGTTCCTGTGTAATTTCAACTACATCCTCCCGCCAGCGCTCGGCACCGAAATCCCAGGCAGCATCCACCGAGCTATCCGTAGTGCCCAGAGGTTCCATAAACTGCATGTAGAGATAAGGAGAAAGCGCAAACTTGGGCTTCGGGTCAATGGATACGAAGGAATTAGCTTTCGTATTATCTTCCCGACCCGCAAGTTGTTGTCCGGATAAGGCCACAGCAGCGGAGCCCAGCCCTACGCTCTTTAGAAAATCTCGGCGGTTCAGCTCATTTTGACTCATAATCATCTTCCCAAAATCAGCCAGTCAATAACAGGATAGATGAACTTTTTCAAGAATCCTTTTTACACCGCCACTAAAATCTACGGGGAACACCCTCCGTTTGTCAAGGGCCAATAGGCACGCGATTACCCGTTTTGGCGTGGGTTTTGCAGAAAGACCTCCTTGTGCTTGTTTAACGCGTTTTTTTGAAGAATTTACAAGACAAGAACAAGGAGGTGTAAAAATGTTACACAAAGATTTGGTCCTGCACAAGACAAAAACACTGCTTTGCGAATTCCTCAATCCTGTCATAGCCGACCTGGACAAGCCCCGACGCAAATTTCTCCGCCAGACGATAGCAGCGATATTGTTGTCGGGCTGCCTTGTGGTCAAGGAGCTGACTCGGTGGATACACGATGATTGCTCTGACCTGTTTTATCGGCTAAAGCGGTTACTCAACCACCTGGTCAGCCCTTCCGCTGACCTGTCAGCAGCGGTGGCCGGCTACAGAGAAATGGTCGCACGATACGTAGCCCCCGATACGCCAATCGTCATAGACATAACCGACCTGGCAAAGCCACGAGCCAAAAGGATGGAATATCTGGCCAACGTTTATGACGGAAGCGAGCATAAGCTGGTGCTAGGCTATTGGTGTCTGGAAGTTTATGCGCATCTGAAACACAAACGAGTCTTGCCTTTGGCGATGGATGTCTACAGTATCGAGGACCCTGCTGTTGGCAGCCGTAATCTGCAGATAGAGCGGACGGTGGAAGCCGTAAACAAGGCCATAAATGGCAATGGAGTGTGGATAGGCGACCGTGACTTCGACGCATTAAACCTCTACGAAATATGGTTTTCACGCGATTGCCATTTTGTAGTTCGCCAGTGCGGCGACCGCCATGTCGTTACGCCCAATGGTGTGCATATTCTTGAGCGTGATTTGGTGGAACACCTCAGACAAAAATCCGCCCAGGCAAACCTCAGGACAGATATTGTGTTCTGCAAGGTGCATCTGCCGGATAATCCAAAGCCATTGTATCTGGTGGCATCCTGGCGGCCTGGAAAAAGTGAACCGCTGATATTGTTGACGACACTGGTTGTTGAAAACTCCCAGCAGGCCGAACAGATTGTGTGGTACTACAAGCAACGCTGGGTCTGCGAAGAGGCCAGCCAGTTCTTGAAAAGCCAGATAGGCTTCGAGCGTTTTCGCATACGCCGATATGTTGCTATCCAGCGACTTGTGATTCTTGCGATGCTGGCGATGGGTTTCTTGACGTGGGTGATTTTGCGTAGCCGCTATCTCGTGAAGGCACTGTACAGATTCACCAGCCGATTCCGCAAACAAGTTGCCTTTGCCTACTACCGCTTGCTTGAGGGATTACAACAGTTTGCTCGACTACGCCGGCTACGACTGACTGCAACATCCCTTCAACCTCTAAAAAACGGGTAATCACGTGCCAATAGGGCCGCCACGAACGACCTCTAATGACTGGGCCCGCAAGGATTCGAACCTTGGACCAATGGATTATGAGTCCACTGCTCTACCGCTGAGCTACGGGCCCTAATTGCCTTACTTTACAAATCTTTGGCAGACGTACCAGCCACCTATTTTTTGCTACAACCTTGATTATGAACAAATTGCAGCTTACAACCGCTATGTTGCCTGATTTTGGATTTGTAGTCAGGCACATCAGTCATGGCAAAATCCACTCATAAGAGAAAGCCGCGTTCTGGCAGATTTCCACTTACTTTACACCCAGCAGGCCAGCACTGCAAGAAAATTAAGGGCAAGATTGAAATAGGAAAGCAAAACCATATACCCGTGATGAACCATCCCTCCAGAGTTACAGCATACCTGGGCTTCCCTGAAAGACTACTTGCGGCCCGCAACGCAGTTTCACAGCCTTTTTCGAGCAAACTGCCTTTGGTGGATAGGGTTTTACCATCCTGAATACATCTGTGGCTTTGCTGTATGTCCAATAAAAAAGTGCGAAATTCTACTTGAAATAAGGTGGTGAGTGTGGTATTATAAGTAAAAATAGGTTATAGCCTCAAAATAGAGACGAAGATTGCTATGTGAGGTAGAAAATGCTATGGAAAGCTTATGCCTCGAAGACGACTCCGTTACGTTTCGGTGAGCGATTCGTATTGGGATTTTTAAGGAAGGAGTGGAACCAAATCTTATAAAAACCGTGCTAAGATGGAGTGAGGGTGTATATCTTTTGAGTTTTTTTGATTATTTATGTGGAGATTGTCCGAAACAAGCATAGAAAAAACTCAGAACTAAGAACTCAAAACTAAAAACTATTATGGTGTGTGGCCAAAACGCAGTTTTCTTAATCTGATTTTGAAGTTTGTAAGGAGGATTATTATGTACAGAAAATTCATTTATTTAATTTCTTTTGTTCTGGTGTTTGGTCCGATACTGACGAACGCAGCCAACGCTGCTGACCCGAGTCTTATTGGCTGGTGGAAGCTTAACGATGGCTCTGGCACCATCGCCTCAGATTCTTCCGGTTATGCAAGGCACGGAACAATCAACAATCCCAATGGAGGATTAGGCGTGGGCAGCTCTGTATGGACTACCGACAAAGAGCGCGGCACTGTGATCAGCTTTAACGGAGACAACACCACCGGGGCATACGTCGATGCGGGTATGATTATTCCAGCAATGACCCTGGATAACGACTTTACCTGGGCATTCTGGGCCAAGCAGGATGGTGATGGAAGTGGGACAAATGACGTAATCCTGGGTAATCGCTATGGTGGTACTGCATCCCCGCTTCAGTTCATCAAGTTCACACCCACCAACTTCGAATACTATAACGACGGCACATCTATGTTCATTAATTATGACGACATCCCCGGCGGCACATGGATTCACCACGCTGTGGTCAAGGATGGAACAAGTTTGACGTATTATCGTAACGGTGTTCAGTCGGGGACCAACACTATCACGAAGACCATTGATGCAAACCCCTTCTATATGGGCGGCGATGCTTCCGGCGAACGCTGGCGGGGCTGGCTCACCGATGTCTGCATATACAACCGTGCGTTGTCGGCGGCAGAGATAGCAGAGGTGATGGCCCTTCCATTTGCCACTAACCCCTCTCCGTCTGACGGTGCCTCAATTCCCGAGACTGCTACATACCTTACCTGGACACCGGGGAATACTGCGGTCTCGCACGAGGGCTTCTTAAGCTCTAATTGGGCCGATGTAAATGACCGCAAGCCCAGCGCATCTCAGGGCGAGGTGTCTGACCCATTCTACTATGTTAGCGGGCTTGTTCGAGGCACAACCTATTACTGGTGCATCGATGAAAAAGATGCCGGCAACATTGTTTACAAGAGCGGTATATGGAGCTTCACGGTTATGCCGCTTAAGGCCTGGAGTCCCACCCCGCTCAATGGTGAGGCGTTTGTCTCCCGCACCCCGACCCTCTCCTGGAACCAGGGTGCCGGTGCGATTGCCAGCATGGTGTATCTCAGCACCAGCTCTACCTTTCCTTCGGGTTCGTATAAGACGGTTCTAAACCATGCAGTAGGCCAGTTGCGTTATAGTTACGCTGTAACGACAGCCCTTGCCTACGAGACGACATACTACTGGCGTATTAACATGCGCGAGCCCAACAACGCAATTCTCACAGGCGATACCTGGAGCTTCAAGACAACGCGGACTGGCGGCGGCCTGCGAGGCGATTATTACGACAATATGGATTTCACCTCTTACGTGCTCAGCCGTATAGACCCTCAAATCAACTTCAACTGGGGTGACCCCGGCTCACCAGACCCTTCGATTGGTGTTGATACCTTCACGGTCAGGTGGACAGGCGAGATAGAGATACCACCGGCCAGCGGCACCTACACCTTCACTACCAACACTGACGATGGTGTCCGTTTGTGGGTGAATGACCAACTGGTTGTCAATTCGTGGATAGACCAGGGAGCAACCGACCACAGCGGGACGATTTATCTTGCTGGTGGGCAGAAATACAGCATCCAAATGGACTATTATGAAAACGGCGGTGGTGCAGTTGCCTATTTGTACTGGCAAGGTCCGACCACATCATACGGCCTTGTTCCGCAGGCAGCATTCTCTCCGCCTCTGCGGGCTAGCGCACCGGACCCGGCGGATGGCACCGACGATGTGCCGCTATCGGGGACTCTTGGCTGGACTGCGGGAACATACGCCGTTTCGCACGATGTCTATATAGGCACCAGTTATGGTGATGTGAATACTGCCACTACCAGCAGCCATCCGAATGTTCAGTACTTCAACCGCACTGTCAACAACTGCCCGATAGGGCCTCTCAACTCGGGTACGGTTTACTACTGGCGGGTTGATGAGGTCAATACCGTTCCTCCCCACAACGGCTTGTGGAAAGGGCGAATCTGGATATTTAGAACTGTCGGCGGCGGCGGCGGCTTGTTAGGGATGTACTATCACTGGACCGGCCCTGATGTTCCGATAAGTCCAGGTCCGTTCCAGACTTTTGTTCTATCCCGCATAGACCGGACGGTGGACTTTGACTGGGGTGACGGCACTGCCGGCACACCTGGCTCACCGGCCCCGGGCATCGTCAATCTTGATAAGTTCGCATGCAGATGGTTAGGGAGTGTGAATGCGCCGGTCTCCGGCAAATATATCTTCTATACCACGACCGACGATGGTCAGCGGTTGTTCGTGGATGGTCAACTGATTATCAACCACTGGATACTTCAGGGAATGACCGAATGGAGTGGAACAATAAACCTTACAGCCGGGTGGCATGACATTGAGATGCAGCAGTTTGAGAACTACAGTGGTGCAGGGGCAGAGCTTCGCTGGGAAGGTCCAATTATGTCCAGACAGATAATTCCGGCGTGGTATCTGTCTCCGCCTCTAAAGGCCAGTGTTCCACAGCCATACGATGGCGACCCGGAAGCACCGCCGACGGCTATTCTTAGCTGGAGGCCAGGGGATAAGGCGGCTAAACTTGCCGGTCATGATGTTTACTTTGGCACTGACTTTGACGATGTGAATGAAGCCACTATATTGTCACCGCCAAGCATATACAGAGGCAGGCGTGACCCCAACAGCTATGACCCGCCTGAGACGCTCGAAATGAACCAGACTTATTACTGGCGTGTGGATGAGGTTAACCTGCCGAGCATCTGGCGAGGCAATGTCTGGAGCTTTACGGTAGCCAGCTACCTCGTCCTTGAGGATTACGAGCGCTACACCAACACCCCGCCCCTTATAATCTGGCAGACGTGGATAGCGGGCGGCGGCGGGAAGGCAGGTTATCCTGACCCCAATTGCGCCGAGCTAACCATTATTCACGGAGGCAGGCAGTCGATGCCGTTTGACTACAGCAACCTTAGCCCACCCAATTACTCAGAGGCCGACCGCACGTTTGCTACAACACAGAAAGATTGGACTGCTTATGGCGTTGAGGTACTGTCGCTGTGGCTCAGAGGGTATCCGGTAACTTTCGGCAGCTTTGTAGAGATTGCTCCGGGCTTCTATACGATGACCGCCCGCGGTGCGGACATCTGGAATCAGCCGGACTTGAGGAGACCATCAAGGTTCCACGATGAGTTCCACTACGCCTACTGGCAAGTGACCGGCGACTACGCTCTTATGGCAAAGGTCGAGAGTATGACTAACACCAACGGATGGGCAAAGGCCGGCGTAATGATTCGTGATTCGATAGATGCCAATTCTGCGCATGTGATGGTGTGTCTTACGCCTAGCGCTACCAACGGCGTTGCGTTACAGCATCGTGCCGTTGCCGGCGGTGTCAGCACTGCTGACATCAACGTACCCAACATTAACCCTCCGTACTGGGTACTAATAAAGCGTCAGGGTACTGCCTTCAGAGGATGGTATGCGTTTAACGGCAGTGATTGGACTGAGTTTATCTATTATGTGACTCTCACAATGACTGACCCGGTCTATATAGGTTTGTCATTGACCGCCCATAACACGGCGGCAACCTGCACAGCCGTATTCTCCAATGTCCAATTATTCACTGTGAATCCTGATGGTTCAGGCAATCCTGTGATACCATTACCAGCGTGGACGCATCAGGATATCGGTATAAAGAGTAACGTTGCTGCGCCGCTGTATGTGACTTTGCAGGATTCAGGCGCAAGGACCGCAACAATCACCCACGATGACCCCAATATAGTTCTGGCAACCAGCTGGTCGGTGTGGGGTATTCCGCTGGTTCGCTTTACATCACTGAACCCCAACCTGGACCTGACAAATATCCAGAAGATAACTGTGGGTGTCGGCAACAAGGGAACAGGAACCATATACGTTGACGACATTCGGCTGTACCCGCCTCTGTGTATATCAGGCCTTCCAGGACCCCAAGCCGATTTCAACGGTGACTGCATTGTTGACTACTACGACCTTGACATACTGACAGACAACTGGCTTGTTGGCGAGTATCAGGTTACACCGGTAGTCCCGCCAGTCAGTGACCCCAACCTTGAGGCATACTACCAGTTTGAGAACAATCTGCTGGATAGCTCCGGGAA
>Ga0315295_10001159_pt1 | contig 22703 bp, 22 predicted proteins | sample YL17G14_0_MG_FD_204453 | JGI IMG/M metagenome (GOLD analysis project Ga0315295, IMG submission 204453) | Sediment microbial communities from Yellowstone Lake, YNP, Wyoming, USA - YL17G14_0 | ecosystem: Environmental > Aquatic > Freshwater > Lake > Sediment | place: USA: Wyoming | collected...
ACCAAGGGCTTCTATGTCTCGTTGACACGTACCGAGAGCTTCGTTTTGCCTGATGAACCGCCGTGTACCGAACGGTACGCACGGTGGTGTGGGAGGACGGGGGCTAATCACCCCCTCCTACCCGATTTCCCTGGAAGGATGTCGCTTGGCTTATCTGACCAAGTTGGTCAACTTGACCAACTAACTTCAGCCGTGGTAGTTTCATGGTCGAGAGACCCCTCGAAAGAAGGTCCGTCCGATGCCTGACTCCTATTCGATCTACGACGCCAAGGCAAACTTCAGCATGATCGCCCGCGACGCGGCCGAGCACGGGAAGGTCTTCGTAGTGGCGAACGCGCAGCGTAAGGCTGCTCCCAGGACCGTCATTCTCGGGGAGGAGGCCGTACGCATTCTCCTGGATCACTTCGTTTGCCACTCCGAATGGGAGGAGGACGCCGAGCACCATCTCTGGACCGTCTACGTACCTGAGATCGATGACTGGGGCCAGGGTGAGTCGCAAGAGGACGCAGTGAAGGACCTTGTAGACGGAGCGATGGAACTCGCTGACCTCTACCTGTCCGACCTGCAGTTCTTCTTGAGAGGAGGGCGCTCGGCTGAATTCCCTTTCATGCTCAAGATCAGCCTTGCCCGGGATGCCGGCGAAGTGCGGAAGGTGTTGGGGCTATGGTGGGCTACACCTTCGCTTTCGGCGACATAGAGAAGATATACCGATACTGGGTTGGGATCGGACCTGACGGGAGGACGCGTCGAACCAGGTTGGACTCCCGCGGTCTCGGGCGGGTGGTCGCGACTGGGACGGCCAGTAGAATCGCCCGCCAGCTCTTTTTCCGCGACCTTGAGGAAATGTACCGCTACCTGCAGTCCCTGTGATCCGCGCCGTTTGCCCAGCCAGGCTCGCGCTCGTTGCCTCAGGACGCCGGGCCCTGAAGGCCTCAGCTCCTTCTTAGCACCCGCCCTCCGTCCGGAAACCGTGTCTCCGTTTTCCTGCCCCTTTTCAAACGCTGGTCGCAGACACCCATGCCTTCCGCCAGCGTTTTCGTACGCACCAGTCCCAGATCGAAGGCTTCGCCGGTAGCGTAGTCGTTCGGGCATATGTAGGGCATGAACTCCTCAGCGTTCTCCGATCTGAAGAACTTGAGTATCGCACATTCAGTGAAATCGAGTCCCCAGTCGAACCACCCGCCGTCCCCTATGACAACAGTGAAGACGAAGTTCCCTGGGAATCTCCGCTCCTGGGATTCGGCCGCGAGGCGCTTCAGCCTTTTTACAAAGAACCGCGACATCTGGAGCCTTCCGATGAGCTTCCGGAGGACACGGGGATACCGCTCGAACCTTGCTTTCATGGCCCTGTGGACGATCCGGAACGTCTTGTCGGGCGGCACTCCTCGCGCTTTCATGACCCGGTAGAAAGCAAGAAGCTTGACTGACTCCACCAGATCCGAGGTCATGAGGTTCCCAGAACCTCCGATGTACGGGATCTTCGGGATGAGAGACTCGAATTCGACTTCAGCTTCCCGCAATGCGGCATCCGAGAATTCGGGGCCGTACTCCTCAATCAAGAAGGACCGAATGACGCCCTCATCCTTCTTGAGGCTTTTCATGAGTTTGCGCTTTCTTGATAGGTAGTAGCTTTCAGACACGCGACTCTCCCTCGCGTTTCCCCTGGACCCGCACTCAGTCACTCCGCCCCGACCGCCAGTATCGGATCATTGGGGTTGGTCGCAGGCGAGGTGACAGTGAAGAGGACGATTCCAGTCGCCGGCGCCTCGAGTTCCTTCAGCACCTTGCCGAAGTAATCCCTGATGGTGCCTACATGCTGGCCTTTGGCCACGCGGTCGCCCACGTCGATCGTAAGATACAGCATGCCGCGGGTATCGGATCTGAGCCAGGGGAAGCTCCCAAGGAAAGTGACGTGCTTCCTCGAGACTCCCTTGTCCGAGATCCTGACTCCGGCGTCGATGCATCCGGCGAGCTCCAGGACGCCCTCCAATCCTTCGAGATGCATCTGTACCGAGGCCTCGTCGAGCACGCCCATGCCGCCGGCCTCGGCCAGGATCGCCGGGATGCCTGCCCTGGCGGCGGTGCCGTACGTCCCCCCGACGCCCCCGGACGCGACCACGTAGGGAATGCCGTAAGCAGCCGCCATCGCCTTGGAGGTCTGGATGACTTTGGGATCGCCTTCGCCGCAGAAGATGGTGAAGGGGATGAGCTTCTCGATCATGTCTCCGCCGTGCAGGTCTATGTAGTAGTCCGAGCCGGCAATGATGTTGGTGAAGATCGCGTGAGCGATCCTGTCGCTGGCGGTCCCCTCCGGATCGCCAGGGAACACCCTGTTCAGGTTCTTGCCGTCGAGCGGCCCGACGTAGATGGAGCGCGCGAAGAACGCGGCGGGGTTGGAAACGTGCACGACGACTACGGAGCCTTTCACCTTCTCCGGATCGAGCCTGGAGGCCACCCTGACCGCAGCCTCGATCCCGGGATACTCGGCGCCGTGGATCCCGCCGGTTACGGCCACCCTCTTCCCGTCCTCTCTGCCGTTCACCAGGGAGACGGGGATCTGCACCTCAAGGCCGGGTACCGGCAGGAACCCGGATACCTTCTGGCCTCTTTTCGCTGCGAGTGAGGCGACGCGGAGCTCTGCCGCCACAGTAATCCTCCTCTCGTTTCACGCAGAATAGCCTAACGGGCCGGTTGGCCTGCCTGTCGGCCGGCGCCGACCTCGTCGCCGCTATTTCTGGTCGGAGCGCAGGACTCCGGCCGCGGCGAAGTTCTCGAACTTCATGTCCCGGATAATGATGCGGACGGCATCCGGTTTCGTGTTCAGGGTCCGGCAGATTGCGTCCGTGATTTCCTTCACCATGGCTCTCTTCTGTTCGATGGTCCTTCCCTCGAACATCTCGATCTGGACAATCGGCATGTCTGACCCTCCTTGGGTAAGTGGCTGTGCCCTGCAGCAAGCATTCGAGACTCGAATCTGCCTTCCTCTCTGCGACCGGGATCTATTTCCCGCTAACGGCCATCTTCTTGACCCTGAACGAGGGGGTACCGGCGCCCGACCACTTGAAGTCGTTCGCGACCGCGTCTACCTCCATCAGCATCTGCTTGAGGTTCCCCGCGATAGTGACTTCCCGCACTGGCCCGACGTACTCGCCTTCTTTGATCCACAATCCTGACGCGCCGACCGACATATCGCCCGACACGACGTTGAAGCCACCGACGCCCAGGCCCTTGACCTCCATGACCAGGAAGCCGTTCTTCGTGGACGCGACCACGTCATCCAGAGTCATAGAGCCGGGCCTCATGTAGAGGTTAGCCGGCGAGGCGCTGACTGGCGACCTGAACGATCTTCTCGCGTGGCCGGTCGAGACGACCCCGGCTTTCTTTGCGCTGTACACGTCGTACATGAACCCCTTGAGCACGCCGTCCTGGATGATCGGGAACGTCCTCCTCGGGACTCCCTCGTCGTCAAATGGCGAAGCGCCAGGCCCATCCGCCCTGAGCGGGTCATCGATCAGGGTCACGAGGTCGGATGCGACCTTCTGTCCGACCCTCCCCGCGAAAATGGAGCGCCCTTTCTGTGCCTCTTCTCCCGTGAGCGTCCTCCCAAGCATGGCCCAGATCATGGCGGAGACGTCGCGGTCGAAGATGACCTCGGCGTCCTGGGACTCCACGGGCCGGCCGCCGACCAGGGAAACAGCATGATGGACAGCGCGGTCCACGATAGCGGCCGGATCGAGGTCCTTCCACGCCCGCGCAAAGCGGTAGTCGTGGCCGCCCTGCATGACACCGCCGGAAGCAGCCAGGACATTGGCCCCCGCATTGGCCCCATCAGACCGGTAGGACGCGTTGACTCCCCGGGTATTCAGGACCGTCACCTTGAACGACCAGGTCGTCACGCCTGTGCCCAGTACCTTCTGGATCCGGGCATCTCTCCCCTTGGCCATTTCCTCCATGTCCAGGGCCAGGCGGATCTTCTCTTCCGACGAGACCTGCTCAAGCTGCTCGTCGCAGATGGGGAGGGTGATGTACTTGGTGTCCAGCGCTGGGGTGAAGAACTCACGGAGGCTATCGGGCGAGGAGATCCCGGCGTTGGCGACGGCCCTTTCGACGGCCTCCAGGCAGCCTTCCGGGCGAAGGTCGGTCGTATAGGCGATGCCCAGCGAATCTCCGGCCAGGACTCTCACCGCGAGGCCGTTGCTCGCGGAAGCCCTGAGGTCCTCGATCTCTCCCTGATACACGCGGCATTCCCAGTTCCCTGACTCCATGAGGTACAGCTCGGCTTCCCTGGCGCCCTGCTTCTTCGCGTGATCGAGCAAGTATCGGAGGTCTGCCATCACTGCCCCCTCCTTTCGCGCCTGGCGGTGCCACCTACCGTGATCTTCCGGATCCTCAGCGTTGGCTGGCCGCATGCGGCCGGAGCGTTTTGGCCGCCCTTGCCGCACATTCCTGGGCCGAAGTCCAGGTTGTCCGCGACGGCATCGATCTCGCCCAGCACGGCCAGGCCGTTCCCGGTGAGGGTCGCGCCGCGGACGGCGTCGCCCAGTCTGCCATTCTTGATGAGGTAGGCTTCGGACACGACGAACACGAAGTCTCCCGTGGCAGAGTCGACTTGCCCGCCGCGCAGGCCTTTTGCGTATAGCCCGTCGTCCGTGCCAGCGAGGATCTCGTCGGCGTTGCTGGTACCGTTCCAGATGCAGGTGTTGGTCATCCGCGGGATCGCGATGTAGTGGTAGGACTGCCGCCTGCCGTTGCCGGTCATAGCGTGGTTGCCCTTCTTTGCGCTCTTGCGGTCCCACATGTAGTCCCGGAGGACGCCGTTCTCGATCAGGACCTTCCTCTGCCCGGGGTTTCCTTCGTCGTCTGCGCCGTAGCTGCCCCACTCGTTGGGGACGGTCGGGTCGTCGACTGCTGTGACGACCTCGTTGCCGACCTTCTGGCCGATCTTCCCGGCGAAGACCGAAGACCCGCGCATGATCCCATCGGCCTCCAGGCTGTGACCGCAGGCCTCGTGGAACAGGACGCCGCCCCAGCCGTTCGTCATCACGACCGTCATCTGACCGGACGGGGCAGGCGCGGCGTGCAGGTTGACGATGGCCTGACGGGCCGATTCCTTCCCGCATTCCTCAGGCGTCCACATGTCGAGGAGCTCCAGACCCACGGTCTTGCCTCTCCTCACGTACCCGGTCTGGACCACGCCGTCCTTCGCCGCTACCGTGTTGACGGTGAACAGGGTGCGCGTCGCAGATTCCCCTACCAGGACCCCCTCGGAGTTCGCTACCGTGGTGTTCCTGACCGTCTCGTTCAGAGTGACGGTGACCTGGCGGATGAGCGGGTCGTAAGCCCTGGCAGCGCGGTCGGTGGCGAGCAGCATCTCCGCCTTCCGCGGTTTCGCCACGCTCGACGGCAGCTTCTTCACCGGGCTTATGAGGGACGCCTCGCGCCTGATAAGGTCCACGACGAAGTCGCCTCGCGCTCCGGTCACGGCCGCCGCCGCGGTCCTGGCGGCCTCCAGCAGCGCGTCTTCCTCCAGGCTGTCAACGAAGCAGTAAGATGACGTCTCGCCTTTCACGACGCGAACTCCGGCGCCCCTGTCGCGGCCCGAGTTGACGTCCTCCATCCGGCCGTCGTCGGTAGACAGGCTCTCAATGAGGGTGTCCTCCGAGAAGACCTCGGCGAAGTCGGCGCCAGTCCGCATGGCGGCAGCGATCACCTTCGACAGGACATCCGGCAGGACGAGGATTCCATTCGCATTTCCTGCCACGGAGAGGAAATCGCCTCCTCTAGGTTCCTGTATTGAGCGGTTTGAGCGGTTCTCTTCTGACGGGAGTTCTCCGGATGGCGGCGTAGAACCTTTCGCTGTCCGCGCGGGCGGGCCAGGTGCCTCGGCGGCGTAAGACGGCACCTATCTTTCAGGCAGGAACCGGGAACGCAGCACAGACATAGATAACGCCGTACACGCTCAAGACGCACCCCAAGAGCACAGTTGACTCCGGAACGGCGGCACCTTTCTACCGAGGCACAATCTTCCCGACCCGAACCGTCTTGACCAAAAGGGGGAGAACAGCATGTTAAGACCCAGGCGCCTGAGGCCTGCCGCCCTCCTCCTACCAGGCGGTGTAGCCGCCGTCCACGTACAGGTTCTGACCTGTGACGAACCTGGACGCGTCGCTGGCGAAGAATATGATGGCTCCCGCCACCTCGTCAGGCGTGCCGAACCTCTTCAAAGCGTGCCGATCCTTGACCAGTTGGTAGAGCTCGGGCGATTCCTCGATGCTCCTGGTCATCTCGGTCCTGATGAAGCCCGGTCCGATGGCGTTCACGAGGATGCCGTACTTGGCCCACTCGCAGGCAAGGGCCCTGGTCAAAACGACTATGCCACCCTTGGACGCGTGGTAGACGCTCGCGCCCATCTCGCTGCCTACGGTGCCGAAGATGCTTCCTATGTTGATGATCCTGCCGCCCTTCTTGCGCTCGATCATGGCCTTGGCCGCGGCTTGGCTCATGAAGAACAGGCCTCGCAGGTTCACCGACATGACGCGGTCCCATTCCTCCTGGCTGACGACCTCAGCTGGATCGACGGCCGCTACGCCCGCGTTGTTGACCAGGGTGTCGATGCCGCCGAACGTCTGGACCGCCTTTCTGACTGCCGCCTCCGACTGCGTCACTTTCGAGACGTCGCAGCGCACGAAGACGCTCTTCCCGCCGGCTTTGTTTATCTCGTCGACGGTCGCCTGGTTAGCGTCGCTCACGCCCGTCACTACGACGTTGGCCCCGAAGGCGGCTAGCGCCAAGCAGGCAGCCTTGCCGATGCCCCTGGATCCGCCTGTAACGACCGCTGTCCTGCCAGAAAGGTCAAACATTCCCCTGTACGATGCCAATATAGTGCCCTCCTCAGTGTAATGTACCGTCCCGATGACCACCGTTCTGCAACAGCCTCAGACACTAGTTTTCCGAGACCACGACCGAAACTTGCGGCGGATGAGAGCGAAAAACCGTCGATAGGGCCAACCGGTACGTGATAGGAAAGAAGCTCAGCGGTGGAAAGGAGGACCGGATGCAGGCGCTCCGCGCAAGGATAGTCGAGAGCTTCCCACACCGACTTGACGGCGGGAAGGGCTTCGGAGTACTCAAGAGATCTCGTGCGCTTGGCAGGGGCTCTTGGCGGCCGAGAGTCGTTCAGAGCCCGAACGGCGTACTTCCGGTGGTAGTTCAGGACTCTGACCACCTCATCAACAATCTGTGACTTCTCCGCCCTGCCACGGGCCTTCGCGTACCGCTCGCGAACACCTGTGAGGTACTCCCGGCGAGTTCTCAGCGACATCCTCACACCCATCCCTTCGGTAAGATTCCTATGTGAGCTAGCCACTCCTCCTTCGGTAAGCTTTTTGGTGAGTGATCGCGCTCAATTGCGGGTGTTTTCTTTCCTGTGCTATACTGGCTGTTGGAAGTGTCCAGGGACTACAACGAGGAGAAGTCTGTCGGAGTGGGTTTGCAGGGCTGAACCCACTTTTTGTTCGTGTCGGGGTGATCGAGCATGGGTCGGCGTGAAATCGAGGATAGGCTGTTTCTGGATTTCGCGCGTTTGGTTCAGAGCATGGGATTGGAGCTCCTGGACGTCGAGATCACGTCTCTGAACCGGGCGTCCGTCCTGCGGGCGATTATCTACAGGCCCGAAGGCGTCACGCTGGACGACTGCGCGAGCGTCCAGAACGCGCTCTCTGACCGGCTGGACGAGACGGACCCGATTCCGGGAAACTACACCTTGGAGGTCTCGTCCCCGGGACTGGAGAGGACCCTCAGACGGGACCAGGAGTTCGTCATCTTCAAGGGGATGCTATGCCAGGCCAACCTCTTTGCCCCGGTGAACGGCAAGAGGGTCTTCCAGGGACAACTCATCGGCCTGGAGAAGGACGGCGCCGGGAAAGAGTCGGTGGCGCTGGACACCCCGGACGGGGTTCTCCGCCTGCAGCGGGCCAACGTCAGCAAGGTCATGCTCGTGTACCGGGAGGATCAGGACCTGTAGGAAGGAGGCGGGAGAAATGGACGGCGAGATACTCCTCGCCCTTAGCCAGCTAGAAAGGGAGCGAGGGATTTCGGTAGAGGACCTCGTGGAGGCGCTGGAAGCGGCGCTTTTGTCCGCGTACAGGAAGCATTTCGGCTCGGCCGAGAGCGTCCGCGTTCAGTTCGACCGCCAGACGGGGTCCATCCGCGTGCTCTCCCGCCGGAATGTCGTCGAAGAGGTCGAAGACCCCAAGATCCAGATAGGCGTGACAGAGGCTGCCGCGAGAAACCCGGTGTATCAGGTCGGTGATGTGGTGGAAGACGAGATCCCTGCCCAGGGGTTCGGCCGCATCGCCGCGCAGACGGCCAAGCAGGTCGTCATGCAGAAGCTCCGGGAAAAAGAGCGCGGCATGATCTACGACGAATTCGCCGAGCGCGAAGGAGACGTCGTGACAGGCCAGGTCGTCCGCGTCGAGCGCGGCATCGTCATAGTGGACCTGGGACGTGTCGAAGGGTATATCCTGCCCCAGGAGCAGGTACGTAACGAGAGGTACCACGAGCACGACCGCGTGAAGGCGTACGTGCTCGAGGTCAGGAAGACCCCCAAGGGCCCGCAGATCCTGCTGTCCAGGACGCATCCTGGCCTCCTGAAGCGGCTTTTCGAGCTCGAAGTCCCTGAGATCCGAGACGGAGTCGTCGAGATCCGCGGCATCGCCAGGGAGGCCGGCACGCGGTCCAAGGTCGCCGTCAAGGCGAACCTGCCCGAAGTCGACGCCCTGGGCGCGTGCGTCGGCACGAGGGGCAGCAGGGTCCAGGCAATAGTGCAGGAACTCCGCGGCGAGCGCATCGACATCATCGAGTGGAGCGACGAACCCAGGACGTTCGTGGGGAACGCCCTCAACCCGGCCAAGGTCATCCGGGTTGACGTCAACCTTGAAGAACGGGTTGCCAGGGTCACGGTACCCGAGCACCAGCTGTCACTGGCCATCGGACGAGACGGCCAGAACGCCAGGTTGGCCGCCAAGCTCACAGGCCTCAAAGTCGACATCAAGTCTGACAGGGATTCGAGGTAGGAAGCAGGATGCGGGCGCAGAACCCGCACTGAGGAGGACAAGCGGCTATGTAAATTGGGAGGTGGGGACATGCCCAGGAGATTGCCTCAAAGGACTTGCCTGGGTTGCCAGGCCGTGAGAAGCAAGCGGGAGATGATCAGGCTCGTGCGCACCCCTGAAGGTGCGCTCGAGATCGATTCCACGGGCAAGAGGTCCGGGCGAGGCGCGTACGTGTGCCCGAATATGGAGTGCTTGGAGCTTCTGAGGAAGGGCAAACGTCTCGAGAAGGTCCTGGACGTTATCCCACTTCCTTCTTTTTTCGACCGGCTCAAAGAGCGAATTGGGGAGATCAGCCCCGAGGCGAGGAGGTGATCGTCGGATGGCAAAGCGCATCCGCGTATACGAAGTAGCCAAGGATCTCGGCATGGACTCGAAGGACATAATCGCCGCTCTCGACAAGATGGGGACGACCATCAAGAACCACATGGCGGCTCTCGACGATGCTACCGTCGAGGCGCTCAAGAACCGCTTCGCGAAGAAACCGGCAGCTCCGAAGCCTTCGGCAGCTCCGAAGCCTCCGGCAGCTCCGAAGCCTCCGGCTGCCAAGGTCGAGACCCCTACCGCTGCGCAAGTCAAACAAGGGCCCAAGGTGGCTCAACAAGGAACCGCAGCCGTTGCGGGTGTGCCGAGCACGGCGAAGCCGGCTCAAGGGCAGCCTCAGGCGAAACTGGGTCAAGGGCAGCCTCAGGCGAAGCTGGCTCAAGCGCAGCCTCAGGCGAGACTTGCTCAGCAGGCACCGGCACGTGCAAGACCTGCTCAGCAGACACAACCACAGGTCAGACCCGCGCAGCAGGCACCCGCGCAGGCCAAACCGGCGCAGCAAGGGCAGCCTCAGGTGAAACCGGCGCAGACGAAACCGGTTCAGCCGCAGGTTTCCCATGTCGCGCCCGTTCAGGGCCAGCCTCAGGCAAGACCCGTGCAGCAGGCCCAACCGCCCGCAAAGCAGGTCCAGCAGGCCAGACCAGCTCAGCAAGTCCCTGGCAGGCCGGCGCCCCGGCAGCAGCAGGCGCCCCAGGGCAGGCCGTCATATGGTATGCGCTCTCCGGGCCCCGCGGCCCGCAGGCCGCAGGACAGGTTTGCCCGCCAGACCCGCCAGAGAGACCAGCGGGCGAGAGGACAGGCTGCCGCTCAGGCGGCCCACGTGGAGCGCCAGCCCACGGGCGCGAGGCGTGTGACTATCCAGGGGCCGATCGGCGTCAGGGACCTAGCCAGCCTCATTGGCGTCCCTGCCAACATCGTGCTCCGTACCTTGATGAGCGCTGGCGTGCTAATCAGCATCAACCAGAACGTCCCGCCCGAGATCGCGGTCAAGGTGGCTGAAAAGCTTGGCTGCGTCGTTACGGTCAAGGAACTTGAGATGACCCAGGAGCAGGCCATCGCAGATGAGCTGAACAGGCCGGACGACGTCCTGGCCCTGGTGTCGCGACCCCCGGTCGTTACGGTGATGGGCCACGTCGACCACGGCAAGACGTCCCTGCTGGACGCCATCAGGCATACCAACGTCACGGCGAAGGAGGCCGGCGGGATCACCCAGCATATCGGCGCTTCAGTCGTAGAGCACGGCGACAACCGGATCATCTTCCTGGACACCCCCGGCCACGAGGCCTTCACGGCCATGAGGGCCAGGGGGGCCAAGGTGACCGACGTCGCCGTCCTGGTAGTAGCAGCGGACGACGGCGTCATGCCCCAGACCATCGAAGCCATGAACCACGCCAAGGCGGCCGACGTGCCGATCATCGTCGCACTCAACAAGATCGACAAACCGGGCGCCAAGCCCGACAGGGTCAAGCAGCAGCTGGCGGACAACGGCCTAGTGCCGGAAGAGTGGGGTGGCGAAACGGTCGTCGCGCCCGTCTCGGCCAAGACCGGCGAGGGGGTTCAAAACCTCCTGGAGATGATCGTCTTGGTCTCCGAGATGCAGGAGATCAAGACCGACCCCACCCGAAAGGGACGGGGCTACATCATCGAGTCAGAAATGGACAAGGGCAGAGGCCCGGTGGCGACCGCGCTTATCAAGGCGGGTTCGCTCCGCGTTGGCGACGCCATAATCACCGACACGACCTGGGGACGCATCCGCAGCATGTACGACGCGCGCGGCCGCCAGATGAAGAAGGCCGGGCCCGCCATCCCCGTGGAGATAGTGGGTCTCGCCGAGGTCCCCCAGGCCGGAGACATCTTCCTGGTAGTGGACGACGAGAGGACCGCCAAGGAAGTCACCGAGCGCAGGAAAGGCCAGAAGCGCGCGCAGGAGATGCAGGCGACCCGCAGCACCATGACCCTGGAGGAGCTTCTCGCCAAGGGGCAGGAGAGCGCGAAGACCGACCTCAAGGTCATCGTGAAGTGTGACGTGCAGGGCTCGCTGGAGGCGATACTCCAGGCGCTGGGCAAGATGGAGGGCGGCGAGGTCAAGCTCGACGTCATCCACTCGGGAGTCGGCGGTATCATAGAATCCGACGTGACGCTGGCCAAGGCCTCTGACGCACGCATCTTCGGGTTCAACGTGAGGCCTTACGGCAACGCGACCGCCATCGCGGAGGCCAACGGGGTCGAGATCCGGACCTACCGGATCATCTACGACCTTCTGGACGAAGTCAACGGCATGCTGAAGGGCCTGGTGAAGCTGAAGACGGAAGAGGTGGTCCTCGGCCGCATCGAGGTACGCCAGACGTTCCACGTGCCCAAGGTCGGCACCGTCGCCGGTTGCTACGTCACCGATGGGAGAGTGCCAAGATCGGCGTCAGTGCGCCTGCTTCGCGACGGCGTCGTGACATACGAAGGCAAGATGGCTTCTCTTAGGAGGTTCAAGGACGATGTATCCGAGGTCTCCGCCGGCTACGAGTGCGGCGTCGGCCTCGAGAAGTTCCAGGACGTGAAGCCAGGGGATGTCATCGAAGCCTTCGCGATGAAAGAAATCCAGCCAGCCTAGAAGCGGCCCTTGGGTGGAGGTCCCAATGATCGTCGGGACGTGCCTCATCGACATAAGGCTCAACGGCACTAGGTCTCTCAAGGACAAGAGGCGAGTCATCCAGAGCCTGCTCACGCGGCTCAATAGGGAGTTTGGCCTTGCTTGCGCCGAGGTAGGAGACAATGATATTTGGGGCAGGGCGCTCCTGGGGCTGGCATACGTTTCCAACGAAGGACGGCACGCCGAGGAGGTCCTCCGGCGCGCCGTCCTTTGGCTCGAGGGCAACATCGACGGCGAGGTGCTCTCATCCGAGATCGAGGTTAGGGCGTAGGAGGTGGTTCCCGTGGCGAAGAGACAGGCAAGGGTCGCCGCTCTCGTCCAGGAGGTCGTGTCCGAGCTGTTCCTCCGCCGGATCAAGGACCCCCGGATCGGATTCGTCAGCGTCGTGAAGGTGGACGTGCCTAGAGACATCTCGCAGGCCAGGGTATTCGTCAGCGTCCTGGGGACGGACGAGGAGAAGGAGAGGACCATGGAGGGTCTGCGCAGCGCGCACGGCCTGATCCGCTCGGAAGTGGCCAAGGCGCTCGGCATAAGGCATGCCCCTGAGGTCCAGTTCATCCTCGACAAAGGCATCGAACACAGCATAAGGGTGTCCAAGCTGCTGAGCGAGATCAAAGAGGAGCGCAAGTGATGGGCGAGCGGTCTCTTTCCGAGTCCCTCGAGAGGTGCCTGGCGAAGGTGACAGAGGTCATCCGGGGACACAACAGCTTCGTCTTGCTCGAGCACGAGAAACCGGACGGCGACTGCGTGGGCTCGGGCTTGGCCATGGTCCTGGCGCTCCAATCCATGGGCAAGCAGGTCATCCTGGTTTCGCACGACTCGCACCCGGCGATCTACGACTTCCTGCCCGGGCGTCGGTTCTATACCCGTGCGGCCTACCTCGAGCCGGGGGACTTCTCCCCGGAAGTGGCCATCTTCCTGGACTGCACCGACCCGGAGAGGGCTGGGTCCGCCCTGAAGCTGGCCGCCGGCAGGCTGTGGGTGAACATCGACCATCATGTCTCTAACACCTGTTTCGGCGACGCTCAGCTTGTAGACCCCAACGCTTCCGCCACAGGAGAGATCGTCTACGATCTCCTGGCGTGCCTCGGCGTCGAGGTCACAAAAGACATCGCGACCTGCATCTACGTGGCTATCGTTACCGACACGGGAGGCTTCAGGTACCAGAACACGACCGGAGACTGCCTCAGGCTGGCCGCCGTCCTCCTCGAGAAAGGGGTCACTGCCTGGGGCATCGCGGAGCAGGTCTTCGAGACCAGGTCCGTTTCGTCGGTCCTCCTCCTGGGTCACGCGCTCTCAACGCTGAAGCTGTACCGGGGCGGGAAGGTGGCGGCGGTGACCGTCACCAGGGAGATGATGAAAGCCTCCGGCGCCGCTCTCGAGGAGACCGAGGGCATCATAGGCTATCCCAGGTCGGTGGCAGGGGTCGAGGTGGCGCTGTTCCTCAGGGAGTTCGAGGACGGCAAGGGTTTTCACGTGAGCTTCCGGTCCAAGACCAAGGTCGACGTAGCCGGCGTGGCAGTGTCCCTGGGAGGCGGCGGACACCCGCGGGCCGCCGGCGCCCTGGTAGAGGGCACGATCGAGGAGGCCACTGCCAAGGCTATGGCTGCTCTGGAGCGTGTCCCATGGACGGATTCCTGAACGTGCTGAAGCCTCGAGGCGTCACCTCCCACGATGTGGTGATGCTCGCCCGGAAGCTCCTCAGGGAAGAGCGGGTGGGCCACCTGGGGACGCTGGACCCTCTGGCGGTCGGAGTGCTGCCCCTGGCCTGCGGGACGTACAGGCGCCTGGCTGAGTATTTCCTCGGCGAGGACAAGCGTTACTTCGCCGAGTTCACGTTCGGCGTCCGGACGGATACGGGAGACATGGACGGCCAGGTGCTGGAAGAGAAGGACGCATCTCGGCTGGATCCCCGGAAAGCCGAGGGACTCCTGGGCGGGATGACGGGCAGGATCCTCCAGACACCGCCCGCCTATTCCGCCCTGAAAGTCAAGGGAAAGAAGCTTCTGGATCTCGCTCGCCGGGGCATCGAAGTGGAGCCGGAGCCCAGGGAAGTGGTCGTCCACGAGTTCCGGCTTTCGGGCTGGATCCCGGGCCCCCACCCGAGAGGCCTGTTCTTCCTGAGAGTAGGGCGCGGGACGTACGTGCGCTCGCTGGCGGTTTCGCTCGGGGAGGAGCTGACGTACGGGGCTGCGGTGTCCTACCTGCTCAGGAGCAGCTCTGGGAAGTTCCTGCTCAGAGACTCGCTGGCTACGCCGGCGCTCAGGAGGTTGGCGCGCGAGGGACGGGCCACGGAGGCGCTCAGCGATCCCGCGAGCGTCATGCCTGATTACCCGGCCTTCTCTCTCCCAGTCCCGTCGGTCGCGAAAGTGTCCCATGGGGTGAACCTGGGGGCAGAGGACCTGTTCGACCAGGCGAATCCCTTGGAGACGAGCCTGCTCACCGAAGGACCGTTTCCTTTCCGGGCTGCCTTGTACATGCCGGAGTCAGCGCCGGCCGGGAGCACACAGGCTTCTTTGGGTAGGCGCCGGGAGGTCGCCGCCGTGGTGACGGTAGAGGGGCCGCGAACCATTACGTACGACAAAGTGCTTATATCAGAGTGATGCCACTTGAAGACGATAGACGGAAAGAGTGAGATCGGGAGCAGGGAAACCATAGTCGCCCTCGGTGTGTTCGACGGCGTGCACCTCGGTCACCAGGCGCTCTTCCGGGAAGCGGCCAGAGTCAGGGCGGAGACCGGGCTGCCGCTGCTCGCGCTTACCTTCCACCCTCATCCTCGGACGATGACCGGCCATCCCGACGGTTACGGCCGGCTGCTCACGCCTTCGGCGGAGAAGGCAGCCCTCATCGAAGACTGCGGTGCCGACTACCTGGTCACGTTGCCTTTCACCAGGGAGATGGCGTCAACTCCCGCTCGGGACTTTGCTGCGAAGTACCTGGCTCGTGAGCTCGGTGCCAGGCACGTGGTGTGCGGGTTCAGCTTCACTTTCGGGCACAGGGGGGCCGGCAAGCCGCAAGACCTGGTGGAGTGGGGAAAGGAGCTGGATTTCGGAGTGCGCGTGGTCCCACCGTTCGTGGCGGGAGACGACGCCGTGTCCAGCACCAGGATAAGGGCAGCTCTGGACGGGGGGGACGTGGCCGAAGCCGCGTTGTGCCTTGGTAGGCCATACTGTGTATCTGGCAAGGTCGCCACGGGCGATGGCAGGGGCCATAGGATAGGCATCCCTACCTCCAATCTGTCCGTGTCCGAAGACAAGGTCCTGCCGGGCAATGGGGTGTATGCCGCCCAGGTACGGGTCGTGGTGTCCGGTGGGAAAAGCAGTTCAACGCCCGGTGTCGCCATCCGGCAGTTCTCCGCCGTCGTCAACGTCGGCACCCGGCCCACGTTCGACGGGTCCGGCGTACGCGTTGAAGCGCACATCCCGGGCTTTGCCGGGCGCCTGTACGGGCGCGGTATACAGGTGTTCTTCGTGGAACGCCTGCGCGACGAGCGGAGGTTTCCGGACGCGGCGGCGCTCAAGACCCAGGTAGAACAGGACATAGAGCGCGTACTCGCGGCTTCCCGAAAGGCCCGTTCGTTTACACTGCCAAGGGCCTATGATAGAATGCTCGCGTTGGAACTACCTTGATGCTCGGGTTTTCGCTCCTCCGGCGGATTTTCTGGGCGCAGGGCGTATATCTGAAACGGAGGTGCCAGAGGTGACTCTGGAACAAGACCGCAAGAAGGCTATCATCGAGAAGCACCGGATCCACCAGACTGACACAGGTTCGCCCGAAGTCCAGATAGCGCTTCTCACCGAGAGGATCAACTACCTGACCGAGCACCTCAAGGTCCACAAGAAAGACCACCATAGCCGCCACGGGCTACTGAAGATGGTCGGCCAGCGTCGCAGACTCCTCAACTATCTCTCCCGCGAAGAACCCGAGCGTTACCGCGCAATAGTGGACAAACTGGGGCTGAGGGGATAGCCGCGGCCGAAGGGAGTGTACTTATTGGAGGGAACTAGGCAATTCGATTACCAGCTTGGCGGTCGGCCCCTGATACTGGAGTTCGGCAAGGTCGCCAGGCAGGCCAACGGTTCGGTCCTGGTAAAGTATGGAGATACGACAGTCCTTGTGACGGCGACGGCTTCGAAAGAGCCCAGGGAAGGGGCAGACTTCTTCCCACTGACCGTTGACGTTGAGGAGAGGCTCTACGCCGTGGGACGTATCCCCGGGAGCTGGCAGAGGCGCGAGGGCAGGCCGCCCGAGAAGGCGATCCTGCAGGCGAGAGTCACCGACCGCTCGGTCCGCCCGCTTTTCCCCAGAGGATTCCGCAACGACGTCCAGGTCGTGGTCATGCCGCTTTCTATCGATCACGGCAATTCCCCCGAGATCGCCGGGATGATCGGCGCCTCAGCTGCTCTCATGGTGAGCGACATCCCGTGGAACGGGCCCATCGGAGGCGTCGAGGTCGGCCTGGTCGACGGGAACTTCGTCATCAATCCGGACGTGAAACAAGCGGAGGAGAGCGATCTTAGGCTGACGGTCGCCGGAACCAGGGATGCCGTCCTCATGGTCGAGGCTGGCGCCAGAGAGGTCCCTGAGGACAAGATGATCGAGGCTATCATGTTCGGCCACGAGGTCATCAAGGGACTCTGCGAGTTCCAGTTGGATATCCGGAAGGAGATCGGCAAGATTAAGTTCAAGGCGACGCAGTTCCTCCCGGGCGAGGACGTGTGCAGCAGGGTCGGCGAGGTGGCCACGCCCAAGATCCGCCAGGCCATCCGCGTGGAGGAGAAGCTCTCCCGCGAGTCAGCCATCGACGACATCGCCGCGGAGGTGTTCGCGGCCCTCGCAGAGGAGTTCCCTGAGAGAGAAAGCGAGATAGGCGAGGCTTTCCACGATGTCTTGAAACGCGAAGTCCGGGCAATGGTCCTGGAGACCGGAAAGCGCCCCGACGGGCGGCACCCCGATCAGATCAGGCTCATCACCTGCGAGGTCAAGGTGCTCCCGAGGGTCCACGGTTCGTCCATGTTCACCAGGGGCCAGACCCAGGTCATGAGCATCGCGACTTTGGGGGCCACCGGAGACGTCCAGGAGCTCGACACGACGGGCATCGAGGAGTCCAAGCGATACCTGCACCACTACAACTTCCCGCCGTACTCCACCGGCGAGACCAAGCCGCTTAGGGGTCCGGGCCGCCGGGAGATCGGGCACGGCGCCCTGGCGGAGCGGGCTCTCCTGCCGGTCATCCCAGGCGAAGGGGACTTCCCGTACACCATCCGCGTGGTATCCGAGGTCTTGGAGTCCAACGGTTCCACCTCCATGGCTTCCGTGTGCGCCAGCACGATGTCGCTCATGGACGCAGGCGTACCCATAAAGGCCCCGGTAGCGGGGATCGCGATGGGCCTCATCAAGGGCGACGACAAGACCGAGGTACTCACCGACATCCAGGGTATGGAAGATGCCCTCGGCGACATGGACTTCAAGGTCGCCGGCACCGAGACTGGCGTAACAGCCCTCCAGATGGACATCAAGATCGCGGGCGTGGACCAGGCGGTCCTGCGAACGGCGCTCGACAGGGCCCGGAAGGCCAGGCTCTTCATCCTGGGCAAGATCTTGGAAGCCATCCCGGCGCCCAGAGAGTATCTCTCCGAGTACGCGCCAAGGATCCTTGTGGTCAACATTGACCCGGAGAAGATCCGCGACGTCATCGGCCCGGGCGGCAAGACGATCAACAAGATCACGGCCGAGACGGGCGTGAAGATCGACATAGAGCAAGACGGCCGCGTGTTCATAGCCGCGCCCGACATGGAGACCGGCGAGAAGGTCAAGGCGATCATTGAGAACCTGACGCGCGACGTCGAGGTCGGACACATCTACACGGGGAAGGTCACCAGGCTGACGTCCTTCGGGGCGTTCGTCGAGATCTTGCCCGGCAAGGAAGGCCTCGTGAGGACCGAGGAGATCGACGACAACGTCCGCCGCGTCGAGGACTTCTTCTCGATCGGCGATGAGGTCGTCGTGAAGGTCACCGAGATCGACCACATGGGGAGGGTCAACCTCTCCAGGAGGCAGGCCCTCGGGCTTCCTCCGGCGCCTCCCAGGGAACGCGACCGGGAGCGGGGTGGAGGCGGCGGGCGTAGACCGCCGTGGAACCGGGGTGGAGACCGGGGCGACAAGGGCGACAGGTCCCAGAGGTAGGCGCCGGTGAGAGTCGGCATTCACGTCTCAATAGCAGGTGGCATGGAGAAGATGGCCTGGACTGCCGCATCCCTGGGATGCGAGGCGGTCCAGGTCTTTTCACGCAGTCCGAGGGGCGGCAAGGCTAAGCTTCTGGTACCCTCGGATGTCGCTGCGGCGAGATCCGCGCTCGAAGAGAAGAACATCCGGCCGCTCGTGGTACACGTTCCCTACTTTCTGAATCTCGCCTCCTCCGACCCCGAGACGCGAGGCTACTCCTTGGACGTGCTGGTGGAAGACCTGCTCCGCACCGAGGCGCTCGGAGGCAAGTTCCTGGTCACTCACATCGGCCACAAGGGCAGGGAAGAGGAGTCCGACTCGCCCGACGTCCTGGGCAGGGTTCTGACGAGCATTCAGGAGGTCCTTGTACGGTACTCGGGGCCAGTCACACTCCTGCTCGAGAACACGGCAGGCCAGGGACAGGAGGTGGGTTCGTCCTTCGAAGCCATCTCCGCTCTCCTCCGGAGCCTTCCGGAGGGGCGCGTCGGAGCTTGCCTCGACACGTGCCATGCCTTCGGCGCCGGCTACGATGTCCGCGGCGAAGCAGGTGTGCACCAGGTTTTGACAGCCTTCGATAGGATTGTCGGACTCGAGCTCCTGGGCGCAATGCACCTCAACGACAGCAAGGGCAGCCTGGGGTCACGTATCGACCGCCACCAACACATCGGCCGAGGTCAGCTGGGATTGGAGACGTTCCGGGCCTTGGTGAACAGCCCGCTCTTGCCGGGTGACCTCCCTGGGCTGCTCGAAACCCCGGTCGACAATCCTGGGGACGACCTCGCCAACGTAAGGACCGTGAAAGAACTCAGAGTCGCCTACGCTGCGACGTAACGCGAGGCCCTGCTACACCCCTACAAAAATCCAGCAAAAATCTGTCGACAATCACTTCCATTTTCGACACCGGGAGGTATAATGATTCAAAGAAAGCCGAAACCTCCCGGCTAAGCGCAAAACATCGAATCACTTGTCAGAGGAGGGACCACGGTAAGCAGCGAAGAAGAGATCCAAAGAGAGATCGAAGCGTTGCGTGGCCGTTTGAGGGAGGAAGTCGGAGATACATACCAGAGAGCGAAGATTCAGGCGGCACGCGCAGTGAGCTCTCGCCTGGACGATCTCATATGCAAATGGCTTGAGATCCAGGCCAAAAAAGGAGACTCCAGGTGAGGAAGATGGGCAGGCGAATAGCCTGCATTTTGTTTTCTCGTTCCCCGGAGCCCCGAAGGAGAGTCCAGCCGGTCTTCTAGAGCCTGTTCCGCCCGATGGGGATTACCGGCACTATTATCGCCAGGCACACCGCGAAGAGGGCGACAGGGTCGAACGTGAGTCCCCAGACCTTCGCCTGCATGGGGACCGACACCTTGAGGAATTCCGCTAGCGCCGTGAGTCCCAGGTACACCCCGCCGGCCACCGCGACGAAATCCCTGATCGCCTCGGCGAGCGGCGACGGCTTCTCCTCAGGCGTCTTTCTCTCGCGTATGGCCTGGATCCGGTTGACTCTCACGCCGAAGGAGATATAGAGAGCGATCAAGACCAGCACCGTGACCAGGATGACGTTCAACAAGGACAGCACCCCCCACTTGTACATATGGCGCCTGGGGTGAGGTTATGATTGTCTCTCGACGCGATCCGCCGCAAGATACGCCTCTCGGAGCTCGGCGCCGACACTGAGTTCCCGCGCGGTGCCCTCTGCGACCACCGTCCCGTTCTGCAAAGCGTACCCGCGGCTCGCGATCCCGAGAGCACGGCGGGCGTTTTGCTCCACTAGGAGCACCGTGGTTCCGGCGGACGCGAGTTCCGCGATGACGCCGAAAATCCTGTCGGCTATCACCGGGGCGAGGCCCATCGAAGGCTCGTCCAGGAGGAGGAGCTTCGGGTCGGCCATGAGCGCCCTGCCAATCGCCAGCATCTGCTGCTCTCCGCCGGACAGAGTCCCTGCCAGCTGGCGCTTCCGCTCTTCCAGTCGCGGGAAGACCGAGTAGACGTAGGCCAGGCGATGAGATACGGCGTCCCTGAGCGTACCTGATGCGGGATGGAGCGCCGCGGCGCCCATCTCCAGGTTCTCCTGAGCGGTGAGACCCGCGAAGACCCTCCGGCCCTCCGGGGCGATCGCGATGCCCTCCCGCGTCCGGCCCCGAGAGCTGCCCGCAGGGATATCGCGGCCCTGGAATATGATCCTGCCGGTCACAGAGGGCAGCCCCCCCATGATAGCCTTCAGAGTGGTGGTCTTCCCGGCCCCGTTGCCGCCGAGCAGGCACACCACCTCGCCCTCCGTCACCTTGAGGTCCACCCCGCGCAGAGCCTTGACCGGGCCGTAGGACGCCTCGACTCGCTCGAGCTCGAGGATCACCGGGCGGGAGACAGGCGGCGATTCGACGGCTGCCAGTACCGCTCTTGCCTCCTCGCCGTGCCCCAGGTACACCTCGGCCACCAGGGGATCGGCTGCCACCTGGGCCGGGGGACCCTCGGCGACCTTTCGCCCCCGGTCCAGCACGATCACTCTGTCGGATGCCCCCATCACCAGCGGCATCTGGTGCTCGATCAGGACCACGGATTTGCCCGCCGTCTTCAGGGCCCGGATCTTTTCCACGAGTTGGCCCCCTTCAGCCTGGCTCATGCCTGCGGCGGGCTCGTCGAACAGGATGACCTTAGGATTGCCGGCGAGCGCCCTGGCGATCTCGAGGGCCTTCCTGTGGGGGTAGGTGAGGCTGCTTGCCTTCTCGTGGAGCCTGCCGGCGAGCGCCGGGTCGAGGAGGTCTGCGAACGACGCGGTCTCGGCCAGTCCCGTGGGTCCGGGGTACCCGAGCGTCCCGACCAGGATGTTCTCTTCGGCGCTCATGCTGCCGAAAAGCCTCAGGTTCTGGAACGTCCTGGACAGACCCAGCCGGTAGACAGCATGTGCTCGTAGGCCGGTTATCCGCCTGCCCTGAAGCAGGCATTCCCCGGATGCCGGCCTGGTGATACCCGAAATGATGTTGATCAGCGTGGTCTTGCCGGCGCCGTTAGGGCCGATTATGGCCAGGACCTCGCCCCGGGCCAGATCGAAGCTCACGTCCTCCAGCGCCACCAGCCCGCCGAACCTGTGGGTCACGTTGCGGACGGACAGGACCGGCGCCGTGCTGATATCCGCATCCACGACACTAGCGGGAGCACCCGGTGTTCTCCGCCGGCGATGGGGGCGTGGCGAAGGGCGCCTCGAGGCCAGGATCCCCTGGGGCCTGAACACCATGAGCGACACCAGGACTGCCCCGTAGACCAGCATCCGGTAGACGCTGTAGCCGCGCAGCAGCTCCGGGATAACGACCAGCGTCGCAACGCCCAGGAAGACCCCGTTCCGGTTCCCGGCGCCACCCAGGATCACCATGCAGTACAGGGTGATGAGCTCGTTCAGGGTGAAGTTCTGCGGGAAGACCGCCCCCTGCCAACCCGCGAACAGGACGCCCGCCGTCGCCGCGTACGCCGCCCCGACGGCGAAGGCGAGCACCCGGTACAGGGAAACGTTCACCCCGAAGCTCTCTGCCGCGATCGGATCATCCTTTAGCGCTCTCCACCGGACGCCGACGTCCGAACGTTCCAGCAGGGAGTACAGCCAGTACCCGGCCGCCGCGAAGGCCAGTATCAGATAGTAGTGAGCTGCGGGACTGTCCACCGCTACCGGGCCCAAGACCGGCGGGTCGATCTGGATGATGCCGTTGGGCCCGTTGGTGATGTTGAGCGGCCGGTCCAGGTTCAGGAGAAGGATACGGACGATCTCAGCGAAGCCCATGGTGACGATGGCCAGGTAGTCGCCCCTAAGCCGCAGCGTCGGCGCTCCGACCGTGAGGCTCAGTAGGATCGCCGCGGCCACGGCGACCCCCCAGGTGAACGCGAAAGGCAGGTGGACGCCCAGCTGCGCCGAGGCCAGCAGCGCTCTCGCGTAAGCGCCCACGGCGAAGAAGCCCACATACCCCATGTCGAGCAGGCCCGCCTGTCCCAGCGGAACGTTGAGCCCGGTGGCCAGCAGGACGTAGAGCCACATAGTCGTGAGGAGCCGGAGGTGGTACGAGTTGCTGCTCAGCAAGGGGAACAGAATGAGCGCTCCCCCTGCCAGTGCTCCAATCACGGCCCGCGACCCCCGGATGCTCCGGTGCATTCTCCCGAATGCCCTACCGCACATGGCTCACACCTTCTCCGGCGCGTTATCGCCGAGGATGCCGCCCGGCCTCAGGATCAGCGCGAGGATCAGGATGGCGAACGCGATGGCGTCCTTATAGACCGGGGCGAGCAGGGTGGTGCCCAGGCTTTCCGCCACCCCCAGCACCAGGCCGCCGAGCACCGCGCCCGGTAGGCTGCCAATCCCGCCCAGGACTGCGGCCGTGAACGCCTTCATCCCGGCCGAGAAGCCCATGAGGAAATCGACTTGC
>Ga0315295_10001160_pt1 | contig 22689 bp, 15 predicted proteins | sample YL17G14_0_MG_FD_204453 | JGI IMG/M metagenome (GOLD analysis project Ga0315295, IMG submission 204453) | Sediment microbial communities from Yellowstone Lake, YNP, Wyoming, USA - YL17G14_0 | ecosystem: Environmental > Aquatic > Freshwater > Lake > Sediment | place: USA: Wyoming | collected...
CGTTGAGGTAGCGCGACACCGGCCCGAGGTAGGGGATGTCGGTGTAGGCGGCCTGGAGCGTGCCGATGACGGCGGCGTCGATGCAGGCGGCGAAGAACTCCTCGGGCTCGCGCAGGATGGCGCCGTTGATCGTGCTCAGGTTGCACATCTGCCAGCCGCTGAGGCGGGTGCCGGGCTCGACCGGGCCGGTGTAGCCGCAGGCGCGCAGCCGGGCGACCTCGACCTCGTCGTCGAGCTCGCCGCCCACGACGGGGTGCAGGCCGATCTCGCAGCAGGGGTTGCAGCCGTAGTCGGCGTGGTCGGCGAAGTAGAAGCCGGGCTCACCGAACTCCTTCTGCGCGGCGAAGAGCCGGCGGAAGAGCGTGTCGTCCGGCGCGGTGCGCGGGAGCACGGCGGAGTTGTTGGAGGCGGAACGCTGCGGGTGCTTGTCGAACCAGTGGCCGGTCTTGGCGTCCATCATCTCCTCATCGTCGGGGGAGAACAGGCAGATGGTGGCCGAGCGGCGGATGCCGCCGCTGAGCACGGAGCGCGCGGCGAACATGCAGATGTCGTAGACCTCGATGGGGCGGAGCTTGCGGCCGCTGGCGCCGGTGAGCACGGCCTCGATGTCGAGCAGGGCCGACTTGAGGGGCAGGTGGCCGGGCGCCTTGCCGCCCGAGGTGCGCAGCGCGCTGCCGCGCGGCCGGACGCCCGAGAAGTTGAACTCGACCTTGAACCGCTCGGTGTGGCTGCGCAGGAGCAGGTGGAGCGCGTCGCCCCAGCCCTCGATCGTGTCGCCCACGGCGTGGTGCACGACCGGCAGGTCCAGCTCGTCGCCGCGCACCGGCAGCACCGGCAGGCGCTCGACGTGGTGCCGCTGCACCGAGAAGCCGCAGCCCGTGCCCGCGAGCAGCAGGAAGAGGTATTCGCGGAAGAATTCCAGGCGGTCCACCGGGCTGAAGGCGCAGTTGAAGAGGCGTGCGTGGTGGCGGAGGATGGCGTTGCCGCCGAACTGGAGCGAGCGCATCGAGGGGAGCACGCGCCGGGCGGTCACGGCGGCGAAGGCCCGGTCGAGGACGGAGCCCAGGGTGGCGCCGTTGAGCCACTTGGCGAGGCGCTCCCGGTCCTCGGGGCGCACCGGCGAGTCGTAGCGGGGGGCGGGCAGCGGCGCGTCGAGCCGGGCGGCGAAGAACGTGCGGTGCATCCCGCGCACGCGCTCGGCGGCCTCGGGGAAGAGCTCGCGGCGGCCGAGGTCGGGCCGGTAGCGCGCGTATTTGGCGGTGGCGATGTAGTCGGCCAGCCCGTTCTCCTCGTAATGGTTGAGCCGGCGCGCGGCCTTGCGCTCGCGGAAGATGATGTAGGAGCGCGCGACCGCCCATTCGCCCTCGGCGGCGATGGCCTTCTCGACGTTGTCCTGGATCTGCTCGATGGTCGGGTGCCGGCCGGCGCGGTAGCACAGCTCGGTCATGTGCGCGACCTTCTCGGCGATGCGCTGCGCCTTGCGGTAGGTGGCAGGGTCGACGCCGTAGCGGGCTGTCGCGTTGTCGCGCTCGGGATTCTCGGCGTTGTCGTGCTGCACCTCCCAGAAGGCGAGGGCGATGGCGCGCGTGACCTTGGCGAGGTTCCACGGCATGGTGGTGCCGTCGCGCTTGAACACGCAGCGGTCGGCGGCGGCGATGGCGAGGCTGGGGGCGGAACGGGGCGTGAATTTCGCGAGCAGGGAAGCGGTGGAGTGTGTCATGGCGCCGAAAGGCGGTGACGATACAGCCATGCCGTCGCATCCGCTAACCATTCCTTGCGAAAAAAACTATATTTCTGCGCATAAATTGTTTTTCGCGGGCCAAACGGAAATTTTTCAGGCGACACCATGGCCGCGGGCCGCATCATGTCATAAGCGATGCCCACGACCCCGCGCCTTTCCGAGCAGAAGATCACCGGTCTGGTGGGGTCGCTGCGCTGCTGCCAGCTCTTTACCGGGCTGCCGGCCGAGGACCTCGCCGCCATCGCCGCCTTCACCGTCCCGCTGAAGCTGGCCAAGGGCGACTACCTGTTCCGCGAGGGCGAGCCGTCGCGCGGCTGCTACCTGGTCCAGGGCGGCGCGGTGAACGTCCACCGGGTCAACGCCGCGGGCAAGGAGCAGGTCATCCACGTCTTCCGCGCCGGGGAATCCTTCGCCGAGGCCTCGCTGGCCTCGCCGACCGGCTATCCGGCCCACGCCCGGGCGAGCGAGGCGGGCACGGTCCTCCTCATCCCCAAAACCCCCATCCTCGACCTCATCGGGCGCCGGCCCGACCTCGCCCTGCGCATGCTGGGTTCGATGAGCGCCCACCTCCGCGTGCTGGTCGGCATGCTGGACGACCTGACCCTCAAGGACGTGGAGACCCGCCTGCTCAACTGGCTGGTGAAGCACGGCCGGGGGGCGCCCGGGGGCGTCATCCGCCTCACCGGCACCAAGCGCGAGCTGGCCGCCGAGCTGGGCACCAGCAGCGAGACGTTCTCCCGCACGCTCGCCCGGCTGCGCGCGGAGAAACTCATCGCGGTCGGGACCCGGGCCATCACGGTGCTGGCGGCTCCGGCCCTGGCCGCCCGCCTGCGCGGCAACCTCGGCGAGCGGTAGGACGGCGCCGGCCCGGCAATTCTCAGCCGGACTCATGCAATTGAGCGTTGGTTTCCCTCGGAACGTGGCCGCACTAAAAGGTGGTCGCCGATTTCCACATCGGCGACAGGCGTCGGTATGGAAACCGACGCCCACCAACTGCATGAGCCCGCTCAGGTGATGAAGAGGAACGGCGCCGCCGAGCGGGGCTTCACGGCGGTGGGCAGCTCGAACCAGAAGCGCGTTTCCGCGCCGGGCGTGCTGTCCACGCCGACCTGGCCGTCGAGTTTTTCCACGATGCGGCGCACGATGGAGAGGCCGAGGCCGTGGCCGCTGGCGCGGATGGTGGAGATGCGGGCGAACGGCACGAACAGGCTCTGTTTCGCGCCCTCCTTCAGGCCCGGCCCGCGGTCCTGCACCCAATAGCGCACGCTGCGACCATCGGCGCTGGCCGTCCCGCCCAGCGTAATCTGCGGGCTGGGACCGCCGTATTTTGCCGCGTTGCTCAGGTAGTTCACCCAGACCTCGATGATCCACGGGGCATGGCCGAAGGCCGCCGGCCACTGGTCGGGCAGACTGATCCGGACCGCATACCGCCGGAGCATTTCATCCAGCCGGTCGATCGCCTCGGTGACGATGGCCTGCATGTCGAGGGACTCCGGATTGACGTTCTGCCGGCGGACGCCGGTCAGGACCAGCAGTTCCTCGATGATCTCGTTGAGGCGGTTGGCGGAGTTCTGGGCCTCCGCCAGTTCATGCCGGAGGACGTCCGGGTCGGCGGAGCCGAGTTTAACCCCGAGGAGGTGGAGCCGGCCCGTGAGGGTGCCGAGTGGATTCTTGAGGTCGTGCGCCACGGTGTGGGCGAAGGCATCCAGCTCGTTGAGGAGGTCCACCTTCTCCAGGCGGGCGGCGATGGAGTGCAGCACCTCGTCCTCGGTGAAGGGCTTGGTGATGAAGTCAGAGGCGCCCAGCTCCATGCCCCGGCGGGTGGCGGCGCGGTCCACGCTCGCGGTGATGACGATGACCGGCACGGCGCGCAACTCGGGGTCATGGCGGAAGGCCTCGAGCAGCTCGAAACCGTTCGTCCCGGGCATGGCCAGGTCGGTGATGATGACGGCCGGAGCCTCGCTTTTGGCGGCGGCGAGCCCCTCGGTCCCATTCCGGGCGGTGACGGGCTGGTAGCCGTTCAGCGCGAGTATGTCGGCCAGCGTCTGTCGGACCGTGTCGTCGTCCTCGATGACGAGGATCTTGGGTTGTGGGGTGGGGTTCATGGGGTGGAGTCGGGAGGGGGGGTGAGCAGGGGTAAGGCAAGGTTGAAGCGGGTGCCGCCGCCCGCCAGCGGGCGGAGGGTGATGCTGCCGCCGAGCAGCTCGGTCAGGCGCTTGACGATGTTGAGGCCGAGGCCGGTGCCCTTGATGTGGCTGACATTGGAACCGCGCTCGAAGGGCTCGAAGATCCGGATGCGATCGGCAAGCGGGATGCCGATGCCCTGATCCTCGATGGAGAGGTGCAGCCGCCATGCGTCGCGGGTCACGCACACGGTGACCGTCGTGCCGACGGGCGAATAGCGCACGGCGTTGCCGAGGAGATTGGCGACAATGTGATTCAGCTGGTTCGGGTCGGTGACGAAGTCCGCGGTGGTCCCGGCCAGTTCGAGCACGAAGCGGTGCGCGTCATGGTCGGCGGCCCGGATTTCCGAGATGATGTTCTGCAGGAAGGGCTCGAGGTCGACCTTGGCCAGCCGCATCTTGGCGTGGTTCGATTCCACGCGGTTCAGGGTGAGGACATCGTCCAGCATGGTGGTCATGCGGATCTGCGAACGCTTGATGCGTTCGAGAATTTCCATGCGTTTCTCCGGGGAGAGGCGGTCCAGGTGGTTGGCCAGCAGCTCGATGGAGCCCGCGATGGCGGTCATCGGCGTGCGGAACTCGTGCGAGATGACGGCGATGAAGCGGGTCTTCATCTCGGAGACCTGGCGTTCCTTCTCGAGCATGGCGGCGGTCTCGCCCTCGAGGCGCTTGCGTGACGTGATGTCACGGGCGAAGACGACGAATTCGTCGGCCCCGGTCGGGGTGGTGTGCAGTTCCAGGGCCAGCGTGCCGCCGGGGGTGGCGAGCTCGATCTCGCCGACGGCCGTGGCTCCCTCGGCCAGGGCCCGGCGGCCGAGTGCCAGGCTGGCGGCCAGCAATCCGGCGGGGGCGCCCGCCGCGGGGGGCACGCCGGTGGCGGGCGTGGTGGCGGCCAGGGCTGCGGCGCCCTGGTGGGCGGGCTGGCTGTGCAGGACGGTGCCGTCGGCGCGCAGCCGCATCACCGTGTCGGGGATGGAATTCAGGAGGGCCTGCATCTGGCGGGTGCGGGCCGCGAGTTCCTCGGTGCGCTGGGCCACCTGCTTTTCCAGTTCGGAGTTGAAGTGCTCCAGGGTCTTCCGGGTGAGGGTTTCCAGGCGCTTGCGCTCGGTGATGTCCTCTTTGATGGCGACATAATGGGAGGGACCGCCGTCCGGGCCAAAGACCGGGGCGATGACTGCGAGTTCAATGAAGAGCTCGCCGTTTTTCTTCCGGTTGCGCAATTCGCCGCGCCAGGTGCGGTTGGCGGCGAGGGTCTGCCACAGGTCACGGTAGACTTCCGCCGGCGTGTCACCCGATTTCAGGATGCGCGGGTTCTGTCCGCGCACCTCGGCAATGGTGTAGCCGGTCAGGGTGGTGAACCACGGGTTGACGTATTCGATGGTCCCCTTGAGGTCGGTGATGACCACCGAGGTGGGGCTCTGCTCCACCACGCGGGATAGCTTCTGCAGCTCCAGCTCCGCCTGCTTGCGCTCGGTGATGTCCTGGATGGTGCCCCGCACTCTCCCGGGGCGACCCTGGGCGTCCAAATCCAACTTGCCGGCGCCCCAGACCCAGCGCTCGGCCCGGTCGGTCTGGCGGATGATGCGATACTCCCAATCGAACGGCTGGTGCCGGCCGTTCACCTCATGCCGCAGGTAGTTGGCCATCCGGGCCTGATCCTCCGGGTGGAGCAGGGCAATCCATCCCGCGACCGAGCGCTCATAGGTCTGATCAATCCCAAACACCCGGTCCAGCGTTGCCGAGCTGAACCAACGGCCGGTGGCGAGGTCCAAGTCGTAGCTGCCCAGGCTCGCGATGCTCTGCGCCTCCTTGAGCATGCTCTCGCTCTCGCGCAGGGCGGCCTCGGCCTGTTTGCCGGCCGTGATGTCGAACAGGATTCCCTGGGAGCCGATGATCTTCCCGTCCGGACCCATGACGGGGGACTTGATGGCGTGCACGAACTGCTTCCGGCCGTCGGACAGCGGAAATTCCTCGACCAGCTCGATGGATTTGCCGGTTTCCATGATCCGCCGGTGATGCTCCCCGTCCTCCACGGTATGCATGACGGCCCGCCCGGAGGCGGCCCGTCGCACCGTTTCGACGTCCGCCACTTCCCGGGCTGTCCGGCCGAGGAAGTCCTCCGCCTTCATGCCCTGGAACCGGCAGAACCATGGGCTGACAAAAACATAGCGTCCGGCCGGGTCCTTGCGGAAAACCCCGACGGGCAGCTGCTCCACCAGGGTGGAATAAAGCACCTGCGATTCCCGCAGCGCCGCCTCGCTCTGTTTGCGCCCGGTGATGTCCAGGACCGCAAAAGTGATGCCCCGGGTAAGGTCGGCGGCATCGAACGGAGTCGAACTCAACGACACATCGATCACCTCGCCGTTCTTCCGCCGCCAGCGGGTCTCCACCACGCCCGTGCCCTTCTCCGCAATCTGCCGGTATTTTTCCCGGCCAACGAATGTGAATTCCTCCTCCGTCGGATAAAGCATCCGGGCACTTTCGCCCAACAGTTCAGCCCGGGCATATCCGGTCATCTTGCACAGGACCTCGTTGGCTTCCTGGATGATGCGATTTGCCACCACCCCGATGCCTACGGGGGCCGCCCGGAAGATGCTCTGTAACCGGTCTTGGCTCTGTTGCAGCGCCGCCTCCGCCTGTTTGCGTTCGGTGATATCGGTGTTGATGCCCAGCATGCGCAGCGGCGTCCCATCGGGAGAACGCTTGGCAATCCGGCCCAAGGAAAGAATCCAGATCCACCGGCCGGACCTCGTTCGCTGCCGGAACTCGGCCCGATACTCCGCACTCTTTCCGGCCACGTAATCGCGGTAGGCCGCCGTCGCCGACTCCCGTTCATCCGGATGCAGCCGTTCCATCCACCCGGCGTTGGTATCGTGGAAAGTGTCCGGGTCGTAGCCGAGCATGAGCGCATATTCCGGACTGACCACGGCCTCGCCCGTCTGGACGTTGAGATCGAAAAGGCCCTGCCGCGAGGCCGTCAGGGCCAGCCGCAACCGCTCTTCGCTCACGCGCAGCGCGGCTTCCGCTTCCTGCCGCCGGGCCTCGCCGTCGAACACGTCGAGCGCGAACGAGACATTATCGACCGCCGCCTCCAGCAGCTTGATTTCCGTCGAGCCGAAGAAGTCCTTCTCGGTGGCGTAGACGCTGAGCACGCCCCGGACGGTGCCGCCCTGCCGCAGGGGAAGCGCGATGCACGCATTGATCCCGCTGGCCCGGGCTTGCTCGTGCCACGGCCGCAGCGCCGGATCGGCGAAGAAATCATTGCAGACGCAGGTCCGGTTCTCGCGGAAGGCGGTGCCGCTCGGCCACCGGCTTTCCGGCACCGCGGGATCGAGGCTGACCTTGAGATCCCGCACATAACCGTGCGCATCGCCGGCGATCGCCACGGGCACCAGCCGTTGGGCGGCCTGGGTCGGCCAGCCGAACCACGCGACCTTGAACCGGCCGAATTCCACCAGCACGCGGCAGATCTCCGGAAACAACCCCGACTGCGACTTGGCGCGCACGATTGTCTGGTTGACCTCGCTGATGACGATATACATCCGGTTGAGCCGCTTGATTTCCTGCTCGTGGGTTTTTCGCTCGGTGATGTCGCGGATGATGGACAGGACGTGGCGGCGTCCCGCGATCTCGAAGGGCCGGCTGCTCACCTCCACGGGAAATTCGGAACCGTCGGCCCGGCAGTGGATGGTCTCGAACACAGCCCCCTTCTCCCGCAGGACGCGGGTGAAGTCACCGGCCGTTGCCGCCTTGCTGCCGGGGGCACGCAGCTCCCGGACCGTGAGCTGCTGCATCTCCTCCGCGGTGCGGCCGTAGGCGGCCAGCGCCCGCTCGTTGGCCTCCATGATTCGCATGTGCTCGTCGAACACCAGGATGATGTCGTTGGCCTGCCGCAGGACCAGGCCGAGGCGCTCGGCCAGGGCCTGGCGCTCCTGCTCGGTGGCGAGGGCCCGCCGGAGGAAGCTCGCATGCCGCCACCGCCACAGCGAAATCCCCGCCAGGAGCACGGTCAGGAGCAGCAGCAAAACCGCGAGGCCGGTCTGCCAAGCATCGTGCCGCATGGCCTCGTAGGCCTCGGCTTGGTCGATCTTGGCAATGAGGATCCACGGGGTTTCTGGAATGAGATGGCTCGCGGACAACACGGGCACGCCCCGGTAGTCCACTCCCTCAAACACGCCGGTTTCGCCGCGGCCGGCCCGCGCCGCCGGCAACGCCGGATCGCTGACCGGGCGACGCAGGTTCAGGGCCAGATCGGGGCGATGCCGGACCTCGTTGAGGAAGACCATCTCGTCGCCCTCGCGCCGGACCAGCAGGGATTCCGCCGTGGCACTGGGCAGCGGCCAGCTTTGGATCAGGGGATAGAGGAAATGCCGGGGATCCAGCCGCAGCACGACGACCGCCACGGTTGGAGCCTGGCGGCTGTCGGTCCCGGCCCGCGGATGAATGGGCACCAGGAGGTCGAGATGGGGGGCGGGATCACCGGCGTCGCGCTGCAGGTCGTTGAACACCGGCCCCGGGCTGGCGAGCGCCCGGGCAAACAGGGCGGGGGCGATGCAGTTGGCGGGCTCCAGCGTGCTGCCGGCGGGGATGGTGAGCAGCGGCCGGGCCTGCGGATCCAGGAGGGCGATGAGTTGATAGCGGTCGCCACCCTTGATCGGTTCCAGCCAGTCGAGCACGCGGGCGCGTGCCGCGGAGTCCCCCGGGCGGGCGGCAAAGGCGGCGATGTCCTGGACCACGGCGGAGGTGTGATAGAGGAAGCGGGCCTCGCCGAGCCGCTCGTTGCGCCAGACCCCGATCTCCCTGACCTTGAGCTGCGCGATGGCCTCCAATTGCTGGTAGACGACGAGCCGGACGGTCGCCTGTTCCCGGCGCAGGTAGTGGATTCCCGCCAGGATGATCAGGCCGCCGAGGACGCCGCTGACGAGCGCCAGGCGCCGCGAGTAGGCGCGGCCCCCGTCGGGCACATAGGCCGCGGTGTCGTGCGCCCGCCATTTCTGCAGGAGCCGGTCCAGCAGGCCGGAGAGAAACAGGCTGCCGTTGAGCGCCAGGAAGGCGAGGGCGGTCAGCAGCGCCATGGGCACGATCCCGGCACCGTAGAACAACGGCGTGCCGGTGACGTAGCTGAGCGCCATCAGGGAGGCGACCGCGAGGGCCGCCACATTCGCGGCGTAGGCCGCGCGACGGACCGCCGGACGGTCGGTCCAGCGCAAACATTCCACCAGCAGCACTCCGGCGGTGAAAAGGAAGCAGAGGGCGGTCACCGGCGACATTTGGCCGACCGGGATTTTCCCGACGCTCGCCGGCGCGCGCACCAGCCAGTCGTCCCAAGGCAGATCGAAATCGAACCACGACTGCAGGATCACGGGGCTGCTCACGCCCAACGCCAGGACGGCGCCGGCCACCCCGGCGAAACGCACCGGGCGTGATTCCGGCCAGCGCTCCTGCGCGGCAAGGGCCAGGCCCAGCACGGCAAACAACAGGGCCGAGAGGGGGGCCATGGGGATGAAGTCGGCCCCCAGGCTCACCAGATGCCATTCGTCCAGCCTCCACGCGATCAGGGCCCAGAATCCGGTGGCCGCGGCCGAGAGGGCGGCGAGCAGGGCCAGCGGGCGGGATTTTGGAACAATAGTCATGGCCGGGGCAGCCAGTTGTCGGTTACGACCCGAGAGTAGCTCCCGGTGGCGGCGGGCGCCACGCAAATCTTGCCGGATGCACGGCATGTCCCGGGGTGCCGGCACGGCGCGGGCCGCAAGATTTGCCCAGCAGTCGCCAAGCCCTGCGCAGCCCGGCCCCGATCCGGGGACTAGAGTGGCTTGCCATGAAAACCATCCTTGTGCCGGTGGATCTTTCGGCCGCGACCACGCGGGTGGGTGACGCGGCCTGTCAGCTGGCGAAATTCATGAACGGCCGGCTGGTGCTCCTGCATGCCCTCCTGCCCCCGCCCGTCATGCTCGCCGATTATTATGCCTTTGATTCGGGCGTGATGGCGGAGGCCGTCACCGCCGGGGAAAAAGTTGCGGCCCACCGGCTGAAGGCGCTCGCCCGGCTTTGCACCCGGCAGCAGCTGGAGGTCGAATGCCTGCAGGTCACCGGCCAGGCCGTGCCCGTCATCATCGCGCGGGCCACCGCCCTCAAGGCCGACTACATCGTCCTCGGCTCGCACGGGCATGGCGCGGTCTTCGACCTGCTGGTCGGCAGCACCACGCAGGGGGTTCTGCGCAAGGCGCCCTGCCCCGTGCTGGTCGTGCCGATGGCGCCGGCGGGCCGGGGCCGGCGCTGAGTCCGCCCCCGGCCGGCGCGATAAAATTTTCATCATCACCCATGCCCGGCCTTATGACTGCGCCCCAGGAGACCATTTGAAAGTTGCGCGGGCCCGGATGCCGGTTTTGCTTCTGGCATCGTGTCCACGCCCGAAGATAATGCCAAACGCAGCCATGCGCTGGTCGAGCAGCTCAAACGCTCCGACATCTACCGGGACTACGAGAAGGCTTTCCGCGACACGACCGGGCTGCCGTTCAACCTGCGGGCCATCGAGTCGTTTGACCTGCCGCACCAAGGCGACCCGAAGGAGAGCCCGTTCTGCGCGCTGCTGGCGCGCACCAACCACAGTTGCGCCGCCTGCCTGCAGCTGCAGCGCAAGGTGGAGGAGCAGGCCCAGCTCGAGCCGAAGACCCTCAAGTGCTTCGCGGGCCTGTGCGACTCCGCCGTGCCGGTGCGCGTGGGCGACAACCTTGTGGCCTTTCTCCAGACCGGCCAGATCCTCCTGCACCAGCCGAGCAAGCGCGAGTTCACCAAGCTCACGCGCGAGCTGCTCAAGTGGGGCGTGGAGACCGACCTGAAGCGGCTGGAGGAGGCGTATTTCCAGACGCGCGTCCTCGAAAAGAAGCAATACGAGGCCGTGGTCCGGCTGCTCGCGATCTTCGCGCAGCACCTCGCGGCGCTCAGCAACCAGCTGATGGTCTCCGCCGAGCAGGTCGAGTCGCCGCTGGTCGCGCGCGCCAAGCTCTTCATCACGCAGCACCAGGACGAGGAGGTCTCGCTGCGGCAGGTGGCGGCGGCGGTCAACTCGAGCGCGTTTTATTTCTGCAAGATGTTCAAGCAGGCGACCGGCCTGACGTTCACCGACTACCTCGCCCGCACCCGCATCGAGAAGGTGAAAAACCTGCTCCTCAACCCGCACAAGCGCATCAGCGAGGTGGCCTACGAGACCGGCTTCCAGTCGCTCTCGCAGTTCAACCGGGTTTTCCGCCGGGTGACGGGGCAGTCGCCGACGGTGTGGCGGTCGAAGCTGCCCCGGACGACGGACTGATCCCGGGCGCCGCCTCCGGCCGCTCGAGCTTCTCCCGCAGCCGCCGCACCTCGCGGGTGAGGTGGTGGATCTCGGACTCCTCCTTCAGCTGGGTCTTTTCCAGGAAGAAACTGGCCACGTAGGCGGTGAAGGTGCCGAAGAAGCTCAGGCCGAAGACAACCAGCACCACCGCCACGATCCGTCCGGCCGCCGTCACCGGGAAGCGGTCGCCGTAGCCGATGGTCGTGATCGTGGCGAACGCCCACCACAGCGCGTCGCCAGCCGAGTGGATGTTCGACCCGGGGGCGCGGCGCTCGACCTCGAAGACGGCGATCGTGGCGAAGAGCACCGCGACCAGCGACATCAGGCCCACCATGACAAACGTGCCCTTGGCGCGCTCGCTGAAGAAGTGCTCGGAGAGGGCCGCAAAGGACCGCAGCGCGCGCAGGATCCGGAACACCCGGAACGCGCGCCCCCAGCGGAGCCAGCCGATCTCCGGGATGCTCGACAGCAGGTCGATCCAGCCCGTCCGCCAGAACGCCCGCTTCGACGGCGCCAGCGCAAAATGCACGCCGACATCGAGCAGGAACACGACACAGACAAAATCGTCGATTCGCCGCAGTAGCAGGTGGGTCTCCGCGTCGAGGGGCAGCAGCAGCTCGGCGGTCAGCGCCCCCAGCGAGTAGAGCGAGAGCACCAGCACCAGCAGTTCAAGGTAGATGATCCGGCCGTTCTGGCGGGCGGCTTCCTTGAGGCTCGGGGTCATGGGGGCGGAGTGGACGGAGGTATGTGCCCTTTCCGTCGGGAAGAGGCAAGACCGGGCCGCGAATCCGCCGCGGCGGGAGGCTGGTTGCGGCTAGGCTGCAGGGGAGGCAACTCCACGGCGAGGTCGCCGTGGCTCCCATAGCTTCCGGACTGGAGCGCGGGCGACCCCGCCCGCGAGTGCGCTGGCAAAAGCCGGTCTCGCGCGACACGGCATCGCTTGCCCAAGGATGATGCACCGCAGTGACGGGGCCTCGCAAAAAATGCGCCGGAACCGCCAATCCGTGCAGAGCGGGGAGGGGGGCTACGGGCTAGGATGGGTGGCTGTTCACCACGCATGAACTCACCTACCAAGGCCACGTCACACACTTACGAGCCCGCTGAGGCCGATATCCAGCGGTGCGCCTATTTTCTTTGGATTGAGGAAGGCCGCCCGACCGGACAGGATCTCAACATCTGGCTGACGGCCAAGGAATTGCTCCGGCATAAGGCGGCGTCCCATCGGCCGGAACTGGCCCAGCGACGACCCCCCCCGGCCGGCCCGCGCCGCCGGCACCTCGTCTGAGACCGCCGGACATTTTCCACGCCATGTCCGTCATTCCTCTCACGGTTTTTTTCAGCCTGCTGCTGGCCGGCCTGTTCATGGTCCTCTTTGCGCACGAGCAGCGGCGCCGGCGTTTCGCCAGCACGGAACGCGACTCCCTGCTGCCGCTGGCCGATGAACGGCCCCGGCTGGCGGATCAGCCTGGCAAGGTGGAGCGCGACCTCCGGGCGCGCTCGGAACCCGTCCAGGGGCCGGGTTCCGCCCTCTCGCCCCCCGTCGCGGACGACGAGCACTGCTGCTGATTCACCTCCGCTCCTCCACGCCCACCCATGACGACAGGTCAAAAGATCACCATCGAGTTCAACGACCGGATTGTCCGCCAGTTCATGCTTGCCGCCATCATCTGGGGCGCCGTCGGCATGTTGGTCGGCGTCCTCATCGCGACGCAGCTCAACTTCTGGCAGGCCAACTTCGGCCAGGCCTGGCTGAGCTTCGGTCGCCTCCGCCCGCTCCACACCAACGCCGTCATCTTCGCCTTCGTCGGCAACATGATGTTTGCCGGCGTCTACTACTCGACGCAGCGGCTGGTGAAGGCGCGCCTGGCGAGCGATTTCCTGTCCAACCTCCACTTCTGGGGCTGGCAGCTCGTCATTGTCGCCGCCGCCATCACGCTCCCGCTCGGCCTGACCCGCGGCAAGGAATACGCCGAGCTCATCTGGCCCCTCAACATCGCCGTCGCCGTCATCTGGGTCGTGTTCGGCGTGAACTTCTTCTGGACACTCGCGCGGCGCCACGAGAAGTCCCTCTACGTCGCGGTCTGGTTCTACATCGCGACCATCATCACGGTGGCGATGCTCTACATCGTCAACCACCTGTCGCTCCCGACCTCGCTGCTGCACAGCTACCCGGTCTTCGGCGGCGTGCAGGATGGCCTCGTGCAGTGGTGGTATGGGCACAACGCCGTGGCGTTCTTCCTCACCACGCCGATCCTGGGCATCATGTATTACTTCCTGCCGAAGGCGGCGGGGCGGCCGGTGTATTCCTACCGGCTGTCGGTGATCCATTTCTGGTCGCTGGTGTTCCTCTACATCTGGGCCGGCCCGCACCACCTGCTCAACACCGCGCTGCCCAACTGGCTGCAGCTCCTCGGCATGACGTTCTCGCTCATGCTCTGGGCGCCGTCCTGGGGCGGCATGCTCAACGGTCTGCTCACGCTGCGCGGTGCGTGGGACAAGCTCCGCACCGATCCGGTCATCAAGTTCTTCGCCGCCGGCGTCACCTTCTACGGCATGGCCACCTTCGAGGGGCCGTTGCTCGCCATCAAGTCGGTCAACGCCCTCGCGCACTACACCGACTGGATCATCGCCCACGTCCACGCCGGCGCGCTCGGCTGGAACGGCTTCATGGCGGCCGGCATGTTCTACTGGCTGGTCCCGCGCCTCTGGAACAAGCCCCTCCACTCGACGGCGCTGGCCAACCTCCATTTCTGGATCGGGCTCACCGGCATCCTGCTCTACGTCTCCGCGATGTGGGCCTCGGGCATCACCCAGGGCCTGATGCTCAACGCCACCGCCGAGGGCGGCACCATCCTCAAGTATCCCAACTTCCTCGAGACGCTCAACGCCATCCGCCCGCTCATGCTGCTGCGCGTCGTGGGCGGCACGCTCTACCTCGCGGGCTTCGTGCTCATGGGCTGGAACGTCTGGCGCAGCATCCGCGGCGCCCAGGCCGTCAACGGCACGATGGAGGTCTACGTCGAGGCGCCGGTCGCCGGCGAGAACCTCGGGGTGCGGGGCACCTTCCTCAACGCCCCGGTCGCCTACACCACGCTCGCCCTGGTCGGGTCGTTCGTGTGGATGTTCACCAGCGGCTGGCTGAACATCCTCGGGCTCGTCGCCACGATGTTCTGCGTGCTGCTCGCCATCGGCCACTTCCAGACCCGCGGCACGGCGTGGGGCGAGTGGTATGACCGGCTCCTCGTCAACGCCCTGCCTTTCACCGTCCTTACCTTCCTCGCCGTCGCCGTCGGCGGCATGATCCAGATCATTCCGCTGCTCACCATCGACCGCCGGCTGCAGACCGAGGACCGCGTCGCCCGCGTCTACACCCCGCTCGAACTCGCGGGCCGCGACCTCTACGTCCACGAAGGCTGCTACAACTGCCACTCGCAGATGATCCGCACGCTCGTGCCGGACGTCATGCGCTACGGCGAGTATTCCCGCCTCGGCGAGTCCATCTGGGACCATCCCTACCAGTGGGGCTCCAAGCGCACCGGCCCCGATCTCGCGCGCGTCGGCCTCAAATACAACCACGCCTGGCACTACGACCACCTGGAGAATCCGCGCAACATCTCCACCGGCTCCAACATGCCGGCCTACCCCTGGCTCAAGGGCAACCCCACCGACTACGCCTCGCTCCCGGCCAGGATCCGCGTCCAGAAGATGCTCGGCGTGCCGTTCCCGTCCTGGTCGCCCGCCATGATTGACACCCTCGCGAAGGAGCAGGCGAGGGACATCACGAAGGATCTCCGCGCCCAGGGCCGCTACGTCGACCCCGACCGCGAGATCGTCGCCCTCATCGCCTACCTGCAATGCCTCGGCAAAACGTGGGAACCCACAAGCGCCGCCGCGGCCAAGCCCTGACTTACAGCCTTGCAACTTAAACCCTAAACCCAATTCCCCATGTTCCAACGCATCATCTACCAAGACTGGCAGCTCATCTTTCCGATCGTCGCCCTCGCCGTGGCGTCGCTCGTCTTCCTGGCCGCCGCCTGGCGCGCCGCGCGCATGAAGCCCGACCAGGCCGAGCAGCTCGCCCGCCTGCCGTTCGAAAAGGAATGACCCGACAGGTGGTCGCCGCTTTCCCCAGCGGCGACAGGCGTCGGTATGGAAACCGACCCCCACCGTTACCTTCAGTCCCGCCATGAATCCCCCCTCCTCCCACCAACCGCCCGACGATCCCGGCATCAAGCTCCGGGAGCACAGCTACGATGGCATCCAGGAATACGACCAGCGCCTGCCGAACTGGTGGCTCTATACCCTTTACGGCGCCATCGTCTTCTGGGTCGTCTGGTGGTTCGTCCACATGATCGCCGGCCTCGTGCCGTCCGACGGCGCGCGCGTCGATGCGGAGATGGCAAAGATCGCCGCGGTCAAGATGGCCAGCTCCCTCGACGTCGCCAACGACACCAAGTTCTGGGAGATGAGCCTCAACGGCGTGTTCGTCGACGCCGGCAAGCAGACCTTCAACTCCCTCTGCATCCCCTGCCACCTGCCCAGTCTGCGCGGCAAGTCCGAGAACCCGACCGCGGTCGGGCCCGACCTCACCGACACCGCCTGGCTCCACGGCGGCACGCCGAAGGAAGTTTACGTCACCGTTTCCAAGGGCGTCGTCGCCAAGGGCATGCTCGCGTGGGAACCAGTCCTGGGACAAAAGAAAACCGCCGAGGTCGTGGCCTACGTCCTCAGCCATCACCAGCCGGGAGAACCCATCACGGTCGAAGTCGCGAAGTGAACTGTAGCCGGGGTCGTTGACCCCGGCCCGGCCGCAGCCAGGCCGGCTACGCCTTCCGCTCACCACGAATGAGCCTCGAAACCAGACCCAAGGTCGCGTCGACCCGCCATGCGCCGGTCCGTGACTCCGTCACGACCATCAACGCCGACGGGTCGCGCTACTTCCTATATCCGGCGGATGCGCCCGGCCGGTTCATGACCATGCGCCAGCAGGCGGCCTACGGCCTGATCGCGATCTACCTGCTGCTGCCGTGGATCCCCGTGAACGGCTACCCGGCGCTTTTCCTCGATGTCGCCGCCCGGCGGTTTCATTTCTTGGGGCTCACGCTCTCGGCGCAGGACACGTGGCTGCTGTTCTTCGGCGTCTCCGGGCTCGGCTTCGCGCTGTTCTTCCTCACCGCGCTCTTCGGCCGGCTCTGGTGCGGCTGGGCCTGCCCGCAGACCGTGTTCCTCGACCACGTCTACCGCCGGATCGAGCGCTGGCTCGAGGGCGACGCCCCCGCGCGCCGCGCGCTCAAGCTCGCGCCGATGTCGGCTGGCAAGTTCCTCCGCCGCGCCGCCAAGCACGCCCTCTACCTCCTGGTGTCGCTGGCCATCACCCATCTCTTCCTCGCGTATTTCGTCAGCATCCCCGCACTCTGGCACTTCATGCACGCGGCGCCGGGTGAGCACTGGGGCGCGTTCCTCTTCGTCTTCATCGCCGCCGGCATCCTCTACTTCAATTTTGCCTGGTTCCGCGAGCAGCTCTGCATCGTCATCTGCCCCTACGGCCGGCTCCAGTCGGCGCTCACCGACGACCACACCCTCGTCATCGGCTACGACGCCTGTCGGGGTGAACCACGGGGCAAACTCCGCCACGGGGGCGGCGGGCTTGCTCGCGCCGGATCGGGTGAGGCGCCAGCAAGCTCGCTGGCCCACGGGGAGCTGGGCGATTGCATTGACTGCAGCCGCTGCGTGCAGGTCTGCCCGACCGGCATCGACATCCGCCACGGCCTCCAGCTCGAGTGCATCGGCTGCGCCGCGTGCATCGACGCCTGCGACGAGGTCATGGCGAAGGTGAAGCGCCCCGCCGGCCTCATCCGCTACGACTCCCTCGCCGGCTTCGGCGGCGGCATCACGCGCTGGCTCCGCTCGCGCACCATCCTCTACGGCGTGCTCATGCTCGTCGGCGCCACGGTCGCGACCTTCGCCTTCTCCACAGTCCGGCCGATGAATTTCCTCGTCTACCGGATGACCGGCGCCGCCTATTTCGTCAGTCCCGCCGAGGTGCGGAACCAGTTCATGGTCCGCCTCGTCAACAAGCGCACCGTGCCCGCGACCTTCACCCTGGCCGTCGCGGGCCTGCCCGCCGGCGTCAGGCAGACGGGCTTCGGTGTCCCCGTGACGCTGGAGCCGCTCGGCGAGTCGGTCAGCCCGTTGATTCTGCTCGCCGACCGCAAGGATTACACCGGCCCGTTCAAGTTCACCGTGCTGGTGCAGGACGCCGGCCGGGCGTTCACGCTCACCCGCGAAGTCGAGTTCATGGGCCCCGATGCCCGCCTGCTCCGCGAGGAAGAGGAAGAGCGGGAGCACGAGGAAAAGACCAGGGAGGAGAAACATGACTGATAACTCATATCACAATCCGTCTTGTCCTCACGAGTCCGGCGCAGCCGGGCGTGGCGATCCAGCCCCTCGACATGCTCGGGGCCTTGCGCCTGGCGAAACGGCGGGATTGCTTCGTCACTCCGCTCCTCGCAATGACCGGAGCGCGTATTCTTTGTGGCTGTGGGTCGCGGGGGCCTTCTTTGTGACGCTCCTCGCCTGGGTCGTGTTATTCACGGTCGTGCAGCGCACCCAGGTGCAATCCGTGCCGCTCGAACCGAAGGGGGTCCGGCCATGACCCACGAACTTGCCGGCATCACCGGACCGGGCACGGCGTTCATCGCCGGGTTGGTCACCAGCCTGCACTGCGCGGGCATGTGCGGCCCGCTCGCCTGCACGCTGATGCCCGCGCGGGCGGAGGACTCCGACCCGCACACCGTCGCCTCGGTCTACCATCTCACGCGTCTCGTCGGCTATACCGGCCTCGGCGCGCTCGCGGGTGGACTCGGCCGGGTGCCGCTCGACTGGCTCGGGACCGACGCCCTCCGCTACCTGCCCTGGCTGCTCGTCCTTTTCTTCCTCGCGGTGGCGTTCCGGCTCGACCGGTTCCTGCCGCGCCTGCCGCTGCTCGGCCGCGCCTACGGCTGGCTGGTGGCGAAACTGCGGGGCGGCTCGCGCGTGCGCGCCGCCGCCGCGCTCGGGGTGGCCACGCCGCTGCTGCCGTGCGGGCCCTTGTATTTCCTCCTCTCCCTCGCGCTGCTCGCCGGTTCGGCGCTGCGCGGGGCGGAGACCCTGCTGGCCTTCGGCCTCGGCACGGTGCCGCTGCTCTGGCTGGCGCAGGTCAACTACCACCTGATCCGCGTCCGCCTCGGCCCGGTGTGGCTGACCCGCGCGCAGAAGACGCTGGCGCTGGTGGTCGCCGCCCTCCTCGTGTGGCGGCTGCGCGGCACGCTGGGCTTCAGCGGCCCGGACGTGAACAACTTTGTGTGCCATTGACATGAACCTCAAAGGCACAACCCATTTGGCGAACGGGGGTATGACCCCCGGCGGTGCGAGTGCGTGGACTGCGTGCTGCCACCTCTGCTTCCGTTCGCCATTCTTTTTCAGGGAGAGGCGCCCCGGGTGAGCGCGGCCCCTCCTCTCAACTTGGTGGATGGGGGTGCGAGCCCGACGGTGCGAGTGCGTGGACTGCGTGCCGCGTCAGCCGCCCCCATCCACCTTTGCCTCCACTGCGGCACGCCGCTGGCGACCGACGCCCTGCGCGCGGCCGGCTTCTGCTGCGCCGGCTGCCGCTATGTCCACCGGCTGGTGCACGAGCACGGGCTCGACGGTTACTACAAGATCCGCGACACGGTCGTCGCGCCGGCGGACCCGGCGGTCTTCCAGCCGCGCGACTACGCGTGGCTCGCGGTGCTGCAGCAGTCGGCCGAGGCCGCGCCCGGCACGCCGCGGCTGACCCTCGAGGTGCAGGGCATTTCCTGCGCCGCCTGCGTCTGGCTGATCGAGCAGCTGTTCAACCGGACCCGGGGCGCGCTGCACATCGAGACGGACGCGCAGCTGGGCCGCCTGCATTTCCGGTGGACGCGCGGGGAATTCGACGCCCCGGCCTTTGCCCGCCAGTTGCAGTCGTTCAACTACCTCGTGGGCCCGCCGGGCGCGGAGCCCGCCGTGCCCGAAAGCCGGCGGCTGGTGCGCCGCGTGGGGCTGTGCGCGGCGTTCGCGATGAACGTCATGCTCTTCACCCTGCCGGCCTATTTCGGGATGGAGGCGACATTCCCCTATGCGCGGCTGTTCGGCACGCTGGCGCTGCTGTTCGCCACGCTCAGCCTGCTGACGGGCGGGGCGTATTTCCTCGGCCGCGCCGTGTCGGCGCTGCGGGTGGGGGCGATGCACATCGACCTGCCCATCGCCTTGGGAATCGCGGGCGCCTACCTCGGCTCGCTCTACGGCTGGCTGAGCGGCCGGGGGCAGTTCGTCTATTTTGATTTCGTGGCGGTGTTCATCCTGCTGATGCTGGTGGGCCGCTGGGCGCAGGTGGTCGCCGTGGAGCGCAACCGCCGCCGGCTGCTCTCGACCCAGGGCCGCCCCTCGGCGGTGCGCGTGGAGACCGCCGCCGGCCCGGTCGAGCGGCCGGTCGAGGAGCTGTCAGCCGGCGACGTCTTCGCGGTGCGTTCCGGCCAGGTCATCCCGGTCGAGGCCCGGCTCGAATCGCCCGCCGCGACGGTCGGCACGGCGTGGATCACCGGCGAGGCCGACCCGCGCGAATGCGGCGCCGGCGCGCGCGTGCCGGCGGGGGCGGTCAACCTCGGGCACGGCGAGATCCGCCTGCGCGCCACGCAGCCGTGGACCGGCTCGCTGCTGGCCGAACTGCTGCGGTCCGTCACCCGCGACGGCTACCGGCACCATTTCCTCGAGCAGGTCATCCGCGGCTACCTCATCGGCCTTTTCGTGGTGGCGACCGCCGCCGGCCTGGGCTGGTGGCTGGCGTCGCACGACGCGGTCCGCACCTGGTCGGTGGTCACGGCCGTGCTGGTCGTGTCCTGCCCGTGCGCCATCGGCCTGGCGTTTCCGCTGGCCGACGAGATCGCGACGGTGGCGCTGCGGCGCCACGGGGTGTTCGTGCGCGAGGGCGACCTGTGGCCGCGACTGCGGCGCATCCGGAAGATCATCTTCGACAAGACCGGCACGCTGACGCTCGAGACGCCCCGGCTGCTCAATCCCGAAGCGCTGGGGGCGCTCGACCCGGCGGCGCGCGCGGCGCTCCTCGCGCTGGTGCAGGACAACCCCCATCCCGTCGGCCAGAGCCTGGCAGAATCCCTGCTCGGCGACGGCCTCGTCGCAGGCCTGACCCCCGCCGGCGGCGAGGTGCGCGAAGTGGTCGGCGAGGGGATATCGCTGCTGACCCCGGACGGGAACTGGTCGCTCGGCCGGCCCGGCTGGCGCGGTTCGCACCCGCCCGCGCTGGTCCCGGAGAACCACGACACGGAGTTTGCGTTCAATGGCGCGGTGCTCGCCTGTTTCCGGTTCGGGGACGCGATGCGGCCGGGGGCGCGCGGGGAAATCGCGGCGCTGTCGGCCGGCGGGCGCACGGCCTACATCCTCAGCGGGGACCGGCCGGCGAAGGTGGCGGCGATGACCGCCGCGCTGGGCCTGCCGCCCGCCCATGGGGTCGCCGGCGCCACGCCGCGGGAAAAGGCGGACTGGGTGAAAAACCTCGACCGGCGCGACTCGCTCATGCTCGGCGACGGCGCCAACGACAGCCTCGCCTTCGACGCGGCGTTCGTGCGCGGCACGCCGGTGATCCACCGCGGGGTGCTCGGGGGCAAGTCCGACTTCTATTACCTCGGCCGCGGCCTCGACGGCCTGCGGCGGCTGTTCGAGGTGAACGAAGCCCGGCACCGGACGCAGGGGTGGCTGCTCGTGTTTTCCATCACCTACAACCTGGTCGCCGTCGGCCTTGCGGCCGCCGGCCACATGAGCCCGCTCATCGCGGCCATCCTCATGCCCGTCAGCTCGCTGCTCAGCCTCGCCATCGTGGCGGCCGGCCTGCGGCACGTGGGCACCGACAAATAGGATCACTGGTAGGGCGCGTTATCCTTAACGCGCCGGAATATTCGACGGCGGATTAAGAGCCTATCCGAATATCGATACACGCGTTCGTAAACACCCACATCGTAGGTCGGGCTTTACGCCCGACACGTCGGGGTAAACCCCGACCTACAAATCAAGCCGCAGCCGGATCGATATTCGAATAGGCTCTAAGGATAATCCGTCCTACCTGCGCCGGGTCGTTCGACAATCAGTTTGCCTCGGTGCGACCTTTGGCGTGTTTCTTTCTGCCAACCGCCGCCCGATGCCGAAACGCAGAAAAGCCTCCGTCTACATCCTGCGCTGCGCGGACGGCACCTTCTACATCGGCACCGCGAAGGATGTCGCCTCGCGCCTCGCCGGGCACAACGCCGGGAAGGGCGCCAAGTATACGCGACCGCGGCGGCCGGTGCGGCTGGTCTGGTCGGAGGGGCCGATGAGCCTGACCCGCGCCCTGCAGCGTGAATACCAGCTGAAGCAATTGACGCGCCCGCAAAAACAGGCGCTCATCCGGGGCCGGCTGGTGGTCAAGCCGCTCCGCTGATGCTCTTCCTGAACAAACTGCTGCCGCTTTTCGTGCTGCCCATCGGCTGGGTCGCCCTGCTGCTGCTTTTCGCCGTGTGGCGGAAGAAACGCTGGCCGCTCTTCGCGGCGCTCGCCGTGCTCTACGTCTGCAGCCTGCCGGCCGTGGCCGGTCGCCTGGTCGGCTGGCTGGAGTCGGGTTACCCGGCGGTGCCGGTCGCCCGGGTCGAGCCGGTGGACGCCGTCGTCGTCCTGGGCGGCGTGCTGGGCCCGCGCGCGGGCGGGGAATTCATCGCCAACTGGCTGGACACCTCGGAGCGCTTCGACGCGGGCGTGGCCTTGCTGCAGGCGGGCAAGGCCGGTTGGCTGGTCTTCACCGGCGCGCCGATGGCCTGGAGGGACCGCGCGACGACGGAGGGGGACGAGCTGAAACGGCTCGCCGTCGCCCGCGGCATCGATCCGGAGAAGATCCTCGTCACGCGGATCATCGACAACACCGCGACCGAAGCGGCGGCGGTCGCGGACCTGATGAAAACCCGGGGCTGGCGGCGCGTCATCCTCGTCACGACCGGCTGGCACATGCGGCGCTCGGCCTACCTGTTCAAGAAGGCGGGGGTGGATTTCATTCCCTTCCCGGTGGATTTCCGGTTCGACCGCGCCCGGTCGGTGACGGCGATCGACTTCATTCCGAAGGGGGAGGCCTGGCAGATGACCGAGACGACCCTGCGCGAGGTTTACGGCAACCTGTTCTACCGGGTGATCCGGTGACCTGTAGGGCGAGATCGCTGATCTCGCCTGCCTATCGAGGTGGGCGCCGGTTTCCATACCGGCGCCAGTCTGCGGGCCGTAGCCTTGGCGAAGGACAGTCGCCGATGTGGAAATCGGCGACCACCATGGCGGGATCAGCGATCCCGCCCGACAGCGCTACCGCTTCTTTCGCGCGGCCTTCCTGGCCGGCGGATAATAGA